>ULVD01059450.1_pt1 | contig 11784 bp, 8 predicted proteins | sample 1959101 | NCBI WGS metagenome assembly ULVD01 (sample SAMEA4835777, study PRJEB28245) | human gut metagenome | biome: gut microbiome; material: fecal sample | place: Denmark | collected 2008
CAGACTCAAGGAAAGCAACTTTATAACGTTTGAAGAGATAAGATTGCGATATGACTTTGGAAAAAACGTTACGCTTAAAAAAGTGTTTGAGGCAGTGTGCGCTATACGCAAAGGAAAAGTCGCTGACCCTGATATCGGTGAAGTTATAAGGCTCGGTCTTTATGCGAAAGACGATCTGGCTGATATGTTGGCGGCGTTCTTCCGTAAAAAGGGCATCATACCGGATTGCGTGCTTGATAAGTGCAGCATAGAGTTCTATCTCAAGTGTGCAAGATTGTGGCTGTCCGGTGCAGACAAGAGTGCTGTGGAGCAGCTTGTATCCGAATATTACAAAAAGAACAGACCGTTTGCGTTTGATACGTTTGGCAGAACGGATAGCAAAACTTTACTTTCGCTGTGCGATAAAGCTGTTGTAAATAACTGTATCTGCGGCTTTTCCCCGCTTACGGTATGTGAACAGAAAGCCGATGTAGATCTCAGCTTTGTTGACAGTACATCTGATGTGTTCAGAGAACTTACACGTTCATATTTCCCGGACAAGAATGCAGATTGGCTGATCGTTGATTTTTCCGATGCGGAAAAAGAGCTTTACAGTCACAATAATACATATATTGCGGCGATTGACGGCTTATATGATACAATGGTGTACAGAGCGTTTATGACCGATGACGAGAGTTTCGCTCCGTATGCCGACGATTTTGACAAGGAATATATTAAAAATGCCGTAAAAGGCTTTGGTAAAGCGGTAACCGAAAGATATGGCAGCAAGATTATCCTTAGAAAGACGCGTCTTTCGCTTAACCGTCTTGATATGACGGGACGAATAAGACCGTTTGAGGATACAGAGTATATCGAAGAAAAGAACCGTCTTACTTCGTATTGCGAAGAGTTATTCATAAAGTATACCGACTGCTTTGTGATTGATTATGAAAGCAGCTATATGCCTGTTTGCGGCGATAAAAATGCCGATGTAGCTGAGCGTATGCTTGAGAGCGATTTTTATAAAGAAGCATCAAAGGCTGTTGACAAAATACTTTCCGGTGATAGCGAAAAGAAGCTTTGCAATGTCGATATTGTCGGTTATATTGAGCGCTGTGAGAGGATAAAGGCGGATAATCCCGATATGAGCGCCGAGCTTTCCCGGGAAATATTCGGCGGTGCGGCTAAGCTGTTTATGACAGAGTGAAAATTATATACTAAATGCCCCCAAGCTTTATGTTGGGGGCATTTCTGCAATATGATTAAATCTGTTAAGCGATTATACAGAACTATGTTATCGCTTGATTTTGCTGTGTCGCAATCCTGCTGATAACTGACACCATAAATAAGTGAAGGCGTTGCTTTTATTTGCCAAAGGATACACCGATGCTTTTACCGGTGATAACAAGCTCATCGTTTTCGGGGACGAATTTCGTCTTCATTGTAACATCAGACAGCTTATTTTCTGAGATTTTACTGCCGATTTTTGCGACCGTGTAGCCGTATTTTTCCTGCTTTATAAGCATTGCGGCTCTTGCGCCGAACTTTGTTGCAAGCACTCTGTCATAAGCGGAGGGAGAACCGCCTCTCAGGATATGACCCGGAACAACAGTTCTTGACTCAAAGCCTGTTGCGGCTTCAATCTGCTTTGCTATGCGGTTTGTAACGGTAACCTCTCCTGCTTCAGCACGTTTTTTTGCACGTTCCTTTTTCTTCATAGCGGCTTCCGAAATATCCATCGCGCCCTCTGCGACCGCAATTATCGAGAATGTCTTTCCGGACTGCGCACGTTTTTCGCAAGCGTCGATGACTTTATCAATATCATAAGGGATCTCCGGGATAAGAATAATATCCGCACCGCCTGCAATACCTGAATAAAGCGTCAGCCAGCCTGCCTTGTTGCCCATTATCTCGATTACCATAATACGTCTGTGGGAGGTGGCTGTGGTGTGTATTCTGTCAACAACTTCGGTCGCTATATCTACTGCGGTATGGAAGCCGAATGTAACATCTGTTCCCCATATATCGTTATCTATCGTCTTGGGGAGTCCGATTATATTCAGACCCTCTTCGGAAAGAAGATTTGCGGTCTTATGAGTTCCGTTGCCGCCGAGCGTCAGTATGCAGTCGAGCTTCTGCTGTTTATAGGTGGCTTTCATTTCAGCGACCTTGTCTATATTATCCGCCTCTATTACCTGCATCATCTTATACGGTGTACGCTTTGTACCGAGAATTGTTCCGCCCTGTGTTAATATTCCCGAAAAATCCTCGGGCTTCATTATACGGCAGTTGTTGTGGATAAGACCGTGGAAACCGTTTGATATGCCGACTATCTCAACATTGTCCTCGCCGAACATAGTGTAACAGGCTTTCGCCGCACCTCTTATAGTAGCGTTAAGACCGGGGCAGTCGCCGCCGCTTGTCAGTATACCTATTCTGCGTTTTGCCATTTGTACATCCAACCTTTCCTGAAAGATTTGTCGTTTTCTGCTATTTCAATTATATCAGAAATACTCCAAAAGTCAAGAAAATATTATAGCTCGGATTATGCAGATTATACAATTTCTGTGCGTTATACGCCTGTATATATGCCTGCAAACAGCGGTAACATTGTTTCGTTGTCAAGTATCATATACATGAACGGACGATTAAGAATTACCTGCTTTTCGGCAATTACACACCCCTCGTCAACCATTTCCACAAGAGCGGCGGCTCCTGCCTTTGTACCTTTTTCGTTTACCTCTATTTTCGTCTTGTGGATCACTTCGCCGATGGATATATTGCCCATTGTCGATTTACCGATACCTGAAAAATCGGCGTTATTTTGGTCAAACGCAGTCGGCATACCGAGTGCCGAAAGGGCATCGTTCAGCTTTGAGGAATATTCATAGCCAAATTTCGGAAGCTTTACCTCTACAATGCAGTCATCGGCACTTCCGAGTATCTTGCTTAATTTTTCACCCGATAACGATGTTATAAAGCTTTTGATATCACCGCCAGGCAGTATTGCGGCAAAGCTGTACTTGCCATCCTTGTACTGCTTTATAAAGCCCTTGCAATCCTCATCTTCCAGATAAATACTTTCATCTGAGCACAACATAGTGACTTTCATAAGCTTGTCTTCGGAGTTTGTGAATTTTCCGTCCGCTATATCATTTTCGCGATAGATGATATCCCATTCCGCGTCAAAGCTGACAGCATTTACAAGATACATAATTGCTTCGTCCGGAATGCTGTCAAGTATATTGTTTATCATACCGTCGGTATTGTCGTTTACCCAACTGTTTATCTCTTTGCAAGTATCGTTGTCAAACGCACGCTTGTGTATTGCCGCACCGAAATAATCGGCGTTTGTCTGTAAAAAGTCCTTTTCAACGGTAAGTCTGTTTTCTTCATCTCTGAACCATATTGAGTTTGCATTTTTCAGCTTGAAACCCTCACCGGAAGTCAGCGAGCCGCCGAATGATGAAAGATACTTGTTCAGCTCGTCAAGGGGCATTCCGCTCCCGAGTACCTTTTCCATTTCGTCTTTGGTCTGACCGTTTGCACCGTTCGCAGTCATTGTGAGTGCGGTCGATACCGACAGGGGAGAGATAAGAGTGTTTGATTTGCCGTCAAAGCATTTCTTAAGCAGTTCGACAGAGAAATTGCCGTATGCGTTTTTGAAAGCATCGTCGGGTTTTACGGTTTCGTGGCTTGCGGCTTTGATGCCTGTCATAAGATCCGTTGTTTCGAGGGATTTTTCCGACTGACAAGCCGAGAGGGTGAGTGCCGATAAGGTCAGTGCGGTTGTGATGATTGCTGATAAAATTCTTCTTTTCATACTATTCTCCTTTCGATAGACGGTTTATGCACCGTCATTTATCATATACCTGTATACACGCCTGCAAACAGCGGTAACATCGTTTCATTGTCAAGTATCATATACATGAACGGACGATTGAGAATTACCTGCTTATCACCGTATGGAGCGGCGGACATAACCACGCCTGTTGCGGCGACAGCCCTTGTACCTTCTTCGGTAACGGATATCTTCGTTTTGTGTAGTACATCACTGATGAGAAGTTTATCACCCGAAATACCCGAAAAATCAGCGCTGTCGGAAAAGGCTGTAGGCATACCGAGAGCTTTCAATGCTTCACTGAGTTCGGCACTGTATTCGTACTCAAACTTCGGAATTTTAGCAACAACGTTTGCGGTTTCGGTATTCTGCAACATTTTGAAAAGCTTATCTCCGTTGAGCGAACCGACAAAATCCGATATAGAAACATTGCTGTCGGGTAGTATTGCGGCGAAACCGTATTTACCGCCCTTATACTTCTTGATAAAACCTGTGCAGTTATCGCCGTTTATGTATTCGCTTTCTTCGGAAATCAGCATTGTGACTGACTGCTCGTTGCCGTTAGCGTCTGTGAACGTTCCGTCTTCAACAAAGTTGTCAAAGTAGTAAGTTTCCCATACGGCATTGAAAGCTGTTGCGTTGATAAGTGCAATATTTGAAAGCGCATCGCCGTTGTCAAGAAGCTTATCTATCATACCGTCGGTGTGCTCGTTTACCCAATTGTTGATATCGTTCACAATTTCATCGTTATATGCACGTTTGTATATTTCGGCGTGGTATAAATCGGCGTTTGTCTGTAAAAATTCGTTTTTCACATTGAAATTGTTGTCTTTGATAAACCATATCGAATTTGCACTTTTAAGGCTGAAATCCTCGCCCGATGTCAGCGAGCCGTCGAATGATGAAAGATACTTGTTCAGCTCGTCAAGGGGCATTCCGCTCCCGAGTACCTTTTCCATTTCGTCTTTGGTCTGACCGTTTGCACCGTTCGCAGTCATAGTGAGAGCGGTCGATACCGACAGGGGAGAGATAAGCGTGTTTGATTTGCCGTAAAAGCTTTTCTTAAGCAGTTCAACAGAAAAATTGTCATATGCGTTTTTAAATGCATCGTCCGGCTTTACGGTTTCGTGGCTTGCGGCTTTGATGTCTGTCATCAGATCCGATGTTTCGTAGGATTGGTTTGACTGACAAGCCGATAGGGAGAGTGTGGATATAAGTATAGCGGCTGTTAATGTGAGAGATGTAATTTTTCGTTTCATAAATAGCTCCTTTCGCAGTAAGAAAATCGTGTACTGTATTCGCATATAATACAATTCGAAGCGTCTGATTGTCCACGGAATAATTTATTTTCTGATTAAATTATATAATATTTTCCCTCAAAGTCAATAAAAGTTACAAGATTGTAACCATTTCGTCGGCATCATGCAACCGCTTTTGCCGACCGCTGAGTTCAACGGGCGACGGTGGCGTTTTTAATGACGATATTTCGGTTTTTTCTATTGACAAAAGTAAGCCGGATAGATTATAATTATGTAAGGAGCGTGTAAGGTTTTACACGACAAAATTCTATGAAGTTTTGAAAAATAAGGAGAACAGATATGGCATACATACTCGGTGTCGATATAGGAACGTCCGGTACAAAGACTGTACTTTTCAGTGAAGACGGCACACCTGTTGCATCAGCGCTTTACGATTATCCTCTTTACACTCCCTGCAACGGCTATGCTGAGCAGGAGCCCACAGACTGGTGGAATGCCTGCGTAAACGGTATCCGTGACGTAGTTGCAAAGAGCGGAGTCCCCGCAGATGAGATAAAGGGCGTAGGTCTTTCGGGACAGATGCACGGTCTTGTTATGCTTGATAAGGATAACAAGGTAATAAGAAAGAGTATTATCTGGTGCGATCAGCGTACAGGTAAGGAAGTTGTCGAGATAACCGAAAAGGTAGGTCATGACAGACTTATCGCTATCACAGCTAACCCCGCTATCACAGGCTTTACAGCCGCAAAGATCATGTGGGTAAAGAACAACGAGCCTGAAAATTACGAAAAGTGCCGTCACATTCTGCTCCCTAAGGACTATATAAGATTTATGCTGACGGGCGAGTTTGCTACCGAAGTTTCCGATGCATCGGGTATGCAGCTTCTTGATATTCCCGGCAGATGCTGGTCTGACGAGGTACTGACAAAGCTCGGTATCGACAAGTCGCTCCTTGCAAAGGTTTACGAAAGCCCTGAGATAACAGGTACTGTTACAAAGGCGGTAGCACAGGCTACAGGTCTTAAGGAGGGTACGCCCGTAGTCGGCGGTGCAGGCGATAATGCAGCTGCCGCTGTCGGAACAGGCGTAGTAGAGGACGGTAAGGCTTTCACGACTATCGGTTCAAGCGGCGTTGTATTTGCGCATACTTCCGATATATCTATCGACCCCAAGGGCAGAGTACATACATTCTGCTGTGCTGTTCCTGGTTGCTGGCACGTTATGGGCGTTACTCAGTCCGCAGGTCTGTCACTCAAGTGGTTCAGGGATAACTTTGCATGGAGTGAGATGGAAACAGCCGCTTCTATGGGCGTTGACCCGTACTACCTTATGGACAAGGAAGCAGACAGTGTACCGATAGGCGCAAACAGACTGCTCTATATGCCTTATCTCAACGGCGAGAGAACACCTCATCTTGACCCCAACGTAAGAGGTGCATTCGTAGGACTGTCTACAATGCATAAGAAGAAGGATATGCTCAGAGCTGTTATGGAGGGTGTTTCCTATTCACTGCGTGACTGTGTTGAGGTTATGCGCGAGATGAATATCAACATTGATGATATGATGGCTTGCGGCGGCGGCGGAACATCACCGCTGTGGCGGCAGATGCTTGCAGATCTTTATGCCTGCAATGTAAAGACTACAGCAAACAAGGAAGGTCCTGCACTCGGCGTTGCACTTCTTGCGGCTGTAGGCGCAGGTATTTACAGCTCTGTGCCTGAGGCGTGCAAGGCGGTAATCAAGCCCGAAAAGATACAGGAGCCTATAGCTGAAAACAGTGCCAAGTACGAAAAGGTATATGCGCTTTACAAGAAGCTGTATCCCGCTATGAAAGCAAACTTCGACGAGCTTGCTTCACTTGACGTTTAAATAATATATGTATGTGACGGAAAGCGGCTTTGTGTGTATGCCGTGTTCCGTATAAATATTATGTTTAGTCCGGTTTACCGGAAAGGAGTAGTTATGAAACTTTTTATCGACACAGCGAACGTTGATGACATCAGACGTGCCAATGATATGGGCATTATCTGCGGCGTTACAACAAATCCCTCACTTATTGCAAAAGAGGGAAGAGATTTCAAGCAGGTAGTAAAGGAGATCACAGAGATCGTAGACGGTCCTGTTTCAGCCGAAGTAATTTCGCTTGAAGCAGACAAGATGGTAGAGGAGGCTCTTCCTCTTGCCGCAATACACAAAAATATCGTTATAAAGCTCCCTATGTGCGAAGAGGGCCTTAAGGCTTGCAAGCAGCTCACTGCAAAGGGCATAAAGACAAACGTTACTCTCGTATTCTCAGCCGCTCAGGCGCTTCTCGCCGCAAGAGCAGGAGCTACATTTGTAAGCCCGTTCCTCGGCAGACTTGACGATATAGGCATGGAAGGCATGAACCTTATCGAAGAGATCGTTGATATCTTCAACGCACAGGGTATTGAAACAGAGATCATAGCCGCATCTATCCGTAACCCCATGCACGTTACACAGGCGGCAAGACTCGGTTGTGATATCGCAACCGTTCCTATGAACGTTCTTCTCCAGATGCTTAAGCACCCCCTTACCGACAACGGTATAGACAGATTCCTTAAGGACTGGGAAGGTTTCACTTCTAAGCAGAAGTAATCAGAGCCGCTCAAAAAGCGTGCTTAAAATAACCGAAAGGACAAATGAAATGTACAGTAATTTAGTTGACACGATCGGCTTTCTCAAGGGTATAGATCCTGATGTTGCTGATGCAATGGACAAGGAGCTTGCCCGTCAGAGAAGAAATCTTGAGCTTATTGCAAGCGAGAATATTGTTTCTCCGGCTGTTATGGCGGCTATGGGTAGCGTTCTTACGAACAAGTATGCTGAGGGATACCCCGGCAAGCGTTATTACGGTGGATGCGAGGACGTTGATATAGTTGAGAATATCGCTATTGAACGTGCCTGCAAGCTGTTCGGAGCAAAGTATGCGAATGTACAGGCTCACTCCGGCGCACAGGCTAATACAGCGGTTTATTTTGCACTGCTTAACCCCGGTGATACCGTAATGGGTATGAGTCTTGCACACGGCGGACACCTGACACACGGTTCGCCCGTAAATATCTCGGGCAAGTACTTCAACTTCGTGCCATACGGTCTTGACGAGAAAACCGGCAGACTGAATTACGACAATATACTTGCGCTGGCAAAGGAGCATAAGCCTAAGCTTATCGTTGCAGGTGCAAGCGCATATCCCAGAGCTATAGATTTTGAAAAGCTCTCGGCTATTGCTAAGGAAGTAGGAGCATATCTCATGGTAGATATGGCTCATATCGCAGGTCTTGTTGCAGGCGGTCAGCATATGTCACCCGTGCCTTATGCCGATATCGTAACAACAACCACACATAAGACTTTAAGAGGTCCTCGCGGCGGACTTATTCTTACAAACGACGAGGAGCTTGCAAAGAAGATAAATAAGGCTATATTTCCCGGAACACAGGGCGGTCCTTTAATGCACGTTATCGCAGCAAAGGCAGTTTGCTTCGGAGAGGCATTGAAGCCGGAATTTACGGAATATGCAAAGCAGATAGTTAAGAATGCTGCAGTTCTCGCCGATTCGTTGCTTGAAAAGGGATTTGATCTGGTATCCGGCGGTACGGACAACCACCTTATGCTTGTTGACCTCCAGCCTTTCAACATCACCGGCAAAGAGCTTGAAAAGAAGCTCGACGAGGTATATATCACAGTTAATAAGAATGCTGTTCCGAACGACCCTCAGAGTCCGTTCGTAACAAGCGGCGTACGTATAGGAACACCTGCTGTTACAACAAGAGGTCTTAAAGAAGACGATATGAAGCAGATCGCACAGTGCATCTATCTTACTGCAACCGACTTTGACAACAGCGCAGACAAGGTAAGAGAAACCGTAACGGAAATTTGCAGAAAGTACCCGCTGTACGAATAAATTATATTTAATCGAAAACGAGAGATGAAAGCTGTCCCTCGTTTTCGTGCTGTATAAAATGTTGAAGACAGAAAGGAATTTATAAATGACAGCATCAGCAAGAGACATTATTTTTAATCATTCCGAAAGAGTAGCTCCTCTCGGACTTATTGCGATCCCGGGTTCTGAGGAGCTCGGCAGGAAGGTAAATGAGTACCTTGTAACATGGTCACAGGAAGCCGGCTATGATTATGATAATTTCCTTATTGAGAATGAGTGCCCCAGGTTTTCTTCCGGTGACGGCAAGGCTCTTATCAAGAACACCGTAAGAGGCTATGACCTTTACATTATTGCGGATTTTGGCAATTACAGCCTTGAATATCCGCTTTTCGGAAGAATGAACCGTATGTCGCCCGACGACCACTTCCAGAACCTTAAACGTATCATACAGGCTATCGGAGGTAAGGCTCACCGTATCAGCATAATCACGCCTATCCTTTACGGCGGAAGACAGCACAGAAGGAATTACAGAGAGTCGCTTGACTGTGCTGTAGCACTTCAGGAGCTTCAGAATATGGGCGTTTCCAATATCATTGCGTTTGACGCTCACGACCCCAGAGTATGCAACGCAGTACCGCTTATGGGCTTTGATAACATTATCCCCACATATCAGGTATTGAAGGCTCTGTTCAAGTATGTCAAGGACTTCAAGATGGATAAGGATCACTTTATGGTTGTCAGCCCTGATGAGGGTGCGCTCAACAGAAATATGTATTATTCGTCTGTTCTTGGTGTGGACCTTGGTATGTTCTATAAAAGACGTGACTATTCGCAGGTGGTGAACGGACGCAACCCTATCGTAGCTCACGAATATCTCGGTAATTCTGTTGAGGGTAAAGATGTATTCATCGCCGATGATATCATTTCATCCGGTGAATCTATGCTCGATATAGCTATCGAACTCAAAAAGCGAAATGCTAAAAGAATTTTTGCATATGCGACATATCCTATCTTTACAAACGGTCTTGAAGCATTTGACAAGGCTTATGCCGAGGGCAAGATCGACTATGTGTTCGGTACAAACCTTTCCTACAGAACTCCCGAACTTCTCAGCAGAGAATGGTTCTGCGAGGTTGACGTATCGAAGTATCTGTCATATCTGATTATGGCTCTTAACCACGATATGTCGATCAGCAAGGTTATAGATCCTCACCAGAAGATAAGCGCTTTACTTGAAAAGCACATGAACGACTGATAAGGTAATATGGTTATTTCAGCCTCCGCTCTGTGACGGGCGGAGGCTTATATTTTACAGGAGATAAACTATGCCGTTAGCAGACAGAATACGTCCGTCGACACTTAACGAGGTTGTCGGACAAAGGCACATCTTAGCGCCCGGAAAACCACTCTATAATATCATCGACAGAGGTAAAATACCGAATATGATATTTTACGGACCTTCGGGTGTCGGCAAGACCACTATAGCAAATATAATAGCAAAGAAAACGAGTATGAGCCTGTACAGACTTAACGGTACACAGGCATCTACATCGGATATAAAAGATATTGTAGCAAACCTCGGAACTTTCGGTGCGGCGGGAGGAATACTGCTGTTTCTTGATGAGATACAGTATCTGAACAAAAAACAACAGCAGACATTGCTTGAATATATTGAAAGCGGTGAGATAACGCTGATAGCGTCTACGACAGAAAATCCGTATTTCTATGTATATAGCGCAATTCTTTCACGATGCACTGTGTTTGAGTTTAAACAGGTGACGGCAGAGGATATACTCCCGGCGGTTGAACGTGCATTCAGGCTTATGAGCGAGGAAATGAACACTGAGTTTGTACTCGAAGACGGTGTGGTACGACATATTGCATACGGCTGCGGAGGAGATGTGCGCAAAGCGGCCAATACGGTCGAGCTTTGCTGTCTGTCGAGTGAAAATGATACCGTCACTATGGAAACGGCAAAGCTTCTGACACAGAAGAGCAGTATGAATTATGACCGTGACGGTGATCAGCATTATGATATTTTATCAGCGCTTCAGAAGTCAATAAGAGGTTCAGACGAAAATGCGGCTCTTCATTATGCGGCACGCTTGCTGTCGGCGGGGGATCTGACTTCGCTTTGCAGGCGACTGCTTGTTATAGCAAGCGAGGATATCGGGCTTGCTTATCCTATGGCTGTGCCGATAGTCAAGGCTTGCGTTGACAGTGCATTACAGCTTGGTCTTCCGGAAGCAAGGATACCGCTTGCTGATGCGGTAGTTTTGCTTGCCATATCCCCTAAATCCAACAGTGCATATCTCGGCATAAATTCCGCTATGCAGGATATTGAGGATGGTAAGACAGGCGATATACCGCGACACCTTCAGAATAAGCACTATGACGGAGAGGGCGACGTGATAAAAGGTCAGCATTATCTGTATCCGCACGACTATCCCAATCATTATGTTGATCAGCAGTATCTGCCAGATGCTATAAAAGACAGGGTTTATTATACATTCGGGGATAATAAATTTGAACAACAGTCAAAAGCCTACCGGGATAATATCAAAGGCAAAAAGTAATAAACAAGCCTGACAGCAGTCATTCGTTGTCAGGCTTGCTTTTGTCTGTAAATTCACTTTTCTTGTCGCCGCTGAACAATTGAGATATGCCGATGTAAAGCAGGAATGCCGCAAACAGCTTTCTGAGAATTTCAACATCAATAATTCCGGCGACAAAACTTCCCACAGCAGCGCAGGGAAGTCCGAGTATCAGATATTTACCGACAAGCTTAAGGTCGATCAGCTTGT
>ULVD01009868.1_pt1 | contig 11783 bp, 7 predicted proteins | sample 1959101 | NCBI WGS metagenome assembly ULVD01 (sample SAMEA4835777, study PRJEB28245) | human gut metagenome | biome: gut microbiome; material: fecal sample | place: Denmark | collected 2008
GTGCGCCCGGAGATCTTCTTTGAAACCGAAAATGAAACGGGAGGCTTTTTGAACGGGTCCTGTCGGTTCTTTTCCGACGGCGGGCAGTTGGGCTTCTCAAAGGAAGGAAAGACCAAGGGAGAAGCGCACATTCTGGCCGGAGAACAGGGCTTTTTCCTCTTTCACACCGCCCTGAAAACCGAGAAGAAAAGCCGTCTTCTCTTCTTCTTTCCTCTTGCCTTCGGCACCAAGGCGGAATTGCAGGCCCATCCCTCCTTCAACGGTCTTGCCGTGGAGTGCGCCTATTTGGAAAAAGAGCGGCTCCTGCTTTTTGAAAAGAGAATGTTTGATGAAAAGCGTCCCGCCCTTTTTCTTGCCTTTGCCTTTGCCGATTCCGCTCCCTTTTCTTACCTTTCAAGAGCAGACGATTTGCCGGCAGAAGAAGGAACAACCCTTGCCAAAGCGCTGTTTTCCGCAGATTTCAAACAAACGCAGGGCCCCTGCCGCCGCCCTGTGGCGGTTCTGAAATGCTCCTTTGAGGGCGAAAAGGAGACCGATCTGATTCTCGCCTTTGGCAAAGACCGGGAAAAGGTTCTCGGCCAAATTAAGCTCCTGCGGGAAAAGGCAAAAGGACAGTCGCTATATAAAATTCTTCAAAAGGAGGGAAAGCAGCTTCAGAAGAACCGTCCCGACCGCATCTTTCCCGACCGCACCACCGTGGATTTTTCCTCTCTGCTTCTTTTGGGCTGTCTTTCCTTCCGGAATCCGAAAATTCCACTGCCCCGGCGGAAAATCGGGGAGCTCTGGCAATATGCCCTTTCCGGTGACTATCCTATTTTCACCTTCTCTCTGCCCGACGGACCCCTGACCGCCAGTCAGAAAAAACTCCTGTCCGGCTTGGTGAAGGCCCACTCCTACCTTGCCTTCGGCGGAGTCTACTGCGATCTGGTCTTTCTGCGCAAGGAAAACGACCTGTATTTCTCTCCCAGAAGAAAGGAATTTGAGGAACTGGTCAAGGAGGTGGCCGGTTCCGCAAGGCTTTACAAAAAAGGCGGCATTCACCTGCTTTCCGACCTGCGGGCCAAGGAGATTCTGCCCTCCTTTTCAAGAGTCTACCTGCACTTGGACGGCGATTGTGTCTACGAGGTTTTCAAAAAGCAATTTGAGGACTGTTTGCAGCCAAAACGCCAAACCACCCTCAAGCCCTGTCTGAAAGAGCCCTTCAAGGCGCCCGCCGATGGGCAGAAATACGGCGAATGCTTCTTCCTTCCGGAAGGGGTCCTCTTGCCCAACCGCTGCGGACTTCCGCCCCATTCCTATATCTATGCCAATCGGCAGTTCGGCACCCTTTTAACCCAGAATTCCCTCGGATTCACCTGGTTCCGCAATTCCGGGGAATTCCGCCTGACCCCCTTTCAGCAGGGAGAGGACGAGGGGTTTTACGGCGAAAAACTGATTCTGCACACCGCCTCCGGCGCTCTGGATCTCTGCGCCTGCGCCTCCTCGGTATTTTATAAAAAAGGGTGTGCGCTCTATGAAGGACGCACGGATACTCTGTATTTCCGTCTGAATGTGGGAGTGGATCCCAAATTACCGGTCAAGCTTCTGTCTCTTTCTCTGAAGAATGAGGGACCTCTGCCTCTTGACCTTTCGGTGGAATACCAGATTCAACCCTGCCTTGGAACCCGTCCGGACGGAAATGTAACGCTCCAAAAGGAAAACGATATGATCTTCTGCCGTCCCACGGCGCAAAGGGATCTTCCGCCCTTCGGGCTGTATTTTTCCGACCGGCAGAATCTCTTTGGCTTAAAAAGCGGCGAAGAAAAAAAGCTCGTCTTTCTTTTAGGCGTCTACAACCTGCAAAACGACCGGTGTTTCTACTATGTGAAGGAGCGTTTTTCAAGGGAAACGGCCGTAGAAGAGGCCTTTGACCGGGCCGAACAGACCTATTCCGAGCTTCTTTCCGCCTTCCGTCTTCTGGATGTCCCCCCTTCTCTCGGTCTGGCCTTCAACTATTATATCCCCTATCAATCCTTAAGCGCCCGGCTTTGGGGCAGGACCGGCTTTTACCAGCCGGGGGGCGCCTATGGCTTCCGGGACCAGCTTCAGGACGCTCTTTGCCTGATCCCCTTGGAGCCCCGCTTTGCCGAACAGCAGATCTACCGTTCTGCCAAACACCAGTATTGGGAGGGAGATGTTCAGCATTGGTGGCACCGGACAACGATTTCCGAAAGCCGGGGCGACTGGGGGGTGCGCAGTCTTTGCTCCGACGATCTGCTTTTTTTGCCCTATGTAACGGCCTGTTATGTACTGGCCACCGGAGACAGAGAGATTTTAGAGAAAAAAATCTCCTATCTGTCCTCCCTTCCCCTCTCGGAAGAACGGGAGCGCTGTGAACGCCCTGCGGTGACCGCACGCAAGGAAAGCGTCTACTTTCACTGCCTGCGTGCCCTGGAACACGCCGCCGCCCGAAGAAGCCCCCGGGGATTGCTCTATATGGGCAGCTGCGACTGGAACGACGGCTTCTCCCAGGGGGAAGGCGAAAGCGTATGGCTCACGCAGTTTTTCCTTCTGACCGTGAACAAATTTCTGGAAATTGCCCGTCCGGAGGAAAAAGAATTCCTGTCGGAGTTAAAAAAAGATTCGGAAAAAGCCCTTGACACCTGCTTTGAAAACGGAAGATTCCTGCGTGCCTTCTTCCAAGACGGAACGCCCCTTGGCAGAAAAGGAAACGACTACTGCGCCATAGACCTTCTTCCTCAGGCCTTCTCCGCCTTTCTTTCCGACGGCCGTGCCCGAACCGCCCTGAACACCGCCTACAGCCTTCTCTACGACCCAACCTACCGGATCTTCAGGCTCTTTGCCCCCTCCTACGACCGTTCTCTGCCCTTCCCCGGCTATCTGGGCGGCTACTGCCCCGGCTTCAGAGAAAACGGCGGACAATACACCCACGCCGCCGTCTGGGGCGCCATGGCTTTTTTAAGGGCCGGAGAGCACCGCAAAGGCTTTGAAGTTTTCAGGGGACTGAATCCTTTTGACCGTGCAGAATTGCCCTTTTACAAAACCGAGCCCTATGCCCTGGCGGGAGATGTCTATGCTGCCCCCGGCTTTGAGGGCCGGGGCGGTTGGAGCCTGTATACCGGCTCTGCCGGATGGTTTTTCAAGGGAATTTTGGAGGAGTTGCTTGGCTATCGGGAAACAAAGGAATATTTCACACTCTCGCCCAAGCTCTGTGAAGATTTTGAACGCTTCACGCTGGAAGTGAGGAAAAAGAACAGTTTTTACCGGATCGAGGTCTGTCCGGGCAAAGAAAACCTCCTGTTGCTGGACGGAAAACCGACCCAAAACAGATTTTTCTTTGACAAAGGCACCCACAGCATTAAAATGGTCTTGCAAAAAGAGGAAAAATGTTCTATAATATAGGGGAATTTTTTCTGAAAGGATGGATTGGCTGTGGAAACAAGGACGCTGTATCCGGGCATTACCCTGCACGCCGAAAAGGACACCCGCTTCAAAACCGAGTATCTTTCGGTAAACTTCATCTGCTCCGGCTCCCTCTTTGACCGACCCCACGCTTCGATTCTTTCGGCGGTCCTCGGAAGGGGTACCCTGAACCATCCGACGCAGGCAGACCTTGACAAAGTCCTTGCGGACCTTTACGACGCTTCGCTTTATACAAAGGGCTATTGCCTGGGCGAGACCTTCATCCAGCCCTTCTCTCTTTCCTGCCACAAGGAGCGCTTTATCCCCGGCGAAACCGGACTGCGCCGCAGGGCCCGGAAGCTGCTCTTTGAAATGATTCTGGAGCCCTTGACCGAGAAGGACGGATTTCTGTCACGGTATGTGGAAGATGAAAAGAAAAACAAGATGGATCAGCTGAGTGCGGAAAAGAACAACAAGCCCAGCTATGCCCTAAGCAGATGCTTCAGTCTGCTCTGCCGGGGAGAGCCCTACGACTACCCGGCCTCCAGACTCCGCAAGGAACTGCCTTCGGTCAGCGCCCACAGTCTTTTGGAATTCTACCGGAAGATGCTGTGCCATGCTCCCATTGAGATTTTCTATTTCGGGGAGGAGGACCTGAACTCCCTGTGCTCCGACCTTATGAATCATCTTTCCCCTCTCTTCACGCCCAAATTGCCTTTGGTGTCCGATGTCATCAGCTTTCCAAAACCGCAGGTCTGCCGGGAAGAAGAACGCTTGGTTGCCAACCAGTCCACACTCTGTCTGGGGTTCAAAACCTGCGTCCGCATGGGAATGCCGGGCTTCTATGCTCTTTTTCTCCTTAAGGAAATTTTCTGCGATTCTCCGGTTTCCCTGCTCTTTACGAATCTGCGGGAAAAGGAGAGCCTGTGCTACTACTGCCAAGGAAGTCTTCTTTCCCGGAAGGGCGTTTATCTTCTGGAATTCGGCATCGACGGCAAGGATGCCGAAAAAGCCGAAAAAGAAACGCTGGCCCAATTGGAGGCATTGAAAACCGGAAACTTTGACGAGGAATTTCTCTTTCTCTGCAAAAAGTCCCTGTGCGACGGATTCGCCGAATTCTATGACAATCCGGCGGAGATCGAGGGCTGGTATTTGCGGCAAGTTCTGGCCGGAAGCGCTCTGTCTCCCAAAGATGTTTCCAAGAAGATCTTCAATATGCACAAGAAAGATGTTCAGCGAGTGGCCAATACGCTCATTCTGGACAGTGTGTTTTTGCTTTACGGCACGAAAAACAGTAAGGAGGAAAAGGCCCTTTGAGCATCCCGGCGATGCAGCGGGCGAAATCATGAGCGTTTCGTTCCAAGAAACCGCTCTTCCCTTCGTGGAAGAGCGCTATACATCCTTTGTTCATCCGAGCGGTCTTCGGGTATTTCTCAGCCGCAAGGACTTTCACAGCAGTTATGCCCTTCTGACCGTGGACTTCGGCTCTCTTTACGAAAAGTCCTTGGTCAACGGGAGTCCCCTTTCCCTGCCGGATGGCATTGCTCATTTTCTGGAGCATAAAATGTTTGACAATCCGGACGGAGAGGATGTGTTCCTGAAGTTTTCAAGGTTGGGGGCGTCCGCCAATGCCTATACCGGGACCGACCGCACCTGTTACTTTTTTTCCGCTTCCGAAAATATCGAAGAGTCGTTGGAGGTAATGATGAAGAGCCTCTTCTCCCCCTATTTCACCAAGGCCAATGTGAAAAAGGAGAAGGGTATCATTCTTCAGGAATTAAAAATGTACCTAGACGACCCGGGGGAAACCATCAGCCGGGCACTAATGCGGGCAATGTATGAAAAGAGCCGCCTGCGGGAGGACATCTGCGGCAGCATCTCTTCGGTAAAAAGCATTTCCGACCGAGAACTGTTTGAGGCCCACAACACCTTCTATCTGCCCTCCAACATGATCCTATCCCTGTGCGGACATTTTGACCCCGACCGGGTCCTTGCGATTCTCGACCGTACCCTTCCTCAAACCCTGTTTACCCGTCCGGAAAAGAAGCCTCTTGAGGATCCTCTGCCCCCGCAGTGCCGCAAGCGCAGTGACCGGGTCTATGCCGACATCACCACACCGGTAGTCGCCATCGGCATAAAGGGCACGCCCCAGAATGCTTTAAGCGAGGATCGGCTGAAGCGCTTCAACGCCATGAGCGTTCTGGCAAGTGCTCTCTTTTCTTCCTGGGGAGAATTGGTTACGGGACTTACAAAGGACAATCTGATTCCCTCCGACCCGTCCTACGAGGTCGTACACACCGGCGCCTTTTCCCACATTCTCTTTTCGGCTGACACCTATGAACCGAAGGAACTGATCGGTCGCTTCGACCGTCTTGCCGAAAAAATTTCCCGTCAGGGAATTTCCGAAGAGGCTTTCCAACGGGGCAAAAAAGTGCTCTATGCCGACTATCTTTCGGAATTTAATTCTGCCGAAGGAATCGCCTCGCTGCTGGCTTCCGACGCTTTGGAGGGGATCGACACCGCCAAAAGCACCGAAAGCATTCTGGCTCTCCGGAAAGAGGAGGTGGAGTGTCTTGCAAAGGATCTTCTTACAAACAGCCGCATCTGCCGAGTTACCGTTTGGCCCCTCGGCGAAAAATCCAAGCATCCGCAGAAAGGAGCTTAAAAATGTCAGCATTTATTTCCTTCCTTGAGAAGATCGGATTGATCTTCGACCCCACTGTTCAACAGGAATTCTACAGCAACGGAGAGCCCTTTTATGTGTCCTTTGAAGGCCTGGGCATCGGAAAATTCAAGGTGAACCCGGTGGCCATTCCCATTGGAAACGGAATCCGGTTTTACGGAATCATCATCACCGCCGCCATCGTCTTAGCCTTTCTCTATGTGGCAAAGTGGCGGGCAAAGGATGAGGGGTATCACTACGACGATCTGCTGGATCTGCTGCTCTTTGTGGTGCCCATCGGGGTTTTGGGCGCACGGCTGTTCTATGTGGTCACCTACGGCGGCTATACCTTTTCCAATTGGTTCCGGATCTGGGACGGAGGGCTTGCCATCTACGGCGGCATTATTTTCGGGGCAATCGCCGTATTCGCTGTGGCGAAATACAAGAAGATGCGCATTCTGCGGTTGATGGACTGCGTGGCACCATCGGTCATGATCGCACAGGCCATCGGCCGTTGGGGGAACTTCTTCAACGGAGAAGCTTACGGCGCTTCTACCTCCAGCTTTTTACGCATGGGTCTTTCCAACACTCTGGAAGGAGCACAGCACTATGTTCATCCGACCTTTCTTTATGAGTCCCTATGGAATGTTCTGGGCTTCGTGCTGATCAACATCTTCTACAAGAAAAAGAAATTCGACGGACAGATCGTTTTGGAATATGTGGGCTGGTATGGTCTGGGCAGATTCTTCATTGAGCTGATGCGGCAGGACAGTCTGCCCCTGAAAATCGGGCAGTACAACCTGAAAATTTCCTCGGTTATCGGGTTGCTCTGCTTTGCGGTCTGTCTGGTGATCTTCCTGATTTTCATTCTGAAGCCCAAGAGCCCGGCTCTTGTCCTTCCCTGCTACTATCCGGGAGCCAAGCGGTTGCTCTTGAAGGAAAAGGAAGCAGAGAAGAAGGCCGAAAACAGCGACAAGGCGGACGGAACGGTTTTCGGCTCCTCTGCCCCCTTTTCCGGAACAACCGAGGAAACACCGGAGGAAACTTCGGAACAGGCTCCTGCGGAAATGCCGGCGGAAGCCTCCCCGGAAGGGTCCGAATCCGCTGAGTCTCCCGAATCTCCCGAATCTCCGGAATCTCCCGAATCTCCGGAATCGCCGGGTTCCTCGGAACCCTCCGGTCCTTCCGAATCTTCGGAGTCTTCTGAAGCCTCCGGTGAACCTTCTTCCGAAACACCGGACGAATCTGAAAAATCCTCGGATTCTTTTGAGACCTCCGACTACGCCCAAACCTGAAACCACCAAAGAAAGGAAACAAACCATGGCCAACATTTTAGACGGAAAGCTTCTTTCCCAAACCATCCGGCAGGAGCTCTCCAAGGAGTCCAAAGCCTTTGAACAGCTTCACGGCAGAGTCCCCGGACTTGCCGTTCTGCTGATCGGAGAAAATCCGGCATCCAAAATTTATGTACGCAACAAGAAAAAAGCCTGCGAGGACTGCGGCTTCTATTCCGAAGTGTTGGAATTTCCCAAGGATGTCCGGCAGGAGGAGATTGCCGAAACGATCTGCCGGCTCAACGGCGACGACCGGATCGACGGTATTCTGATCCAGCTTCCCCTGCCCGACCACATCGACAAAGCGGCGCTCATCAACATCATCGACCCCCAAAAGGATGTGGACGCCTTCCACTCCCTGAATGTGGGCAGACTGTTCATCGGTCAGTATCTCTGGGCGCCCTGCACCCCCGCCGGAGTGATGGAAATGCTTCACAGAGCCGGCATTTCGGTGGCAGGAAAAAAATGTGTAGTGGTGGGCAGAAGCAATCTGGTGGGCAAGCCCATGGGGCAGCTGCTCCTTCAGGAAAACGGTACCGTCACCCTCTGCCATTCCAAAACCGCCGATTTGAAGAAGGAATGTCTGGAAGCGGATATTCTGGTGGTCGCAGTGGGGCATCCCCACCTGATCACCGCCGATATGGTGAAACAGGGTGCCGTGGTGATCGATGTGGGCATTGACCGGGATGCCGAAGGAAAGCTCTGCGGCGATGTGGACTTTGAATGGGTGAAGGAAAAAGCCTCCTACATCTCTCCGGTTCCGGGAGGGGTCGGTCCCATGACGGTGACAATGCTGATGAAAAACACTCTGCTTGCCGCAGAAAACCGTTGCAAAAAATAAACGGTGAAACGCCCGTGCGCCCGAAGCACGAAAGGAAACTGCCATGAATGCAATCCGCCTGAAAGAGAAAAAGCGCCTCCCTCTGTGGTTCCGGATCCTTACGGATCTTCTGATTGTGGCGCTGATTTCAGGCGTTTTTGCCGTTTATTATCTGCTTTTGCCCAAAAAAGCCGAAAGCATGGGAACGCTTGAAGGCCTGGACCAGGTCCGTTCGTTCGCACTTCCGGCGGATCCTCTGGCGACCGACCTGCCGGAGCTTCTTTCCGCCGTTCTTGCGGAATTCAAGGTCGGAGAAGAAGAACGACAGGTGCTTGCCGCCTACGGAGACGGCGAAAAGGAGCTGTTGCTCACCCGCTGTGAACGGACTGCGGGAGAAGAGAAGATCGTTTACTTCTCCGCCGATATTTTTGTCACCGACATCCGGGTGCTCCGGACAAATGTTTCGACGGATGAAAACGGGACCATCGTAAACCGATCGGTGAAAGAACAGGCCGAACAGGCGAATGCCCTTTTGGCCCTGACCGGAGACACCTTCGGAATGTCCAAGGACGGGGTGATCGTCCGGAACGGACAGCTCTACCGGGACGACACCCGCACGGCAAACGACCTCTGTCTTCTTTGTGCCGACGGCACCATGAAGATCTATGAGCAGTCCGACGGCTACGGTTTTGAGGATCTGAGTCAGAACGGCATCTGGCAGGCATTCACCTTCGGTCCTTCCCTGTTAGACCGGAACGGCAACCCGAAAAAGAATTACAACATCGCCGCCTCCCATCTGTCGGATCTGTCCTACAGCCATCCCCGGGCGGCCATCGGCATGGTGGCCCCCGGACATTTTGTCTTTGTGCTGGTGGACGGCCGGGAAATGAACGGCTCCAAGGGCGCAGATTTCCCGACTCTATCGGAAATTATGAAAAACGAAGGCTGTTCGGTGGCCTACAACCTGGACGGCGGACGGTCTGCCGTTATGGTCTACGACGGTCAATGGGTCAATGCTCCCTACAAAAACGGAAGAGGGGTCAGCGATATTCTGTATATTTCCAAAGCACCGGTCTTGGAAAATAAGGAAGAGCATGCCTGAAAGGAGAAGAAGTTTGAAAGATAACTCTTTCAAACGCGTTTTGTGGCTTTCGCCATCGGAGCGATGGCGATTTTGCTCCGCAAAACCAGCCCCAATTCCGCAAGAAAGGATGCTTTCGCTATGCGAAAGCCATGGTCATAAACATGGGTCGTTTTGAAAAGAGGTTTAGCCGGTTTTTCCCCCATCTTCAGATCGTTCTCAGCCTTTCCCTCATCATTCAGTGGATCCTTCTGCTCTTCAATCCCAATCTGGGGCTGTTGAATCTGAACGATCCCCTTTCTGCGCTCTATCTTCTGTGCACCTTCGTCCTGCTCTTTGCGGGAGGTCTTTATTCCTGGCTTTGCCGGAAGAATACGCCCTTCCTTCCTGCCGGGACGGTTTTTTCCCTTCTGCTTCTCCTTCAGTGGATTCTCACCAAAACAGGATTTTCAGAACTTTTGTCGGTTTCGGACCTGCTTTGCTGTATCGAGCTGATCTTTTATTTTTTGCTGACCCTCCTTGAGGGGGTTCTGGGGCTAAAGCAGAGCTCAGACGCTTCTCCGGATTGAAACCGACATTTTATTTTTTGAAAAAGAAAGGATCTATTTTATGAACGACCGTCGCATTGTGGTCAAGGTCGGCACCTCCACCCTGACCCATGACTCCGGCAAACTGAATCTACGCAGAATCGAACAGCTGGTTCGGGTTCTTTCGGATATACAGGGCGCAGGCAATCAGGTAATTTTAGTCACCTCCGGTGCTATTGCCGTGGGAACCGCCAAAATGGGCTGGAAGGAGCGTCCCCAGACTTTGAGGGGCAAGCAGGCAGCTGCCGCTGTAGGACAGTGCCAGCTGATCCATATTTACGACCAGTTCTTCTCGGAATACAACCGTTCTGTAGCTCAGATACTCCTGACCGGAGACGATGTGGAGGAAAAAGACCGGGCGGAGCATCTTTCCAACACTTTTGAAGCCCTTTTGGAGATGGGCGTCATTCCGGTGGTCAATGAAAACGATTCGGTTTCCTCTGCCGAGATTGAAACCGGGCGACACAAGATTTTGGGCGATAACGACACTCTTTCCGCCATTGTGGCCAAGCTGTGCCGGGCAGACCTTCTGGTGTTGCTTTCTGACATAGACGGACTCTACGATGCCGATCCCCGGGAACACTCCGAGGCGAAGCTGATCCGGAAGGTTACAGAGCTTTCCGAAGAGCTCTTTGAATCCGCCGGAGGCGCCGGCACCCAAAGGGGCACCGGCGGTATGGCCACCAAGCTGTCCGCCGCAAGGATCGCCCTGTCGGCAGGATGCGATATGGTGATTGCAAACGGAGAACGGGCAGAGAATTTGTATGATATTCTGGAAGGAAAGGAAGTCGGCACTCTTTTCCTTGCGCATCGGGAGGAATACTATGACCGAGCTTGAAAAGCAGGGACAGGCCGCCCAAAAGGCTTCCAAAATACTGGCGCTGGCCTCCTCAGAACAAAAAAATCAAGCCCTTGACCGGATGGCCGCAGAACTGCTTGCGCATCAAAAGGAGTGGCTGGAGGCCAACCGACAGGATGTGGAGGCCGCAGGAAGGGCCGGCATGAACAGCTCCTTTTCCGATCGGCTGACTCTGACCGAAGAACGGATAAAGGGAATCGTGGAAGGATTGCGACAGGTTGCGCTTCTTACCGACCCCGTGGGTCAGACCGACCGGACGATTCTGCGTCCCAACGGACTGCGTATTCAACGGAAACGGGTGCCTTTAGGCGTTATCGCCCTCATCTTTGAGGCTCGCCCGAATGTGGTTGCAGACGCCGCCGCTCTCTGCCTCAAATCGGGCAACGCCTGTATTCTGCGGGGCGGAAAGGAGGCAATCCGCTCCAACACCGTTGCCGTGGAGCTGATGCGTCGGGCACTTTCCTCTGTGGGACTTCCGGAAGACTGCATCTCCTTGGTGAAGGACACCTCCCGCGACTCTGCAACCGAATTGATGCATTTGCACGACTATGTGGATGTGCTGATTCCCCGGGGGGGAGCCGGATTGATCCGGGCCGTTATGAAAGAGGCCAGCGTACCGGTGATCCGCACGGGAGAGGGTGTATGTCATGTTTATATTGACAAAGCGGCCAATCTGTCCATGGGAGCCAACATTCTTTTCAACGCCAAATGCTCCCGTCCCGCTGTTTGCAACGCCGCTGAATGTCTGCTTGTACACCGTGCAGTTGCAAAGGAATTTCTGGAAAAAGCTCTGCCGCTGCTGGAGCAGAAACAGGTGGAGCTCCGGTGCGATTCCGTTGCCCTTGAAATTTTAGGCGACCGGGGGATCCCCGCAACCGCAGAAGACTGGGATGCCGAATACGGCGACTATATTCTGGCGGTGAAAACCGTGGAAAGCGAAGAGGAAGCCATCGCCTTTATTGCCCGGCACGGAACCGGCCACTCGGAATGCATCGTCACGGAAGACGAAGCGGCTGCGGCAAAATTCCTCAATGAAGT
>ULVD01050609.1_pt1 | contig 11781 bp, 9 predicted proteins | sample 1959101 | NCBI WGS metagenome assembly ULVD01 (sample SAMEA4835777, study PRJEB28245) | human gut metagenome | biome: gut microbiome; material: fecal sample | place: Denmark | collected 2008
TTCCACGGCAAGGTGCGCATTTACAGCGTCTTTCCGTCGGTCGACACCCCGGTCTGCTCGTTGCAGAACATCCGCTTCAACCGCGAGGCGTCGAAACTGGGCGACGACGTGGTCGTCGTGTCGCTGTCGGTCGACCTGCCCTTTGCGCAGAAACGCTTCTGCGCCGCCGAGGGCATCGACCGCGTGCATGTCTTCTCGGATTACAGGGAGCTGGATTTCGGCATGAAGTACGGCTTCGTGATCGACTCCCTGCGCCTGCTGGCGCGCGGCGTGGTGGTCGTGGACCGCGACGACGTGGTGCGCTACGTGGAGTACGTGCCCGAGGTCACCCACGAGCCCGACTACGAAAAGGCGCTGGCCGTGGCGCGCGAACTGGCGAAGTAAGCCGCCGGGACGGCCGAAAAAAAGCGGACCCTTTCTCGGGTCCGCTTTTGTCATTTCCGGAAATCCGGGGTCAGGGCTTCACCAGCGACCGGCTCCGGCCCCACATGTTGCGAGCCGCCGTGACGAGAACGGCGAGGAACGAGGCGGGGATGAGCGCGAGGATCAGCGGCTGCCAGCAGAGGGCAGGGCCTTCGGCGTAAAGGATGACACTGGCGGCATAGTGGATGAGGCCGACGGTCAGCCAGGCCGTCAGCGTCACCGACCCGATCGTGATGTTGAGCCGCGAGGGGGAGTAGCGGCCCGCCTTCTTCGAAAAGAGGTTGCCGTTCATCTCCCAGGGGCGGCACAAGGCTCCCAGCCGATAGCGCTCCGGAATTTTCAGTCCTTCGGCTTCCTCCTGTTCGATCTCGAATATGTAGCGTTCGTAGACCTCGTACCAGGCTTTCGACCCCTTGGCCATCATGATCCAGATCAGGGCGAACGACGTTCCGAGCAGCGCCACCGCGCAGGCGGCTTCGTTCAGCGCCAGGAAATTGGCCGCTCCGGGTCCGGCGGTCAGGATTTCGGACGCCAGCGCTCCGTAGACGGCGAAACAAAAGACCAGAAAAATGGAAAGAAGGAACGATCTCCGCCACAGGTTCGTGGCTTCGAACCGCCGGCATTGGTAGAATCCTTCTCTCAACTCCTTTAAAGAAATTTCGTTGTTGTTTTCATTGGGCATGGTAAATCTGTTTTGGTGAATAAAAAGGAAAATATAGTCGTTGCGTAACTACTTTTTTCGTAGGTAGACCGTCGCCGTGCGCGAGGTGTTGTAGATGCGGATATGGGGCTGCCGCTGTCCGTCGCCCTCCCCGGCGTCGAACGAGAAGTGTTCGGCCGCCATCGACTGCCGCTCCTGTCCGCCGAAGCGGCTTTCGTCGGTCGAGAGCACCGGGACGTACTTGCCCGGGGCCTGCACCGGAAGTTCGTAGTCGGGGATCGAGGCCGAAGGATGCCAGTTGAAGACGAACAGCAGGTCGCCGTGCGAGAAGGCCATCGTCTTGTTGCGCTCGTCCATCAGCAGATTCCACGGGTAACCGTCGGCAAGAACCTTGTATTTTTTCACCAGCCGGATCATCGCGCGGTCGAAATCGCCCAGCCACGCATAGCGCAGGAATCCGTTTTTTGCGAGCGACCACTGCCGCCGGGCGTGGGCGTAGCTCCAGCCGTTGCCCTCGCGCGGGAAGTCGATCCACTCGGGATGCCCGAACTCGTTGCCCATGAAGTTGAGGTAGGCCTGACCGCCCGTGGAGATGGTCATCAGGCGGATCATCTTGTGCAGGGCCATGCCGCGGTCGATGACGATGTTCTCCGAAGCGCGGTCCATGTGGAAATACATCTCCTTGTCCATCAGCCGGAAGGCGATGGTCTTGTCGCCGACGAGCGCCTGGTCGTGCGACTCGGCGTAGGCCACGGTCTTGACTTCGGGCAGGCGGTCGGTCATCACCGACCACATCTCCCGGATGTCCCACTGCTCGTCGGGCACCTCCTTCAGCTGCTTGATCCAGAAGTCGGGGATGGCCATGCCCAGGCGGTAGTCGAATCCGATGCCGCCGTCGGCGATCGGGATGCACATCCCCGGCATGCCGCTCACGTCCTCGGCGATGGTCACGGCCGAAGGCCGGAAATCGTGCGCGAGGCGGTTGGCCAGGGTGAGGTAGGTGAGAGCGTCCCCGTTGACCCCCTCGTCGAAGAAACGGTCGCGCGAATCGAACGTGACGTAGCCGTGGTGGCGGTAGATCATCGACGTCACGCCGTCGAAGCGGTAGCCGTCGAAATGGAACTCGTCGAGCCAGTATTTGACGTTCGACAGCAGGAAGTGCTGCACCTCCTCCTTGCCGTAGTCGAAGAGTTTCGAATCCCAGTACTGCTGGTAGCCCGCGTCGCCCGGCGGCGAGTAGAGATGGTCGGTGCCGTCGAGGGAGTTGATCCCCTCGTTGAGGTTCTTGACGTAGTGGGCGTGCACGAGGTCCATGATCACCGCCAGCCCCAGTTCATGGGCGCGGCGGATCAGCTCCTTCAGCTCCTCGGGCGTGCCGCAGCGCGACGAGGGGGCGAAGAAACTCGACACGTGGTAACCGAACGACCCGTAGTAGGGGTGCTCGGCCACGGCCATCAGCTGCACGGCGTTGTAGCCGTCCTTTTTGATGATCGGGAGTATCTTTTCGGTGAATTCGCGGTAGGTTCCCACGCCCTCGCGCTCCTGGGCCATGCCCACATGGGCTTCGTAGATCAGCAGGCTGCCGATCTTCGAGGCGTCGAACGCGTCGCCCCGCCAGTCGAACGTTTCCGCGGGGTTCCAGAACTGCGCCGTGTAGTTTTTGGTCTCGTCGTCCTGCACGACGCGCCGGGCGTAGGCCGGAATGCGGTCCAGCCAGCCGTTGTCGCCGTGGACGTGGATCTTGTAGAGCGAGCCGTGCCGCAGCCGGTCGCGGTACATCGCCGCGGGGAAAAAGGCGCTCCAGACCCCCGCGGCATCCTTGTGCATGCGGATTTCGGTGCGCTGCCAGTTGTTGAAGTCGCCGAAGACGTAGACGTCGTGCGCCCCCGGCAGCCACTCGCGCAGCCACCAGCCGTCCAGCACGTCGTCCCACTGCCAGCCGAAATAGCGGTAGCCGTTGGCGTAGTCGACGAGCGATCCCGCCGAGCGTCCGATGTCGGCCATTTTCCGCTCGTAACGCTCGTGGCGCAGGTTCATCTGCGCCTCGACGGGCTGTAACCATTCGTCGCGTTCGACGATCGGAAGTCTTCGGGTCGTTTTTTCCATAGGGGAGTCGATTTTCTACAAAGGTAATAAAAAGTCGGATGGGAGCAAAACCGAATCGCACCCGGGTCCGGTTATGAGTTCCGACTGATAAAAGTGCCGTTGCGACACTAAATATATGAAAAATTTTTCTATCTTTGTCCACGAACAAAAAAATGTATCCATTACTAATACCCAATTCTACTATGCTCAAGCAACCTAAAGGTTTGATTGCCGCGGCTCTCGCCAATACGGGCGAACGTTTCGGTTTCTACACCATGATGGCCATTCTGACGCTGTTCCTGATGTCGAAATTCGGTATCGACGGCGAGCAGGCCGGGAAAATCTATTCGTTTTTTTATACCTCGATCTACATCCTGGCGCTCGTCGGCGGCCTGATCGCCGACCGGCTGCGCAACTATAAGGGGACGATCATCGCGGGTATTCTGGTGATGACGGCGGGGTATGCCGCGCTGATGGTTCCCACCGTTACGTCGAAGACCGTGGTGATCGGCGCACTGATGGTGATCGCCTTCGGCAACGGTCTGTTCAAAGGCAACCTCCAGGCGCTCGTGGGGCAGCTTTACGACAACGAACAGTATGCCAAACTGCGCGACACGGGCTTCCAGATTTTCTACATGTTCATCAACATCGGCGCGATGTTCGCACCGTTCGCCGCCGTGGGCGTGCGCAACTGGTGGCTCCGCACGCAGGGATTCCTCTACAATTCCGACCTTTCGGCCCTCTGCCACCAGTATATCGGCGGCACGATGAGTCCCGAAGTGGCCCAGGGCCGTTTCAGCGAGCTGGCTGCCGAAGTGAGCCTCGGCGGCGTCCCGGCGGACATGGGCGTTTTCGCGCAGAGCTATCTCAACGCCTTCAACACCGGATTCCACTATGCGTTCGGCGTGGCTATCGTGGCGCTGGTCTTCTCGCTGGTGGTTTTCCTTGCCAACAAGAAGAAGCTGCCCGATCCCAAGGTTGCGGCCGCTTCCAGGACGACGCCTTCGAAGGCCGAAATCCAGCAGGATGCGCGTGAGATCAAACAGCGTCTCTATGCGCTGTTCGCCGTGTTCGCCATCGTGATCTTCTTCTGGTTCTCGTTCCATCAGAACGGTCTGACGCTGACGCTCTTCGCGCAGGATTACACCCGTCTCGAAATTTTCGGCATGCCCATCACGGCCGAGATTTTCCAGTCGGCCAACCCCTTCTGCGTGGTGTTCCTCACGCCGGTCATCATCGCCGTGTTCGCCTGGCTGCGCAACCGCGGCAAGGAGCCTTCGACTCCGATGAAGATCGCGATCGGAATGGGCATTGCCGCATTCGCCTACGTGCTGATGGTCTTCGGGTCGCTGGGCCTTCCCAAACTCGCCGAAGTGCAGGCGCAGGGCGGTCTCTCGTTCGCCGAGCGCGTCACTCCGTGGCTGCTGGTGGCCACCTACCTGATCCTGACCATCGCCGAACTGTTCATCTCGCCGCTGGGCCTGTCGTTCGTGTCGAAGGTCGCTCCGCAGAAACTCCAGGGCCTGATGCAGGGCTGCTGGCTGGGTGCCACGGCGCTGGGCAACGGCCTGCTGTTCATCGGCCCGATCCTCTACAAGCGCATCTCGATCTCCGCGACGTGGAGCATCTTCGTCATCGTCTGCGCCATCTCGATGTTCGCCATGCTGGCCATGGTCAAATGGCTCGAACGGGTCACGAAATAGACGGGGCGTTCCCGTTTTGGACAAAGCCGCCGCAGAATTTCTGTGGCGGCTTTTTTGCTCCGGTCTGCGCTGGCATGCTCGTTATGCGGACGGCCGCCGCATGATCCCCGAAGCGTCGTGCGGTCTGCCCGCCGAAGGGCGATTTCCCGCGTCCGGTTTTGCATGAAGGAGTCCTGATAGGCTCCTTTTTTGTTGTTTTCGTCAGAAAACCGGGAAAAACAGAAAACTTTTTTTGTTTTATAAGTTTTGGCGCGTATATTTGCATCCGTATCAATCGGATTGGATCATGGATCAGAAGGAACGAATCATAGAACAGGCGATGCACATGTTCGTCTCGCAGGGCATCAAGTCGGTGCGCATGGACGACATCGCGCAGCAGCTGGGGGTCTCGAAACGGACGCTCTACGAATTGTTCGGCGACAAGGAGGGGCTGCTCTACCTGGCGATGGACCGCTATTTCGAAAAGAAACGCATCGAGCGCGCCGCGGTGTGCGCCCATGCGCGCAACGTGCTCGAAGCGATGTTCATGGTGCTGGGCGGCGTGATGGACAACGCCGAAGTCATCCAGCGGCTGCTGAACAACCTGCGCAAGTTTTACCCGGCGGTGCACGACAAGATGACGCGCGAAGGCACCGCCAAGAGCCGCCGCGACCTGCAGGAGATGCTGGAAAAGGGGATTGCCGACGGGCTGTTCGTCGACACGATCAATCTCGATCTGGCCATTTCGGTGCTTTACTACACGGCTTCGGCCATCACCGTGCGCAAGGACCTCATTCTGCCCGCGGGCATGACCGAGCGCGAGGCGTTCGTGCAGATCATCAGCAATTTTTTCCGCGGCATCTCCACGACCAAGGGGCTGCTGCTCGTCGACGACTACCTAAAACGCTACGAGCCTGCCAAAGCCGTTCACCGGATGCAATAGCCGGCGCGAAGGGGGCGGGGACTGAAATATCCGTCCGTTCCGTTCGTCCGCATAAATGATAATGACAACATAATTTTACCGAATAATGATGAAACGACTTTTTTTGATCATCGCCTTTTGGGCGGCGGGCGTCGCCGGCGCTTCGGCGCAGATGCGGCTGACGCTTCCCCAGGCGCTGGATCTCGCCTTGAGCGAAAACCCGACCGTCAAGGTCGCGGAGATGGAGGTGCAGCGTTACGACTACGTGAAGCGCCAGACGTGGGGCAACCTGCTGCCGCAGATTTCGGCGTCGGGCAGCTACACCCGTTCGATCGTGAAGTCCGAGATGCGCGGCGGCATTTCGTTCGGAGCCGATAACACCTTCGCCGTGCAGGGCGACCTGTCGCTGCCGCTCTTCGCGCCGTCGGTCTACCGCACGCTGAAGATGAACGACGCGCAGATGGCCACGGCCGTGGAGGCCGCACGCGCCTCGCGCATCGACCTGACGGCCGAGGTGAAGAAGGCCTTTTACAACATCCTGCTCGCCGAGCAGTCGCTCGCGGTGCTCCGCGAGTCGGAGGCCACGGTGCAGCGCACGGTCGACGATACGCAGGTGCAGTACAAGCACGGACTGGCCTCGGAATACGACCTGCTGACCGCGCAGGTGCAGTTGAGCAACCTCAAGCCCACGATCCTCCAGACCGAGAATTCGATCAAGCTGGCCAAGCTGATGCTCAAGATGTACCTCTCGATTCCCGAGGACGTGGAGATCGAGGTGGTGGGCGAGCTGGACGCCCTGCGCGACGACGTGCTGGCCGGGACGGACGGGCTGACCACCGACGTGACGGACAACTCCGACCTGCGCTCGCTCGAATTGCAGGAGGAGGTTCTCCGGCGTTCGCTCAAGGCGGCCAATGCGGGACGCATGCCGACGCTCGCAGCCTTCGGGTCGGCCTCCTATACGGGTAACGACATGGAGCCTTTCAATTTCGGCGGCGCCGCCGCGACGGACGATTCCCGGTATTTCTGGACCCATCCGATTTCGGTCGGCCTGCAACTGTCGGTCCCCATCTTTTCGGGCCTGACGAAGATGAACAGGTCGCGCGAGCTGAAAAACCAGATTTCGCAGCTGTCGCTCCAGCGCAGCTACGCCCGGCAGCAGATCGACGTGCAGGTGCGCTCGGCGCTGAACGACCTGCTGACCGCCCGCGAGACGATGTACGCCCAGGAGCTGACCGTCGAGCAGGCCCGCAAGGCCTACAAGATCTCCGACACCCGTTACCGGGCGGGCGCGGGGACGATCCTCGAACTCAACAGCGCGCAGCTCTCGCAGACGCAGGCGCAGCTGAACTTCTCGCAGGCGATCTACGATTACCTTTCGGCCAAGGCCGAGTACGACCGCATCGTCGGCCGCGAACACGGAAATAAATAAAAAACAGGATAAAGAACGTATGAAAAAAATCGTGATTTTGTGCATCGCCGCCGTCTCTTTCGCCGGCTGCACGGGTAAGAAAGGCGTGACCGCCGTTGCGGAAGACAAAGGCGTGCTGACCAAAAGCGCCGTTGCCGAAGAGGCTTCGGTGCAGCTTACGGAGGTCTTCACCTCCGAGATCGAGCCTTACAAGGAGAACGACATCACTCCGGCGGCTTCGGGCGTGCACATCGACAGGATTTACGTCGAGGTGGGCGATCCGGTGCGCGAGGGGCAGCTCGTCGTGACGCTCGATCCCACGCAGTACACCCAGCAGCTGGTGCAGCTGAAGACCGTCGAGGACGACTACAACCGCCTGCTGCCGGTCTACGAGGCCGGAGGCATTTCGACCCAGCAGATCGAGCAGGCCAAGGCCCAGCTGGACGTGCAGCGCGAGGTGGTCGCCAACCTCAAGAAGAACATCGAGGTGCGTTCGCCCATTTCGGGCGTCGTCACGGCCCGCAACTACGAGTCCGGCGACCTGTTCGCCCAGCAGCCGATCCTGCACATCATGCAGATCGACCCGCTGAAGGTCATCGCCAACATTTCGGAGCAGTACTTCCCCAACGTGAAGGTGGGCATGCCGGTGAAGCTGGCCGTCGACATCTTCCCCGACGAGGAGTTCACGGGCACGGTGTCGCTGATCTATCCGGCGCTCGACCCCACGACCCGCACCTTCAAGGTCGAGGTCAAGGTCCCCAACGCCAAACGCACGCTGCGCCCGGGCATGTACGCCCGAACGACCTTCGACATGGGCAGCAAGGAGGGCGTGATGGTTCCCGACGTGGCCGTGCAGAAGCAGGTCGGCTCGGCCGAGCGTTACCTCTACGTCATCGTCGGCGACTCGGTTGCCGAGCGTCGCTCGGTCAAGGTGGGACGCCAGGTCGGCGACCGCGTGGACATCCTCTCGGGGATCGAAGCGGGCGAGCCGGTGGCCGTCACGGCGTTGTCGAAACTTTTCGACGGGGCCAAAGTGGATATTAAAAAAGACTAAAACAGCCCCTTTCCAATGAAAATTTACGAAAGCGCGGTCCGCAAACCGATCTCAACGATCCTGCTGTTCGTCGGCGTGATGGTCTTCGGACTCTTCTCGCTGATGAACCTGGCCGTAGACCAGTATCCCGAGATCGAGATACCCCAGATCTCGGTGATCACGATGTATCCGGGCGCCAACGCCGCCGACATCGAGACCAACATCACCCGTGTGCTGGAGGACAACCTCAACACGGTGAGCAACCTCAAGAAACTGACCTCCAAGTCGCAGGACAACGTCTCGATGATCACCGTCGAGTTCGAATACGGCTCCGACCTGAACGAAGGGGCCAACGAAATCCGCGACGTGGTGTCGCGCGTGCAGTCGCAGCTGCCCGACGACATCGACTATCCGACGATCTTCAAGTTCTCGACCTCGATGATCCCCGTGATGATGCTTGCCGTCACGGCCGAGGAGAGCTATCCGGCGCTGAACAAGATTCTCGACGACAAGTTGGTCAACGTGCTCAACCGCGTCGACGGCGTGGGCGCCGTGTCGATCATCGGCGCACCCGAACGCGAGGTGCAGGTCAACGTCGACCCCGCCAAACTGGAGGCCTACAACCTCACGGTCGAGCAGCTGGGGCAGATCATCGCCGCCGAGAACGTCAACATCCCCAGCGGCACGATCGACATGGGCAACAACACCTTCAACATCAAGGCCGACGGCGAGTTCAAACTCTCGGACGAGATGCGCAAGGTCGTGGTGTCGAACGCCGGGGGCCGCACGGTGAGACTTTCGGACGTGGCCCAGATCCGCGATACGCTCGAAAAAGCCACGATGGACGAACGCGTCAACGGCCAGCGGGGCGTGCGCGTGATGTTCCAGAAACAGTCGGGCGCCAACACCGTGAATATCGTCCACGAAATCCAGTCGCGCCTGCCGGAGATTCAGAAAACCCTCCCGAAGGATGTCAAGATGGAGCTGATTTTCGAAGGCTCGCAGGAGATCACCGACGCCATCGGGTCGCTCTCGGAGACCATTCTCTACGCCTTCATCTTCGTCGTGCTGGTGGTGATGGCCTTCCTCGGACGCTGGCGCGCGACGCTGATCATCTGTATGACGATCCCCGTGTCGCTGATCTGTTCGTTCATCTACCTCTTCGCCACCGGCTCCACGCTGAACATCATCTCGCTCTCGTCGCTCTCCATCGCCATCGGTATGGTGGTCGACGACGCCATCGTGGTTCTGGAGAACATTACGACGCATATCGAGCGCGGCTCGAACCCGAAGGAGGCCGCCATCTACGCCACCAACGAGGTGTGGCTGTCGGTCATCGCCACGACATTGGTGGTCGTCGCGGTGTTCCTGCCGCTGACGATGGTCCCGGGCATGGCGGGCATCCTGTTCCGCGAGCTGGGCTGGATCGTGACGATCGTGGTCTGCGTTTCGACTACGGCGGCCATTTCGCTGACCCCGATGATGTCGGCTTACCTCTTGAAACTCGAAGGCGGCCAGCACGACTACAAGGGCCTCGGCGTGATCTACAAGCCGATCGACCGGGCGCTCGAATGGCTCGACGACGCCTACGCCCGTTCGCTCGACTGGGTCGTACGCCACCGCCGGATCACCTTCTTCTCGATGATGTCGGTCTTCGTCGTGTCGCTGGGGCTGCTGACGCGGGTTCCCACCGAGTTCTTCCCGCCCTCGGACAACGGCCGCATTTCGGCCATGGTCGAGCTGGAGCAGAACGTCGGCGTCGACTACACGGCGCGCATCGCCCGGCAGATCGACAGCATCATCTATGCGAAATACCCCGAGATCGTGCTCGTCTCGGCGTCGGCCGGCGCCAACTCGTCGGACAACGCCTTCGCGGCGATGCAGACCACCGGTTCGCACATCATCAACTACAACGTGCGCCTGACCGGCGTGGAGGAGCGCGATCGGTCGATCTACGTCATCTCCGACCTGCTGCGCGGTGATCTCGACCGGATTCCCGAGATCCGCCAGTACACGGTCACTCCCGGCGGACAGTCGGGCAGCATGAGCGGTTCGGCGACGGTCAACGTCAAGGTCTTCGGTTATGACATGGACGTGACGAACGCCGTTGCCAACGACCTGAAGGAGAAGATGCGCCGTCTGGAGGGCGTTCGCGACGTGAAACTTTCGCGCGACGACCTGCGTCCCGAGTACAACGTGGTCTTCGACCGCGACCGGCTGTCGTACTACGGCATCAGCAGCGCCACGGCGTCGCAGGCCGTGCGCAACCGCATCGACGGCCTCGTGGCCTCGAAATACCGCGAGGACGGCGACGAGTACGACATCATCGTGCGTTATGCCGAGCCGTTCCGCAACCGCATCGAGGATGTCGAGAACATCACGCTCTACAACGCGCAGGGCCGCCCCGTGAAGCTCAAGGAGGTGGGAACCGTCGAGGAGGAGTACGCCGCGCCGATGATCGAGCGCGAGAACCGCCAGCGCGTCATTTCGGTCCAGTCGACCCTCGGGGCCGGCGTCGCGCTGGGCGACGTGGTGGCCGAGGTCGAAAAGCTCCTCGCCGACTATCCCGCGCCCGACGGCGTGGACCTCGAAGTGGGCGGTACGGTCGAGGATCAGGGCGACGCCTTCGGCGACCTGGGAACGCTGCTCATCCTGATCGTCATTCTGGTGTATATCGTGATGGCCACGCAGTTCGAGTCGCTCAAATTCCCGTTCATCATCATGTTCACCATTCCGTTCGCCTTCACGGGCGTGTTCCTCGCACTGTGGATGACCTCCACGCCGCTGTCGCTGATCGCCCTGATCGGCGCCATCATGCTGGTGGGCATCGTGACGAAGAACGGTATCGTGATGGTCGACTACATGAACCTTCTGATCGAGCGCGGCTCGGGTGTCTTCGACGCGGTGATCGCCGGCGGCAAGAGCCGTCTGCGTCCGGTGCTGATGACCTCGTTCACGACCATTCTGGGCATGCTGCCGCTGGCGATCGGCACGGGAGCGGGTTCGGAGACGTGGCAGCCGATGGGCATTGCCGTGATCGGCGGTCTGACGTTCTCGACCATTCTCACGCTGTTCATCGTTCCGGTGCTCTACTCGATCCTCGTGAACCGTTCGCAGCGCAAGGAGCGTGAGAAACTGGCGCGCCTCTCGGCCGAACACCAGGCAAGCAAGCATTGAAAGTGAAAAGCTGAATTAAAATTGATCGGTACTATGAAAGCAGTATTTTTGTCATACAACCAGGCGCTGACCGACCGGGTGAACGCCATCCTCGACAAGCAGGGTATCCGCGGCTTCACCAAATGGGCCTTGACCGAGGGCCGCGGCTCGGTCGACGGCGAACCCCACTACGGCACGCATGCGTGGCCTTCGATGAACGCCTCGATCCTGGCCATCGTCGACGACGAGAAGGTGGCTCCGCTGATGGACGCCTTCCGCGAAATGGACGCTGCGACCAGGATGCAGGGGTCCCGGGCGTTTGTCTGGAATATCGAAAGCGGATTCTGATTCCGCTGCTTGCGGCGCACCTGCCGCACATCCTTCCGGCGGGGCGGACGGATCGTACTC
>ULVD01078018.1_pt1 | contig 11730 bp, 8 predicted proteins | sample 1959101 | NCBI WGS metagenome assembly ULVD01 (sample SAMEA4835777, study PRJEB28245) | human gut metagenome | biome: gut microbiome; material: fecal sample | place: Denmark | collected 2008
ATTCCATAAAGGTACAAATCCTCTATGCGCACTTCTTACAAGAAAAAAAGCCTAAAAATAGCCTACTTTACATCAAAACGGAATAGCCTATAAAAAGAATATATATAACTGTTTTCAAGCCTCTTATGCAAAATTCAGCTTCAAAATATAATGAGGGCATAAGAGCATAAGTGAGAGCAATATTTTTTACCCTCACCATCTAAATCTTTTATAATAAACCTATTATACATGCAGTGAGAGCATGAGGGCATAAATGTCCCGAACTTCCCAGCGAGAAAGACCTATACATCAAGGACACTCCCGAAAATATAGTCATTCCGAAGAACAAAATAATCTTTTAAGAGCGAAAATCCTTCCTTATGATTTTACAGGTAAGTCCGAAAAGCAGGCATAACTTTTGTTCATGAAAACAAGTGTGTCAAAAGCAGGTCAGCTTATCCTGTAAGCATTACCAAACTTTTGACACATTCTTTTTTATCCATCAAGCTTCGCAAAGCGCATGGCACTTACTTGTAAATGGCCTTTTTTCCTGCCAGCAATGTATTCTTCATCAATGATACAATCGTCATAGGTCCCACACCGCCCGGCACCGGAGTGATATAAGAACATTTGGGAGCTACTTCATCAAATTTCACATCTCCGGTCAGTTTGAATCCGGATTTCTTTGTAGCATCCGGCACACGGGTAGTACCTACATCAATAATGACTGCACCTTCTTTCACCATCTCAGCCTTTACAAAATTAGGCTGACCCAGTGCAGCAATGATAATGTCAGCTTCCTGACATTCTTTTACCAAATCCTTGCTGCGGCTGTGGCAAACAGTTACAGTGGCATCACCCGGATAAGCTTTCTGCATCATCAGACTTGCCATAGGCTTACCTACAATGTTACTGCGGCCCAATACCACACATTTTTTTCCTTGGGTTTCAATGTTGTAACGCTTCAGCAATTCAAGAATACCGTTAGGAGTAGCAGATACATAGCAAGGAAGACCAATGGACATACGGCCTACATTGATAGGGTGAAAACCATCCACATCTTTCCGATAGTCAATGGTTTCAATCACTTTCTGCTCGGAAATATGTTTCGGCAAAGGGAGCTGTACAATGAAACCATCCACGTCAGCATCCTCATTCAGTTCTCTGACCTTTGCCAATAATTCTTCTTCCGTCACATCCGCTTCATAGCGAATCAGACTGGATTTGAAACCACATACCTCACAAGCCTTTACCTTGGCCGCTACGTATGTTTCACTTCCTCCGTCGTGTCCGACGAGAATTGCAGCTAAATGGGGACGCTTGCCACCTTTAGCCACGATTTCGGCAACTTCCGCAGCAATTTCCTGCTTCACCAGTTCCGAAATAGCTTTTCCATCAATTAGTTGCATACTATCTATTTACTTATAAATTATTCATTGAGCAACAAATGTAGTATAAATCAGCCATGCAGCATAATAAAAAAAGGAGAAAGTTTCACACTTTCTCCCTTATCTGTTTATTTAAGCATCACTTTTTAAGTTTCGGCATCATCTTACCCATCTTACTGCCGGTCACCATCTTCATCATCTTGCGAGTCTGGTCAAACTGTTTCAACAGACGGTTTACCTCCTGAATGCTGGTTCCACTACCTTTGGCTATACGTGTACGGCGCGTTCCGTTCAGAATTTCAGGATTTGTACGTTCCTGCGGAGTCATGGAATAAATAATCGCTTCAATACTCTTGAACGCATTATCATCGATATCAATATCTTTGATAGCTTTCCCCACACCCGGAATCATGGATGCAAGTTCTTTCAAATTACCCATCTTCTTAATCTGATGAATCTGGCTCAAGAAATCATTAAAGTCGAACTGATTCTTGGCAATCTTCTTCTGAAGACGCTTTGCCTCTTCCTCGTCATATTGCTCCTGCGCACGCTCTACCAAAGACACGATATCACCCATGCCGAGAATACGGTCTGCCATACGTGCAGGATGGAACTGGTCGATAGCATCCAACTTTTCGCCGGTACCCACAAACTTGATAGGCTTGTTTACCACGGTACGGATAGAAAGAGCAGCACCGCCACGGGTGTCACCATCCAACTTGGTCAGCACGACGCCGTTAAAGTCCAGACGTTCATTAAACTCACGAGCTGTATTCACCGCATCCTGACCGGTCATTGAATCGACCACAAACAAAGTTTCATCCGGATTTATCACTTTCTTGATAGCCTCAATCTCGTTCATCATCTGCTCATCGATAGCCAGACGGCCGGCTGTATCGACAATGACCAAATCATATCCTTTCGCTTTTGCTTCATGAATAGCGTTCAATGCAATCTGCACCGGATTCTTGCTGTCCAACTCACTATATACAGGAACCTCGATTTGTTCTCCCAATACTCTTAACTGTTCGATAGCAGCGGGACGATAGACGTCACAAGCCACCAACAGCGGCTTACGGTTCTTCTTGGTTTTCAGCATACGGGCCAGCTTACCGGAGAAAGTAGTCTTACCGGAACCTTGCAGACCTGACATCAGGATAACTGCCGGACGACCTTCCAACACCAATTCGGCAGTTTCACCACCCATCAATGCGGTCAGTTCATCATGTACAATCTTTACCATCAACTGGCTGGGCTTCACAGCCGTAAGCACATTCTGCCCTAAAGCTTTTTCTTTCACTGTATCAGTAAAGCCTTTGGCGACCTTATAGTTCACGTCAGCATCCAACAAAGCTTTACGCACATCCTTCAACGTTTCCGCTACATTAATCTCGGTGATTTTTCCCTCACCTTTCAGAATCTTAAAAGACCGTTCCAGTCTCTCACTTAAATTATCGAACATATATCTTTAATTATAAATTACGAATTATGATTGCCTGTCATTCTTTACTAACCTTCAGAATAACAACAGGGTGCAAAAATACAAAAAACTTATGAACCTTATATCTTTTTATTCTGCCATTTTGCTTTTTTCAAGTAAATAACGCTGCTAAGCAGTAACAAACTATAGTACACCACCTCTATGGAGAAACAAACCGAAACCGGTGCTTTCACTACCATGCCTATCCACAGAATGTAAAGGGTATAGAACACCAAAGTCCCCATTTCAAGTATCAGAGCAGCCTGCGTATTTCCAGTTCCCGAAATGGCATTGAAATAGACATTCGCCACCGATGCGATGACCATTGCCACAGCAATGACATACAACGAAGGCACGGATTCCACCAGCAAGGCCTGCTCATTGGTATAAACCGAAAGCATAGCATGAGGGAAAAGTACCACTATGGCCACACAGACTATCATGATGAAGAACGACATCCGTGCGATACGCCAAATCAAGCGCATGACATGGGCTATCCCTCCCGCACCGATCAGATTGCTGACCAAGGAATTGGTAGTAGTAGATAGTGCCTGAACCGGAATGAGCATCACGATATAGATACTACGTACGATATTGGCAATCGCCAGCTCGCGTTGCCCCAACCGTTCTATCGCGATGAAAAAGACAAACCAAGTAGCCATGGCCAAAAAATATTGTACCATGGTAAAACACGATATACTCAGAATCCTTCCCAATAAAGAGAAATCAATCTTCTGCCAGTGATTCAAGCCGAATTTCTTAAAATCCACCTTTGCGTAGGTATAAATCAAGAAAAAAGCCAATGAAGCGGCTTCAGCCATCACCGAAGCGATAGCTGCTCCTTTAATCCCCATCTCCGGCATTCCAAACTTACCGAAAATCAAAATATAGTCCAACAACACATTCACCAATGCCATGACCACCGCATTCATCGTCAGCACTTTAGTACGTGTAATGCCAATATACAGCGCACGGAACATCACGTTGATAAAAGCGAAGAAAAAACCAAAGATACGCCAGTTGAGGAATTCCATGGTGGCGTCAAAAATGGAATCAGATGAGATGAGCAGACGGACAACAGATGGAGCCAACAGATGAGTCAGCCCGAACATGAGCACCGCCAGCCCCAGCAAGAATGTCCCTCCCTGTATCATCACAGGGCCTACATCTTTGTAACGCCCTTCACCATTACGACGGGCAATCAAAATTTGTGAACCGATACTAAAGCCAAAAGCAATAGTAAAGACACAGATATAAAACAATCCACCCATGGCGGAAGCTCCCAGTTCGACTTCCCCCACTCTACCCAGGAAAGCCGTATCCGTCACATTTATAATGTTTTGCGCTAATAATCCGAGAAAAATCGGATAACTCACGTTCCATATTTCTTTGTTAGTATACATATAAAAAATTTGTATTGCGTAAAAGGGTTACAAAGATACAACATTCTTCTCAATCCACCATGCTGAATGTGGTGAAGAATCTGTAAACAGGCAAAGAATTTATTCCTGGAAATAACCATTCCGGAACAAAAGGCATATCATGTCCAAACTATGCTGGAAACTTCCGGGAACTTCCAGCATAGTTGGCAAAAGTTTCCAGCATAGTTTGAAAAAACGACCCGAGCGTTGACAGAACACGACGGACGTTTTTTTCAAAGAACCCTTAAGGGAGTTTTTCTTTGTTTCTTTCTTTGTTTTAATATAATAAGGTAGAAAATCCACGATAAGTCCACAACTTGTCCACAGCATAGGCATTAACCTACTATAAGACAAAGAATTAATTAAAAAAAGTTCGTCCACAAGTAATCCACAAGGCACTCAACAGCTAAAAAACACTCAGAAAATCATGGGTCAAAAGCCTTCTGAAATAAACGAAGAAAACAAAATAGTTTCTACTGAAACAGTTGATTTTTTCAATAGATTATGCAAATAATTGCACAAAAGGTTTGTCCGCATGTTATTTTATCCTACCTTTGCGCCCGCAAACAAAAAAATTAAGTAATAAATGAAGAAACTATTATTAATTAGCGCAGCGACGCTAATCGTTTCAAATTCAACTTTCGCAGGAGGTATTTTAACCAATACAAATCAACATGCAGCTTTTCTCCGTATGCTATCCCGTGGTGCTACTACAGAAATAGATGGTGCTTTGTCTAATCCTGCCGGACTGGCTTTCTTACCCAAAGACGGATTCCATGTAGGATTGAGTATTCAAAGTGCTTATCAGACTAGAAATATTGATGCCAGTTTTATGACATACAACGGGGTTAGCGCCACAGGTCCTACCGTTGCAGACAAGCCTTTCGAAAAATATTATGAAGGAACGGCAGCCGCACCGGTTATTCCCAGTTTATTTGCAGCCTATAAAAAAGACAAATGGACTATTTCAGGTTTCTTCGCTATTACCGCCGGAGGTGGAAAAGCATCTTTCGATGACGGATTGCCTATGTTTGAATCTGCGGCCATGGCCGGTATTTTTCAGAATAGTGTGAAAGCACATCAGGCAAACCCACAAAGTCCGATAATCGTTCCCGGCATGTATGATATCACAAGCGCCATGGATGGTAAACAATATATTTACTCTTTACAGTTGGGATTATCCTATAAAGCTACCGAATGGCTTTCTGTATTCGGTGGAGGACGTATGAACTATTTTACAGGCGGTTATAAAGGATTCTTGAATGCCATTGTGAAAGGAACAGATACCAACCTGTTGCCACTCGCTCTTGACTGTGACCAAACAGGTTGGGGACTCACTCCTGTAATCGGTGCAGATGTTAAATTGGGTAAACTGAATATCGGTGCTAAATATGAGTTCAAGACCAATCTGAATATCGAAAACAATACAAAGAACTTACAATATCCACCCAGTGCCAAAGATATGGTAGCCCCCTACGAACACGGTGTGAATACTCCCAATGACATCCCAGCCATGCTCTCCATTGCAGCCGCCTACGAATTCCTTCCGGTACTTCGTGCTTCTGTAGAATATCATTTCTATGATGATAAAAACGCAGGTATGGCAAACGGTAAACAAAAATATCTGACTAAAGGAACCAATGAATACTTGGCAGGTATCGAGTTTGATGTAACCAAGCAACTGACCCTCAGCTGTGGTGGACAGATCACTGACTACGGACTATCAGATAACTATCAATCAGATACTAGTTTCTCTTGTGATTCTTACTCTTTGGGAGTCGGAGCCAAAATAAAAATGAACAAGCATCTCAATCTGAATGTCGGCTATATGTGGACTAATTATGAGGATTATACCAAGAAGTCAACCAACTATAACGGAACCGGATTACCCGGAACAAATGTATACAGCCGTACTAACAAAGTATTCGGTTTAAGTGCAGATTATAGTTTCTAATCCCTGTATATGAAATAAAAAAGAAGGCCATACCTAAACAACTGAGGTATGGCTTTTTTTTACAAAAAACTCCAAAGAAACTGATAATCTTTCAGCCGCACCCGCAACTGTTTCAACGACCGGGTGATATGAAATTCCACAGTCTTTACAGAAATATCCAGTCGCAAAGCAATTTCCTTGTTCGGTAAATTTTTCATCCGGCTCAAAATAAACACCTCCCTGCTTGTAGGAGGCAGTTCACTAATAGCTTCCTGCACCAAAGCCTGTATCTCATCACAAAACAATTTATCGGGATCACAAGCCTCCAAAGTCGAGATACGCAAAGCCAGCTCTTTCTGCCGTATATCTCCTATATGCTGCTCGGCACGCATACGTACCTCCAAGTGTTGCAAATGATTCAGTGAACGATTTTTTATGGCTGTCAACAACAATGCGGAAATATTCGTATCCTCCCGCAATTCATTCCGGTGCTCCCACACACTGGTAAACGCCCCCATTACAATATCCTCAGCCTCTTCCTTGTCCCTGACGTACGAGTAAGCAAACTGAATAAACTGTTGCTGACGTTTACTAAACACCTCCGTCAGTTCTGACATAAAAATATTCCCCGTTTCTTTCATCTAACTAATTTTCTGTATCCGTTTCTAAATCTTGATATAGATGCCTTTTTTATATAATATATGAACAATGCTCCAACAGAATATAATATAGATCAAAGCATAGACTAATGAGCCGGGATAATCCCCCAATGCCGGAGCCAGCATCTTTTCATAAATAAAGGCACTCACGCCCGTAGCACCCAATGCGATTCCCATTGTTTCCGCAAACACATAAATAAACAAAGGATTCACTCCGAATGACCGGAAAAAAGCACACCAGTTCTGATATCCTTTCATATCAATAATCCAAATGAGCAGAGCCAAAAAACTGGACGCCAATCCACAAGTTATTATAACAAAAGTAGGCGACCACACTTTTTTATTAATAGGGCAGCCATAACTTAACAGAAAGCCGGCAAATGTAAGTATAGTTCCTATCAGAAACAACCGCTGTATCTTTTCGGCATTATCTTTAGCGGAAAGCAACAACTTTCCACAATAAAATCCTACCATCACATGGCACACCGCAGGAACAGTACTCAGCAGCCCTTCCGGATCAAACGCCATTCCGCCCTCATGGTACATATGGGATGTGCCCAATGCCCATGCGTCAAAACGAGCCACAACATTGGTTTCCGACTGATTGAAGCCGTCTCCCGTAGCCAATAAAAGAAAATAAGCGGCCAAAGTCACCAAAATGATAGCAGGAAAATATTTATGCTTCACCGTTATAGCAACCAGACTGGTCACACCGTATCCTATAGCGAGCCGTTGCATGACTCCCAGATAACGCCATTCTTCAAAATTCAGATGATGTGTAAAAACAGACTTAGCTAAAAGATTCAACAATAGACCGATACAAAAAATAATGACTGTACGCTTCATTATTTTACGCAACGTGGCATGTGAATAAGTAAAATTATATTTCCGCAAAGAAATATAAGTCGAGATTCCCATAATGAACATAAAAAAAGGGAAAACGAGATCGGTGGGGGTCAATCCGTTAAAGGCGGCATGCTCCAGCGGAGCATACACATACCCCCACGAACCGGGGTTATTCACAAGAATCATGCCTGCAATAGTGATGCCTCTCAAGATGTCAAGAGCGAGCAATCGTTTGGGGGTATTTGCTGTCATGTGTGTCAGATTAATAAATTGGTTAACTCGGACAAAGATAACATTCTATTAGCAATAAAGAAACAAATCTGTGAAAAATATTTTTATATTGTAAACATATTAATCTCTCTGAAAAACATGTTTATTCCGTTTTTATTGCTATTTTTGTCCGCAAAGAATTTCTATACCCCCTTTATTTAAAAACTTAGCACAGATATATTATGAAAAAAAAGAGTCTGCTAGTATTTTTCGTTGGGCTATTAACGTGTGGATGCCAAATGAAAGAAGTAATCAATGAGTACAATGTAGTTCCGCTGCCTGTTACTATGAATGAGCAGCCGGGACGTTTTTATCTGAACAGCGATGTTCCTGTCGTTGTGAACGCCTCACAAGAAGTGAAAAATATCGCTTCCAGTCTATCAACTACCGTATTGGATGTAGCCGGTATCAAATTGAAACCGGGTGGTGAATTACATGAAAATGTACCCACCATTGTTTTTGACAGCATTCCGGGTATGGAGAAAGAAGCCTACAAATTATCAGTCACCCCCCAACAGATAAAGATTACAGCATCAACACCTAACGGATTTTATTACGGACTGCAAACTCTGTATCAACTGTTGCCGGTAGCTATTTATAGCAAGGAAAGAGCACGCAATGCCGAATGGAGCGTACCTTGCGTCGAGATAGAAGATACTCCGGCGTTCCGATATCGCGGAGCAATGCTGGATGTATGCCGTCATTTTGCATCGATAGATTACATCAAAAAATTCATTGATGTATTGGCCGTACATAAGATGAATACCTTCCACTGGCATCTTACGGATGACCAAGGCTGGAGAATCGAAATCAAAAAGTATCCCAAACTGACCGAAATCGGTTCCCAACGTTCAGAAACCATGGTGGATTATTTCTATACCCACTACCCGTTTAAATATGACGGCAAACCTCATGGAGGTTACTATACACAAGAAGAAATTAAAGAAGTGGTAGCATACGCCCAAAGCAAATATATCACCGTCATTCCGGAAATAGAGCTACCGGGACATGCCTTGGCAGCCATTGCCTCTTACCCCGAATTATCCTGTACTCCGGACAGCACCTACGAAGTTTGCAAACTGTGGGGTGTGTTTGACCAGGTATTCTGCCCTACCGACACTTTCTTTCAATTTATGGAAGGAGTCATGGACGAAGTGGTGGAATTATTCCCAAGTTCTTATATACATATAGGTGGTGACGAATGCCCCAAATACGCATGGGAACATTGTTCCCATTGCCAAAAACTGATACGAGACCTAGGGCTTAAAGATGATGTCACTCCTAATCCCGTAGACGGCAGAAAGCATACCAAAGAAGAGAAGTTACAAAGCTATATCGTAAACCGTGCGGAAAAATACCTGAACAGCAAAGGACGCAACATCATCGGTTGGGATGAAATTCTGGAAGGCGGGCTTGCTCCCAACGCCACAGTGATGTCATGGCGTGGTGTGGAAGGCGGAATGACCGCAGCCAAAGCCGGGCATGATGCCATCATGACTCCCAATCCTTACGCTTATCTTGATCATTATCAAGAAGAACCGGAAATAGCCCCTGTCACTATCGGTGGGTATAACACATTGAAGAAAACATACAGTTACAATCCTGTACCGGCTGATGCAGACAGTCTGGTAAAACAACACATCATAGGCGTACAAGCTAATTGCTGGGCTGAATATATGCCAACCGAGGACAATCGTGACTATCAAATCTTCCCACGTTTAATCGCCATAGCCGAGACCGGATGGACTCCGATGAAGGAGAAGAATTTCACTTCATTCTGCAGCCGCATGGTAGAAGATTTCAAACGTCTGGAAATAATGGGGGTAAAACCATGCCTCAACTTCTTTGATGTAAACATTAATACCCGTTCCACTAAAGAAGGAGTACTGAATGTAGAACTGGAAACATTCTATCCGGGAGCACAAATCTATTATACAATCCACGGTGAGGAACCGTCTGTAAATGCCAGCTTATATAGCCATCCATTCCCATTGGAAGGTACTTACGACTTGAAAGCCGCCGCCTTTGTTGACGGTAAGCAGATTGGTAAAGTTACCCATAAACAACTTTACAAGAATTTAATCAGTGGAAAGAAATATGAAATCACTCCGGAACCCAAAGGAATGAAGGGGGATATTTTAGGAGAAAATGACATATTAGGGGCCGATACGGTGACTTTAGGACTAACCAACGGAAAACGTGGGAACAATGCCTCTTCCACTCCATGGGTAGGTATCCGCCCGGACAATAATGATAAAGTGACCTTCGTGGCAGACTTTGATAAAGCTACAATCAGTAAAATCAGATTTGGTACGCTTTATAATGCAGCCGGCAATATATTACCGGTAAGCAAAGCTGTGGTGTATGTTTCCGCCTCAGGCAATAAATTCGAGAAAGTGGCCGAAAAGGAATTTACCTATGACATCAAAGAAAACACCTTCAAAGGATTCGATGAAGAAATAGAATTCCCGGCACAAGAAGCTGTGAAGGTGAAAATAGAATTTACAAGCGGAGGCAAAATACGTAATGGCATTGATTGCTATAGTCCGCATGATAAGAGCGAAGTGCCCAGTACAATGGCATTGGATGAAATAGAAATCTATTAATTCCACGAAAGAAGTAAAGTAAACAACTGTCCGGAAGCTATCTTTTGCTTTCGGACAGTTTCTTTTGTGCAATTCAATGCAGGCTGTTCCATCCAAGCGCGATATGACACTTTTATGAGGAACCACACAGCCTTTTTCAAATAAATTATGTAATTTTGCCGAATGTTTATAACAACCCTTTAAATCATGAGAAAATATTCATTCTTATTCACACTTTTACTGCTATCGGCAAGCAGTTTTGCCCAAAACAAAGATTTCAGTTATAAGTTTTACGGACAAGTTCGCACCGATCTTTATTACAATAGCCGTGCCAACGAAGAAACTGTGGACGGACTTTTCTATATGTATCCCAAAGACAAAATATATGATACAGACGGAAAAGACCTGAATGCAACAGCCAATGGAAGCTTCTATACCTTGTACACTCGTCTGGGAGTCGACGTTCAAGGCCCTAAACTGGGCAGGGCAAAAACCTCGGTTAAAGTGGAAATGGACTTTCGCGGTTCAGGAACCACTTTCTCTACCGTTCGCCTGCGCCATGCATATTTGAACTTAGACTGGGGAAAACCGTCCTTGCTGTTGGGACAAACCTGGCATCCGCTGTATGGTGACGTCGCTCCGCAAATCCTGAATCTGAATATGGGAGCTCCTTTCCAACCGTTCAGCCGTGCTCCGCAAATACGTTTCCGCTACAAGACAGGTGATATACAGTTGACAGGTGCAGCGATCTGGCAATCTCAATATCTGTCACAAGGCCCTGATGGCAAGAGCCAGAAATACATCAAAGAAAGCTGTATCCCGGAAGTCTATATCGGTGCAGATTACAAAGGTAACAACTGGTTGGTAGGTGCAGGTATTGAAATGGTTTCATTAAAACCCCGTACTCAGTCTGTGGTAGAGGATAAAGTGTATAAAGTAGATGAACGTATCACTTCTCTGTCTTATGAAGTTCACATGAAATATACTTCACCTGTATGGTATATAGCTGCCAAAAGCATATTAGGTTCCAATCTTACACAGGTTTCTATGCTGGGAGGTTATGGCATAAAATCAATAGACCAACGAACAGGTGAACAAGAATATTCCCCCAACCGCAACTCCAGTTCCTGGTTGAACATTGTGTATGGCAAAAAATGGAAACCGGCTGT
>ULVD01047011.1_pt1 | contig 11709 bp, 6 predicted proteins | sample 1959101 | NCBI WGS metagenome assembly ULVD01 (sample SAMEA4835777, study PRJEB28245) | human gut metagenome | biome: gut microbiome; material: fecal sample | place: Denmark | collected 2008
TGATCGGGCGGTAGCCGCTCGTCGCTTTGCTTTCTTCGCTTACGATAACATAATCGCCTGCATCATAGATTATATCAATAACTCTGGCGTTCATAATATCGCCTCGGAGAATATAAACAACGTCCACTTCCTTGCCTTTTTCATCCTTTTCACGCCTTATGGCCGAGCTGTTGATTTTGTAGCCTGTGTATTCCTTGAAAACAAGCTCAATATCCTCGGTTCTCATATTTGCATAGGTCTCGTTCATCATATTGCACGAAAAAGCCACGGCAACCTTATCATTCTGAGTCGTTGAAATCTTTTCAACAACGACCTCGACGTTCTTAAAGCCGTAATACGGCATATTTATCTTCATTTTTTCGCCTTCGGACATGAGGAGTGAGTATTTGCTGTCCATGACCGTCACAAGGTACCACTTGTAGCTTCCGACGATTTTTCCCATCTGACCCGAAACATCGCCCGGCTTCTTTTCAAAGAGCTTTTCGGCTTCGGAAACAGTCAAATCGGAGATTTTATTGTAATCCATGGCATTCTCATAGCCGTCAAGGTTACTTATATAATAACCGGAAAGCGGTGCAAGAACGTCCGAAGTGTTAATGCTTTTTGATTCAAGAGTCTGAATTTTTGAATTCAGCTCGTTGAACTTAGCCGTCAGGTCAATTGTTCCGTCTTTAAGTATCTGCTTGCTCGCAAGCTTATTTTCAAGCTCCTCAATATTCCTGCTGAGCTCGAAAAAATCACCGCTGTTTGACGTCCTTACAAGCTCGGTGAAGCTTGCATCAATGGTCTTATTGAGCTTTTCCATATCCAGAGCGTTAAGCTCGGTCTGTTCGGAGATTTCCTGGTATCTTGCAAGACTTTCTTTCGCTTCAAGCAAAGCTGAAACATTCGCCGCATCCTCGTCCGAAGCGCAAACTCTCGCAACGGCGTCGCCGCTGGCAACACGCATACCGTCCTTTATGAGAGGAACCACCGTTCCCGTTGTTTTCTGATTTATATATTCTTCATCGCGCACCAGAAAGGCTTTCAATTCAAGCTTCTCCTGTTCAACGACCTCATCCGCCGTTTCCGTGTCGTAGCGATCGCGATTGTTTCTCACAGCATCATGAAAAAGATAAACAAAAGTCGCAAGCACAAGAACCGTGCATATCATGTTTATCCAAGTGCGGTTTTTCATCCTGCCTTTTCTCCTTTCATAAAGCTTTCGACAAGCGTAAATGCGTCCTTTAACATATCTTCCCTTTTTTGATATTTGTCAATATAGAGCCAATTTATTCGTTCATTGCGCCTGAACCATGTCAACTGCCGCTTTGCATATCTGCGTGTAGCTCTTTTCAGGTTTTCAACCGCTTCATTGAGTGAAACGTCACCGTCAATATACGGTCGAAGCTCCTTATAGCCTATCGCCTGTGCCGAGGTCGAACTGCTTGCCGTGGCAAGATACTCCCTCGCTTCGCTTTCCAAGCCTCGTTCAAGCATGATATCAACACGTCGGTCGATTCTGTCATAAAGGAACTGTCTGTCCTCTGCGTCAAGACCAATGAAGCATACGTCATACGGCGAAGCCTGCTTTGACATTTCGATTTGCCCGGTCATTGTTGTGCCCGTCGTTTTGTATACCTCAAGCGCACGGACAATTCTTTTTATATTATTCGGGTGAAGCTTTTCGGCATACTCGGGATCAAAGGCCATAACCTCCTCAAGCAGCTTTTCCGCGCCCTCGTTCTCTGCTCTTTTCAGAAGCGAACGGCGAAGCTCCTCATCATAGGATTCCTCGCTGAGCTTAACATTGTTGAGAAGCGTATCAACGTAAAGTCCTGTTCCGCCGCAGACAACGGGAAGCAAGCCCCTTGAATGAATATCGGCAACACATTCCGCCGCTGCCCGCTGATACAGTGCAACACTGTAATCCTCGGTATTATCAAGAAAATCCATCATATGATGCGGAACGTTCTTTTTTTCTTCCTCGGTCGGCTTGGCAGTTGCAATATCCATGCCCTTATAAATCTGCATGGAGTCCGCCGAAACGACCTCACCGCCGAAGTGACAGCATATTTCAACAGCCAAATCGGATTTTCCCGACGCCGTGGGGCCTATAACGGCCACAACAGGTATTCTCTTCATCCGATCAGCTCCCAAAGATTGATTTTTATATGTTGGATCTTAAATGTAAGATATCTAATATCTAATATCTAATGTCTATATCGGTACTGCCCCGAGCGAAAAATACGTTGTGGGCAAATTTACCTTTAAACCTAAATTGATGGAAATTTGTTCAGAACGCTTTTTGCAGGGAGGGCGCTATACTCGGTACCGCCCTGAGCGAAAAATGCGTTGTGGGCAAATTTATCTTTAAACTTAAATTGATGGAAATTTGTTTAGAACGATTTTTGCAGGGAGGGTGCTGTACTCGGTACCGCCCTGAGCAAAAAATGCGTTGTGGGCAAATTTACCTTTAAACCTAAATTGATGGAAATTTGTTCAGAGCGCTTTTTGCAGGGAGGGCGCTGTACGAGGTACTGCCCCGAGCGAAAAATGCGTTGTGGGCAAATTTACACAATTTAGACGCGGCCGAAGTTTTTTTCGATCTCATACCTTGACATTTCTATCAAAACAGGTCTGCCATGCGGGCAATATCTGATATCGGGATTGTTGAGAAGACTTTCAACAAACTTGTTCAGCTCATAGTCTGATGTTCGGTCCCCGGCTTTAATAGCGGCACGGCAAGCGGTTGAGTGATATATCCAATCGAGTTTCTCGGGAATCAATTCCTTTTGACTGGTGACAAGATATCCTGCAAGCTCCATGATGACCTCGGCAAGGTCTGCGTCAGCGACTGCTGTCGGACACTCGTTGACGATAACCATTCCGCCGCCGAAATCTTCAACGTAATAGCCTGCTTTTTCGAGCAAATCAAGATTGTCAAGAACCGCCGAATATTCCTCTTTGCTGAGAGTCACGGTCACGGGAGCAAGAAGCATCTGCGTTTCAATACCGTCGCGGTTCGCCTTGAATTTTTCAAAGAGCATACGCTCATGCGCAGCGTGCTTATCGATTATCAGGAGCTTTTTTCCCTGCTCAACAAGTATGTAGGTTTTGAACGCTTCGCCGATAACCCTATAAGGTTCAACCTCGTGCTGAACCTTTTCAACAATCGGCTGAACGGGTTCAGGCTCGATTGAAGGCTTTATTTCAACCGGCTCGGGTTTCGTTTGTGCAACGGGATCCGGCTCCTGCACCGTCGGCTTAAAGCACGGAACGAGGTCGGGCATTTCGTTTTTTTCTATTTCAAATTTCGAGCTGTTGTCGTTAAAAACTATAGTCTCGTTTTTTGGTGATTCAACCGTTTTCTTGAATTCGGTCGAGGTTGTGTTCGTCCAAAAATCCTGTTTCGGCTGAGCTTCTTTTTTGATTTGCTCAAGCTGCTGTTCATATATTTTTATCTGCTTGCCCTCGGCAGGTTTCGGCATAAACTGACGGTTGACCTTCTGCTGAAATGTTGCCTGTACTCTCGTGTCGCCCTGCTGCAACGCCGATTTTGCACAGTAATAAACCGCATTAAAAATCATCTTTTCGTTAGCGAAACGAACCTCGGTTTTCGCAGGATGAACATTGACATCCACTGCACCGGGAGCAATCTGTATTTTGAGCACACAGGCAGGAAATTTACCGACCATGATTGAGTTTTTATATGCCTCCTCAAGGGCAACCATACCTGTACGTGTTTTTATAAATCTGTCGTTCAAAAAGAAATACTGCATCATTCGGTTCGGACGGGCATTGAACGGCTTTGAAATATAGCCGCTGACTCTCACACCCTCCAGCTCGTAGTCGCATGGAATAAGCGTTGATGCAAAATCCTTGCCGAGCACCTTATATATTGCGCTGTCGAGCTTTCCGTCACCCGAAGTGAAAAGCACGTCCTTTGAGTCTCTGATGAATCGAACGCTGACCTCGGGGTGAGAAAGTGCAATTATGTCAACGACCGCCGCAACTGCGTTGCCCTCGCTGACGTCCTTTTTGAGGAATTTCATTCTCGCAGGCGTGTTATAGAAAAGGTCACGGACAATCAAGGTCGTTCCCTTCGGGCAGCCTGCTTCATCAAGAACGGTTTCCTCGCCGCCCTCGATGCAATACCGTGTTCCGACGTCCTCGTTTTCGCCCCTCGTCATAACCTCTACTCTTGAAACGGCGGCAATTGAAGCCAGCGCTTCACCGCGGAAGCCAAGGGTACAAATCGCATTCAAATCGTCAGCGGTGGAAATTTTGCTTGTCGCATGACTGATGAAGGCCTTGCGAATGTTGTCACGGTCAATTCCGCAGCCGTTATCGGTTATGCGGATATATGTAATTCCGCCGCGCTTTATTTCAAGTGTGATCTTGTCCGCTCCTGCGTCAATCGCATTTTCCATTATCTCCTTAACAATGGATGCCGGACGCTCGACAACCTCGCCTGCGGCGATGAGCTCGGCAATATGCTTGGGTAAAATATTTATTTGCGGCATAAGATCACCTCTTTTTCTTCTCTTATTTTTTTACAGCCTGTCCGCTCTGTTTTTCAGCTCATAGAGCTTTTGCAAAGCCTCAATCGGCGTAAGCGTGTTTATATCAATCGTCTTGAGTTCCTCAACAATCTCATTGCCCTCGTTCGAAGCGAATGAAATTTGCATATCGTCATCGCTCTTTTCAACCGTTCTTATTACTGTAACCGCGCCCTTTTCCTCAAGCTCCTTTAGAATATCCTTGGCACGGTTGACAACAGCATTCGGAACTCCTGCGAGCTTGGCAACCTCAATACCGTAGCTGCCGTCCGCTCCGCCGCGAACAATTCTTCTGAGGAAAGTTATGTCGTCGCCCCTCTTTTTGACGGAGATGTTATAATTCTTCGTTCCGCCGATTTCGTTTTCAAGCTCGGTCAATTCATGATAATGCGTTGCAAAAAGCGTCTTCGCGCCGAGCTTTTTCGGGTCGGCGGTGTATTCAAGCACTGCACGTGCAATGCTCATGCCGTCAAAGGTTGAAGTGCCTCGACCGATTTCGTCAAAAATCAACAAGCTTTTCTTCGTTGCATTTTTCAGAATGTTTGCAACCTCGCTCATCTCAACCATGAACGTTGACTGACCTGACGCAAGATCGTCACTCGCACCGACTCGGGTGAATATGCTGTCAACCAAGCCGATTTGTGCGCTTGAAGCCGGAACAAAGCTGCCGCACTGCGCCATGAGCACGATAAGCGCAACCTGACGCATATAAGTCGATTTACCCGCCATGTTCGGGCCTGTGATTATCGCACAACGGTTGTCCTTGCAGTCAAGCGCCGTATCATTCGGCACAAACGGCGTATCACTCATCATTTTTTCAACAACCGGATGTCTGCCGTCCTTAATAATGATTTCGTCGCCGTCCGTCATTATCGGGCACGAATAGTCGTTCTGCTGAGCGACCTTTGCAAAGGAGCAAAGTGCGTCAATTGTTGCGACCGCATGGGCGGTTTTCTGGATTCTGTAAAGCTCGTCGGCAACCTTACTCCTGACCTGAACGAAAATTTCATATTCAAGCTTTACGATTCTTTCCTGTGCGCCGAGAACCTTGGCTTCAAGGTCTTTCAGCTCGCTCGTTATAAATCGCTCGCAGTTTGCAAGCGTCTGTTTTCTTATATATTCCTCGGGAACAAGCTCTTTAAATGCATTCGGCACTTCGATATAGTAACCGAAAACCCGATTGTAGCCGATTTTCAGCTTCTTGATTCCCGTTTTTTCCTGCTCGGTCTGCTGAATGGCGGCAATATAGCCCTTGCCGTTATGTACGATATCCCTCAGCTCGTCAAGCTCGGCGTTAAAGCCGTCCTTTATCATATCGCCCTCACGGACTGTAAACGGCGGCTCCTCCTGAATTGCCTTGTCAATAAGCTCGGCAACATCCGTCAGAAGGTCAATGCTTCTGCACGTCTCGTTGAGAAGCGCAGATTTGCACCCGGCAATTCCGCTCTTAATATCAGGCAAAAGCTGTATCGCCGCAAGAAGCGAACGAAGCTCCTTCGCATTTGCGGTTTCGTAAACAATTCTCGCCATCAGTCTTTCCATGTCGCTGACGTTTGAAATCGCCGCTATCTCGTTTTCGAGAAGAACGGAATCGTCAAACAGCTCACCGACGGCATTGTGTCTCTTGGTAATCTTCGCAAGATTGACCAACGGCTGCTCTATCCAGTTTCTGACAAGGCGCTTGCCCATTGCGGTTTTTGTCTTGTCAAGCACCCACAGGAGAGTTCCCCTGCGTTCCCTGTTTCGCATCGTTTCGGTCAATTCGAGATTTCTTCGGGAAGAAAAATCAATTTTCATAAACTGATTTTCCGAATAAAAGTCAATCTCACGAATATTATCAAGACCGGATTTCTGCACCTCGGTCAAATAATCGATCGTTGCGCCGAGAGCGCAAACAGCCTCATTACTTTCCTCAATGGCAAGCTCGGTTAAGCTCTTTTTAAAATGATTTGTTATAACGCGGCGGCAGTAATCAACATTGATTTTCTCCTCGTCAATACTGTCGGCGGTACATTCAACACGGTTTTTTATGAACTCCCTGATTTTATCGTTCTTAACAACGGCGGAATTATAGCGAATTTCCGTCGGCATATATCTTCCGAGCTCATTGACGATCTCATTACCGACCGATTTTGAATCAAGCTGGGTAAGGCTCAGCTCACCCGTTGAAACATCTGCAAAGCAAATGCCCGCAGCATTGCCGTTGAGCCAGATTGAACAAAGGAAATTGTTCTTCGATTCGTCAAGCATGCTGCTCTCGATAACCGTACCGGGAGTCAGCACACGGATAACGTCACGCTTAACTATACCCTTTGCCGTTGCAGGGTCTTCGGTCTGTTCGCAGATAGCAACCTTATAGCCCCTTGAAACGAGCCTTGCGATGTATGAATCAACGCTGTGAAAAGGCACGCCGCACATGGGCGCTCGCTCCGCCTGACCGCAGTCTCTGCCCGTCAGCACAAGCTCAAGCTCCCTCGACGCAACCTTGGCATCTTCAAAGAACATCTCGTAAAAGTCACCGAGTCTGAACATAAGAATCGTATCCTGATATTCTTTTTTGATTTCAAGATATTGCTTCATCATCGGCGTCATTTCTGCCATCTGTTTTTCACCTCATAAATTAAACTTCGTCATTTTTCTTTTTTCAAACAATAGACTTTAGATATTAGACTGAGAATATCATAAATATTATCTAACATCTAATATCTAAAATCTAAAATCCATCTTAGGGGCAGCCGCCGCATGAACCGCATTCGCCCGAGCAATGATGCTCCTCCTGCGGCTCACAGGTTTTGGGGTCCTCACCCTGAACGCAGAGGGCAAGAATACCTGTAATATGATTCATCATCTCGTCAACAGCCTGACGTGCGGCCTCATACTTCTGCATATTCTCGTTTGCCATAACTGCCTGATAAACCTCTGTAAACTCCTTGTCGTAAGCAGCGAGCTTCTCCTCATTTGCGTCATCCTTGGCCGCTTCGTGCTGATATGACATGTGGATAAGCTGAATCTTATTGATAAGATCGTTGAGATCTGTGTCAGCCTCGTTTGTCTTTCTTGCCTCATGGAATGCAAGATAACGCTCGTCCTGCTGAATCGCTGCGCCGAGCTGTCTTGTGATTTCAATAATGTCCATTGTAAAACTCCTATAAATTTATTTATCTGAAAAACGCCTTTCAGCGTTCATCCAATACTCCTCTGACTATCCATGTCAAGGGCTCCGTAACCCTAACCTTGCAGAATTTTCCGATAAGCTCCTTACCCTCGACCTCGGGGAACTCTATCATAACGTTGCCCTCGGTTCTGCCGTTGAGAACACCATCCTTGGCATAACCCTCGCAAAGCACCGTATAGGTCTTATCCTTCATAGCTGCCGTTCGCTCGGAGGCGATTTTCTCCTGTGCATCCGTCAGCTCCTTGAACCATTTGCCTTTTTCCTCTCTTGAAATCGGGTCCGGCATATCTGCCGCTTTCGTGCCCGGTCGCGGTGAAAAAATAAATGTAAACAGCGACGTGAACCTAACTTCTTCTATCAGCGAAACCGTGTCTCTGAACTCCTCATATGTCTCGCCGGGGAATCCGACAATAACATCGCTCGTCATTGAAAGGTCGGGCATAACCTGCCTTGCATATTTTGCAAGCTCAAGATATTTTTCCCTCGTATAGCCTCGGTTCATCGCCTTGAGGACTCTGTCATTTCCGCTTTGGAACGGAAGATGCAAATGCTTTGCAACCTTGTCGCACGAAGCCATTGTATCAAGAAGCTCCTTTGTGCAGTCTTTAGGGTGCGAGGTCATAAATCTGATTATAAAATCACCCGGCAAATCGTTGATCTGACGAAGAAGCTTTGAAAAATTGATATCTCTGTCAAGATTTTTTCCGTATGAATTAACATTCTGACCGAGCAGTGTTATATCCTTGCAGCCCGATGCGATAAGCTCCTTTGCTTCCTTGATAATGTCCTCGGGCTCGCGGCTGCGTTCACGTCCCCTTACATACGGAACAATGCAATAGCTGCAAAAATTGTTACAACCGTACATGATCGGAAGCCAGCCCTTGATATTACCGTCACGCCTTATCGGCAGATCCTCGGCAATAACGCCTGCCTCATCGGGGCACTCATAGACCTTTTTTCCCGTACAAAGCACACGGTAAATGAGCTCGGGAATTCTGTGAATAACGTGAGTTCCGAAAACAAGATTGACAAAAGGATAGCTCTTTTGTATTTTATCAACAACTCTTTTCTGCTGCATCATGCAGCCGCAGAGTGCGATTATCAAGTTCGGATTGGTCTTTTTCAGCCTCTTGATTGCGCCGACGTTGCCGTAAATTCTGTCCTCGGCATGCTCACGAACCGCACAGGTGTTGTAGAGAATCAAGTCTGCTTTTTCCACATCATCGGTGAAGCCGTAGCCGAGCGTTTCAAGAATTCCCTTAATGCGTTCTCCGTCGGAAACATTGCCCTGGCAACCATAGGTATGAACAAAGGCAAGCGGCTGAGAAGGTTCAAATCTTGAGGTCAAAACCGTCCTGACAAGCTCTGTATATTCACGCTGCTTCTCCATCTCGGATGGCGAAACCTTAATAATCTTTTTCATTGTGCCTTCGCTCAAAGGGCATACCTCTCTTTTTAACTTATTAACCGTTTAATTATATAATAAAAACTGTATTATTTCAAGCTTTTTAATATAAAATCTTTTGCTTCAAGTCTTTTATAACATTCTATAATATAATATTTAATAAATATTGACTTTAAGCTTTGTGTAATGATATAATTCATGTATGTATGAACGGTGGTGAAAATATTGAAAAAACAAAGTGTGTTATCAAGCAAAAACAAGCTTATGACTTTTGCTGTTTATTTGCTTTTTCTCATTTTTTCTTTCGGTATTCTTTACATCTGCACCGCATCTTCACCCCGTTATGCCACGAATCCGTGGAATGACGCAAATGCATTTCTGACAATGGGACGTGCAATGTCAAGCGGTCTGACAATTTACAAAGACATTTTTGAGCAAAAGGGGCCGTTGCTTTACCTTCTTCATGCCGTCGCAAGTCTGATTTCCGATTCCTCGTTTTTGGGAGTTTATATTATTCAATCTCTATTTCTTTCGGCGACTGCATTTGCCGCATATAAAATTGCTTCGCTTTATGTCGGAACGGCATGGTCGGTGATTTCCGCTGTGCTCACCTGCTTTGTTACCGTCAATTCCGGCTGCTATTATTACGGCGACCGTGCCGAGGAATTTTGCCTGCCGTTGTTGATGATCAGCATTTATTTTTTCTGCCGATATTTCAGAAACACCGAACAAAATGAGCTTGGCAAGTCCGTTTTCCTTCTCGTCGGTTTTTTTGCCGGCTGTGTTGCAATGATAAAATTTACCGTTATCGGTTTTTGGTTCGCATGGGCGGCATACATTTTGCTTTACATTTGGATTGCAAAAAAGAATTTCAAAAAAGCCTTTGTTAATGCTATGATTTTTCTCTGTGGAATGGCACTTGCCGTTGCACCGTGGATAATATATTTTGCCGTCAAAGGCGCTCTGTATGATTTCATCAACACATATTTTGTTCTCAATGCCGCGGCATATCCCAAGGCAGAGGGACTCGGAATTATTTCACGAATTTTTGAACCGTTACATTCATTGTGCGAAAATCTTGTGATTTCACCTGCTTTGTTTATCCTCGGATTCCTCGGAATAATCATTTTTGCCGCAACAAAAATTTTTACCGAGAAAAAACTTTTCTCTCGGCTTTCCGTTCCATTTGTTTGCTGTATCGGGCTGTATATAATTTATTTCGGAATAAGATACTATAATTACTATTTTATTCCGATGTCCGTATTCACAGTATTTACCTTTATCGCTTTGGCATATTTGCTCAATAATATTACAAAAAGCAACTCGGGAATAATTGCGGCTATTCTTTGCATCGTAATTATTCCGACGGCGATAGTTGCTTCAAATTATTTAAATCTATCATCAAGGTTTACCCCGAGAAAAGGCGAAGAAACAGTACAATCCAAAGCAGCCGAATACATCGTCTCACGCAACCCCAACGGCAGGATTCTCAACTACGGCTCTTTGGATTCGGGCATTTATCTTGCCGCGAAACAGGTGCCGCAATTTAAACACTTTGAGCAGCAGAATCTTTTATACGATAAATATCCCGAGAATATTGACGAACAAAACAGATACATTTCCGACGGGTTGGCCGATTATGTTGCTATTGCCGCTAAATCCGGCATGGAGCTTTCCGATATTTACAATAAAAATATCGCACTAAAGACCGATTATACGCTTGTTTTCTCTCAAGAGTACATTATTGCCGAATCGGCATTCAAAAACAAAAAAACGGTCCAAACGTACTATCTTTTTGAATTAAAGGAGGACTGACTGTGGAACCTAAGACTTTATATATTCTTGCGCCCTGCTATAATGAAGAAGAAGTATTGCCTCTTACATCAAAAATCCTTCTCGATAAGGTCAATTCACTTATCGATGAAGGTAAAATAAGTGAAAGCAGCCGCGTCGCTTTTGTTGACGACGGTTCAAAGGACAAAACCTGGGAAATTATCGAAAGCTTGCATGAGCTTGACCCGAAATTTGTCGGCATTAAGCTTTCAAGAAACAGAGGACACCAAAACGCTCTTCTCGGAGGCATGTCAACAATAGTCGATGATTGTGATATGATAGTCACGATTGATGCCGATGCGCAGGACGACGTCAATGCTATTGATAAAATGGTTGATGATTTCAATAACGGAGTTGAAATTGTTTACGGCGTTCGTGCTTCAAGGGAAAAGGACACATTTTTTAAGCGAACAACAGCTCAGGGTTTTTACAAATTTATGTCAATGATGGGCGTTGAAACGGTATATAACCACGCCGATTTCCGACTGATGAGTTCAAGAGCAGTAAAGGCGCTTCTCGAATTTAAGGAAGTCAATCTTTTTCTCAGAGGTATGGTTCCGCTTGTCGGCTTTAAGTCCTCCAAAGTTACCTATGACCGTGCGCCGAGGCTTGCCGGAGAATCTAAGTATCCGCTAAAAAAAATGCTGACCTTTGCTTTTGACGGCATAACATCTTTTTCAATAAAACCAATACGTTTGATAACAGCTCTCGGCGGAGTAACACTTATTTTAAATATAGTTTTCGCATTATATGCC
>ULVD01048487.1_pt1 | contig 11707 bp, 11 predicted proteins | sample 1959101 | NCBI WGS metagenome assembly ULVD01 (sample SAMEA4835777, study PRJEB28245) | human gut metagenome | biome: gut microbiome; material: fecal sample | place: Denmark | collected 2008
AAGGATTAAAAGGAAATTTTTATGAATATTTTACATGATATTAACCCAAAAAGAATTACCCCAGAAAAATTTATTGCAGTTATTGAAATCAGCAAAAACAGCAAAAACAAATACGAACTTGACAAAGAAACAGGACTTTTGAAATTGGATCGCATACTTTACACATCAACACACTACCCTGCAAATTACGGCTTTATTCCAAGAACGCTCAGTGAAGACGGGGACCCGTTGGACGTTTTTGTTTATTGCAGTCAAGAGATATTGCCAATGAGTTTGGTTGAATGTACACCTATTGGTGCGATTGACATGGTTGACAACAATCAAATCGACACAAAAATAATTGCCGTACCTATGGGTGACCCAACATACAACAATTATACACACATACAAGATCTTCCACCACATCTTATTGATGAACTTATGCATTTTCTTAGCGTTTACAAAGAACTTGAAGGAAAGAAAACAAAAATCAGCAAGTTTTATGACCAAAACTACGCAAAAAATTCAATCAAAAAATGTATGGATGCTTACGAAAATTCAAACAGATAACACAATGCTACTTCTTCAAATTGATTTTGATTATTTGCAAAAAACAGTTGACAAACGCTTTGTTTTTTGATATGATAACAAAGTAAATTTTGAATATGCGGGAGTGGCTCAGTGGTAGAGCGTTGCCTTGCCAAGGCAAATGTCGCGAGTTCGAATCTCGTCTTCCGCTCCAAACTTCAAAAAATACCTTTTATATAAAGGTATTTTTTTGATTAAATACAGATTTAAAACATCTTAAATTTATTTTTTATACGTAAAAAAAAGTGACTGAAACAATCAATCACTTTTACTTTTTCACATTTGTTTGCCAAAAATGTTTATTTTTCCGGCTTGAAATTGTTTATAAAACTTACAAACGTGCTGGCATCTTTGAACTGGCGGTAAACCGAAGCAAATCTGATATAAGAAATCTCATCAATATCTTTGAGTTTTTCCATTACAAGTTCACCAATAACGGTTGATTTGACTTCACCGCTCAATGAATTTTGAATTTCCTTTTCGATATCCGAAACAATATTTTCGATTTGACTGAGTGTTACAGGCCTCTTTTCACACGCTTTGATTATGCCTTTTTTTATTTTTGAAGGATCAAATGGTTGACGACTTCCGTCATTTTTGATAACCAAGATTGGTGTTGTTTCGACAGTTTCGTATGTTGTCCAACGTTTTCCACACGCCAAACACTCCCTTCTTCGCCTGATACTGTTGTTCCCCGCGCGAGAATCAAGAACTTTGCTGTTTTCATAAGAACAATAAGGACACTTCATTTTGCACTCTCCATACAAGATAATACTACATATTGTTGATTTTGTCCAGTATTTTGTCAAAATTTGACGAAATACAAATATCTTGTAACAATTTTCAAAATCAGTAATTATAATTAAACAATCCCACAAATGTTTCAAAATTCCTTCGTGACAACAATTCTTTTGCTTTTGACATCATTGAAAAAGGAAATTTTACAGAAATACCACAAGAAACGTTGAGCCTTCTTGGAGTATTAACTATTTGCGCTTGTATTCCATAAGATTTCAGTAAGTTGGCAAAAGTAAAGGTTTCGCTTCTTGCACGAAAAACAGCCAATGTGTACTGCATATCTCTTTTCTCCTTTTGCAAAAATTGGTAAATTCACATTTTTTTACCTATTTCACTATATTGAAATGTAATAAAAAAAGTGAAAGGTGAAAGATTATGATATATCTTGATAACAGTGCTACAACAAGAACAAAACCAAAACAAGTTTTGAAAGCAGTAGAATTGGGACTTACAAAATATTCGGCAAACCCTGGCAGAGGCGGGCACGACGCAAGCATACAAACCGCAATGATGGTCGAATCTGTACGTGAAAAAGTAAGAAATTTTGTGAATGCACCCAAAACACAAAATATTATTTTTACATCTGGTTGTACAGAAGCGCTCAATCTTGCAATTTTGGGGACAGCGCAAAAAGGTGGGCATGTCGTATGTACAAGCAACGAACACAACTCAGTGTCAAGACCACTTTATCACCTTGTAGACCAAGGAATCATCACGCTGGATATCGCCAACCCTGCAAATAATGACAAGTTAACAAGAAAAGACATAGAAAAACACATCAAACCAAACACATATCTTGTTTGCATCAATCACATTTCAAATGTTGATGGAATGGTCGCAGATATCGAGGCAATTGGCGAACTTTGTATGGAAAAATGCATTTTGTTTTTGGTTGATGGTGCACAAAGTGCTGGTCACATAAAATTGGATATGCAAAAGCAACATATTGACCTTTTAGCACTTGCTCCACACAAAGGTCTTTATGCACCACAAGGAGTTGGTGTACTTGCAACAAGCGGAAGAGCAAAATTGACGCCAATAAAATTTGGTGGAACTGGAACAGAAAGTTTCAACCCAAGGCAACCACTTTCTTACCCAGAAGGATTTGAAAGCGGAACAATCGCCACACCAAATATATTGGGTCTTGGTGCAGGCATTGACTTTGTAACTGAAAATTTTGAAAGCATAGGTCATAAAATTGAAGATCTTACAACATATCTTAATTTTGAACTTCGAAAAATCCCTAACGTTGTTGTCTATACTCACCCAGACAGTGTTCATGGAGTAATTGCATTCAATATCAAAAATATGGAATCAGAAACAGTTTGCCAAATATTGAACGACAAATACAAGATTTGTACCCGAAATGGACTTCAATGTGCCCCACTGAAACATCAACAACTTGGAACTATTCAAACAGGTGTAGTAAGATTATCACTAAGCTATTTCAATACATTTAACGAAATTTTACAAACAATCAAAGCAATAAAGCAGATTGCAAAACACAATACTACATGATGGCTGAGATTATTTGGTTTTTGTGTAAAAAAAACTAGGCAATCAATTTCCTAGTTATTTATGGTGGATCGCCAGGGGTTCGAACCCTGGACCCCCTGATTAAGAGTCAGATGCTCTGCCAACTGAGCTAGCGATCCGTATTTTTCTTCCCTGTACTTTTTTTTAGGGGTCCAGGGTTCCCCTTCCGTTCGCAATGAATTGCTCACCCACTTTGGCTACAAACTTGCCACTGGCAACTTTGCTTCACGCGTCGTGCCCTGATTAAGAGTCAGATGCTCTGCCAACTGAGCTAGCGATCCGTATCACGTACAAAAGTATATCATATGCCAAATATTTTTGCAAGCATTTTGAAAAAATTGATAATGAAATAAAATCTTGTGAATATTGGCACAAAAAAACATTTGAAACGGTTTGATCTTATTTGGGAAAAATTTCTCAAAATTTTTTTTGTATAATTGGTAATTATACCCGTTATAAAAAACAGATATTTGATTTATACGTTTGGTTTGAATATAATATGTGAAAAAAAGGAAAAGAAAATGCTTGAAAAAGAGTACAAATTTTTGGTAAACGAAATTCCACACTCTGATAACGTTGTTTTTATGAAACAATACTACTTTGATACGAAAAAATTTTTGGGAGTTGCAATCAAGTGGTTGAAGCTCGATTTGAAGCAAGCAAAAGGAATCGATTCGATTCGCCTAAGACAATGCGTTTTCGAAAACGAAACGACGTATTTTTTGACAGCAAAATCCAAAGGCGATTTGTACAGACGTGAATACGAAACGCAAATACCCGCCCGTTTTGCAACAAATCTTTTGAAATTCGCAATCAAATTTATTGAAAAATCAAGAAGCATTTTGACAATAGACAATTTGAAATTTGAATTCGATTTTTATTACAAGCGAAAAGACAAATTGAAAGTTTGTGAAGTTGAAGTAAATAAAGGCGACGAATATAAAAAAATATTGAAAATACTTACTCAAGACTTGGGATTGAAAGTAAAAGATATTACGTTTGACAGCCAATACAAAAATTTCAATTTGGCAAAGGAGTTATGATTGTGAAAAATTTTTCAAGTATGAACGAATGGTTGTATGCAAATTTGGACTTTGTTGAAGAGTGTAAAGAAAAGGGACTTAAACCGATTTGTTTGATTGGCGGCGCATCAAGTTCCGGCAAAAGTTTTTTAAGCAATCAGCTTCAATCTTTCTTGCTTTCAAACAACTTTAAAAGCATAATAATTTCGACAGACAATTACAACAACGGAATTGCAAAAAACATTTTTGACATAGTTGACAAAAAATATTATAACGGAACCATTCTGAACAAGGATAAAATTGTCCAAAATATAAAAGACGTAATAATTTCAAGTTCGTTTGAAAACAAATTTTGTGATGAAAATTTGCAAAAGATCGAAAGTTTGTGCAAAGTTTTGATTAACGTAGAACCACAAGTTTTTTTGAAAAACTTGAAATACGAATTCGATCATATCAATTTCGATACAAAAACCGTTTACGACCTGGACCAAGTTGCAGTCGACCTTTCACTTCTTTCACAAAACAAGAGCATACAAGAAAAACAATACAGCAAACTTACAAGTGAAAGACTTGAAAATATCAATATAATCAATGGCAATGATTATGACGTAGTTATTGTCGAAGGCATATATGCATTGGATAAATCTGTGATAAACGATTTGCAAAATGCAAACACAACAAAAACTTTTGTTGAATGCAATGACAAATATCTATTTGTACGAAGGCTTATACGGGACTCAAAGGCCACCAACTGCCCTTCTTCATTTATAATAAAAAATTATTTTGAATTCGTATCACCCGAATACCACAAAAACATTTTGCCAACCAAACTCAACGCCGATTTCATTGTGAACAACGACATGAGTTTTGCCGAACTTCGCGAAGGAACTCTGACAAGTCAAGAAAGGTACAAGTTAAACTTTAAAACTTTGAAAATGGTTTTGAAGAATTCAAAGTTTTTGAAAAACACCTATTTGCAAGATATATATTTCGGAGATATGAACGATAAAGATTTGCTGAGATTGCGACTTGAAGGAACCGATAAAAACAATTTGTCATTGGAAAGTTTGACGTACAAAGGTCAGCAAAGATTGCGCAAAGACAACAAACTTGTAAGACCGATTCATATTCTTTGCAATCAAAACGATTTGAACCGCTTGTTTGAAAACAAACAAGTTTTGATGAAACGTTTTGAAAGTATCGGTCTTGACAAGTATCAAACAGTAAACAAACGTCGCATTATAGTTTTATACAAAGGCAAAATATTGAAATTGGATTATTTTGACAGAAATGAAATATACGTCGAAATAGAAAACGTCGAACAAGAATTGATTTCGAAAAATATCAAAAAACCTGCCAACTTGCAAAAAACAAATTTTGAGTTTTAAATAAAAGAAAAAACGGGTTTGAAACCCGTTTTTTTAATTTATTTTAACTTTCACAAAGGTTTTTTTGCCTTTTTTTACAATATATTCGTCTTTATCCAAAACGAGCATTTTCATTGGTTCAACAAGTTTTTGGTCATCAATACTTACCCCGCCCTGCAAAACCAATCTTCTTGCTTCGGATTTTGATGGAAAGATTGAAAGTTTTGCCAAGAAGTCAACTGTCAGTATTTGTTTGTCATCAAGTGTAATTTTTTCGGTCGGCATACTTTCGGAATTTGCGTTTCCGGACGTAAACAACTGTTCACTGAGTTCCTTTACGCTTTGTGCTTCTTTTTCGCCATGAACAAGTTTCGTAACTTCATAAGCCATAATCTTTTTTGCTTTTACGATGTCTTCACTGCAAAGTTTTTTGATTTCGTCAATATCCATCTTTGTAAAAAATCTCAGCAATCTTTCAACGTCTGGATCCAAGCAATTTACAAAGTGTTGATAAAATTCGTATGCCGAAGTTTTGTCGCGACTTACCCAAAGTGTTCCTTTTTCGGTTTTGCCCATTTTTTGACCTTCGGCGTTTGTAAGAAGTGGACAGGTCAAACCAACCATTGTTGGTCTTGCAGTGCCGTCCTTGAAATTCATCTTTCTGCTGAGTTGTGTGCCCGCGACAATATTGCCCCACTGGTCAGAACCACCGATTTCCAAAACGCAATCATACTTGTCGTTAAGGTGAACAAAATCATATGCTTGAAGGAGCATATATCCCATTTCCATAAATGTCAAACCGCCTTCTTCAAGTCTTTTTTTGTACAAATCGTTTCTGAGCATTTCATTCACATTAAAGTGCACACCAACTTCCCTGAGAAAATCAATATAACTTTTGTTGCGGAGCCAATCGGCATTGTCAACGATAATCGCTGGGTTTTCACCATCCAAAACGATAAATTTTTTCAAAAGGTCTTTGATATCACTTGCGTTCTTTGCAACATCTTGTTCAGTAAGTACCTTGCGCATATCTTTTTTGCCACTTGGGTCGCCAATAAGTCCAGTTGCGCCACCGACCAAAACAATACATCTGTGTCCACAATCCTGCAAAATTCTTGCCATTTGCAAACCAAAGAAATGCCCAATGTGCAAGCAATCAGCAGTTGGATCTATGCCTATATAAAATGTAATTGGACCTTCTTTCAATATTTTCTTCAATACTTCCATATTTGTTGTTTGAAAAACAAAACCACGTTTTTCAAGTTGTTCAAAAGCATCATTTTTAAACATATTTTTCTCCCTAACATCAAAAAACCGCCCTTTTGCCGGCGGAAGTTTTCAAATTTGCAAAAAACAACCACACAGCATCAAATGTAGCAATAGTAGTTATAACAATATTTTTGCAAACCTTTCATACAAATACTTTAATTCATTTGACAAAGCAATGTCAAGCAATAAAACAAAAAAGCCTTCCGAAGAAGACTTTTTGATTTCTGGGGTGGATGATGGGACTCGAACCCATGGTCTCCAGAGCCACAATCTGGCGCGTTAGCCAACTACGCTACAACCACCATAACCATGCGGTAAGTAGGATAACACAAATCGGCATAGTTGTCAACTGCTTTGTCATATATTTTGTTTTTTTGTTACTATTCTTTGTGGTTTGATTTTGACTTTACTACTCTCTTTCTACATTTCAAATTCGTTCGTAGATTGTTTTTTCATTTTAATTCTGTAAAAAAATTCAATTTCGTCAAAGTTGTTTATTGGCAATTTTTTAAGGAAGTTGTATTGACTTGCCGTGAGCGCACGATGATCTTTTCTGATCGGAAGAAGTGCGACAAGTTTTCTTTCACACTTTGTGATTTTTACAAACCCGCGGTCTTCCATATCCCGTTCGCTGCATTTGTGAACAAGATGCGCTTGTTCTTTGTGACGATTGAAGTCACAACCGTAAAAAGCGCCTTCAGGCGAAAGCCAGCCAGTCAAGTAACTGCCGTCGTAAACAACGGTATCTTCCCAATTCAAATCCTTTTCGTCGCAATCCACAATTTCCAAACCTGTCAAATTGTTGTACGAAGATCGTGCAAAAGATATAATGCTGTACAAAGTCGCACTTTCTTTTGGAGTACGTGGGTCATATTCCCACCAAAAACCGTCTATTTTTACAAATTTGGGCATAAGCGTTCCTTTTTTTGATAATTTTATCATATACCGATATTTTTGCAAAACGAATTGTCATCCTTCCCTTGAAAAAAATTCGTTTTTTGTATTTACATTTGGCTTTAAAAATGTTAAATTACACTGGTTATGAATCAAGAAGAAGTAAAAAATTGCGTCGTTATACGTAACGTTTTGAAAAAACAAACAAAGCGAACTTGTAAAAATGCAAAAAGACATTTTCAAAATTTGTGAAGATCCGCTTTTGATCGACGAATATTTGGCAGATGCCGACGTGCGTAATATTTTTGTTGATGAAGCACAAGATTTGAGTATTGTTACGTTTGTTGCGTTGTCAAAAATATTTTGGCAAAGTTACTTTTCAGTTTTTGGCGACTTGGCACAAGGAATGTACTCTTATCAATCAATATGCGACTGGCAAGAGTTGAATTTGGCATTTGAAAATGCAAACTATTTGCTTTTGGATAAAAGTTATCGTACAACAAAAGAGATTATGGATAACGCCAATTTGACACTTGAAAAACTTGCAATGCCACTTGCACAAAATGTTTTGCGTCATGGTGAAAAGGTTGAATTTGTTGATTGTCCAAAACAAAAACTTTGTCAAGTCACAAACACATGGCTTGAAAATCTTGAAAACAAAGGCTTCAAAACTATCGCAGTCATTTTCAAAAATGATGAAGAACTTGACACATTTTGCAAAGCCAATCAACAAATTGTCAAAATTGATGAAAATACCGAAACTTACAACTCACATGTCGTTGCACTTACTGTAAAAACCGCAAAGGGTTTGGAGTTTGACAGCGTGATAATATTCAATTCAAAATCATACAATCTTCAAAACCCACTTGACTTGAAAGAATTTTTTGTTGCACAAACAAGAGCTTTACACAAACTTGTCGTGTTGTCCGAAAATTAAAAATTTGCAAAAAATATTAAAGCAGAAAGACTTTCATTTTTCTTTCTGCTTTTTTGTTTTTTCATCCTTTGCTTTTTAATTTTTAGTCGCATTTTCAAGCAAATTTTGCTTTATTTTTGAAAGTTTGTCTGACAAATTTATTTGATATTGATGTGGATTGTGAAGTCTTTGTGCTTCTTCCCAAAGAGTTCCAAGTTCTTTGGCAACATTTTGTCTTGTCTGTTCGATTGTTGGAAAAGTGTAAATTGATTTTCCATTTTCAATCATTTTTATTTTCAATTCTTTTGTTGTATATTCTTCCAAATCCTTTGTTACCCATGACATTTTTGGGTGATTCAAGACAATTTTTCCACTTGGTTTTGGTTCATCAAATGTACAAAGCATATCTGTTATCAATTTGCCATTCTTATCATAAAATCTGTAAATCTTTTTGAAATCTGGATTAGTAATTTTTTCAATATTATCCGAAACTTTTATTTTTGGTATAATCTTCCCATCCTGCTCGATTGCAACAAGTTTGTAAACACCGCCAAAAACAGGATTTGATTTTGCGGTTATAAGATTTTCACCAACTCCAAAACTGTCAATTTTTGCACCTTGATTCAAAAGGCTTTCTATCAAATATTCATCAAGACTGTTTGATACAACAATCTTTGTTTGCGTCAAGCCTGCCTCATCAAGCATTTGTCTTGCCTTGCAAGAAAGATACGCCAAATCACCACTGTCAATGCGTATACCTTTCAAAATTTTTCCCATTGGTTTCAAAACATCATTGTAAACTTTGATAGCGTTTTTTACGCCACTTTGAAGAGTGTTGTACGTATCAACCAAAAGGACGCAGTTATCTGGAAAACTTTGTGCATACGCTTTGAATGCTTCATATTCACTGTCAAAACTTTGAACAAAACTATGTGCCATTGTACCCAAAACTGGCACGTTGTATTCTTTTCCTGTAAGGGTGCAGGCAGTTCCAACCGCACCTGCGATGTAAGCGTCCAACGCACCGTCAACTGCCGCTTGTTGCCCTTGCGCACGGCGAGTTCCAAATTCCATAACTGTTCTGCCCTTTGCACTTCTTACTATCCTGCTTGCTTTTGTAGTAATCAAACTTGACCTGTTGAAATACAAAAGCAGTGCAGTTTCCACCAGTTGTGCTTCAATCAAAGGTGCTTTTATGGTTATAATAGGTTCATTTGGAAAGACAACCGTTCCATCTTCCACAGCCCACATGTCACCAGTAAATTTTATTTTTGAAAGGTAATTCAAATAATCTTTTGAAAACAAATTCAAACTTTCCAAATATTCCATATCATCTTTTGAAAAGTGAAATTGAGCCAAGTATTCCGCGCACTTTTTTATGCCGTTTGCAATAACAAATCCACCGTTGTCAGGAATACGCCTGAAAAACAAATCAAAGTACGCGATTTGATTTTGCTTGTTTTGATCAAAGTATCCTTGCCCCATTGTAAGTTCATAAAAATCTATCAACAAATTTTCAAATTTTTCCATAATTTTCTCCTTTACATTACATATTCTTCTTTATAAAACATACCTAAAATTGCTCCATAATATTCAAAGCCATTTTGGGTTAGAATTAAATTTTTGTTTTCGATATTAACAAGTTTTTTCCGTTTCAAAAATTCTATTTCGTTTTGATATTTTTGGGCGAAATCTTGTTTTAAAATTTTTGAACAAACATCCATATTTATTGCCCCGTAATATCCACTTACTGCAATAAATTTTGATAAAAGTTCTTGCTCGGGCAACAGATATGTATCTCCCTTTTTAATTCGTCCATCTTGAAAACAGTCGCTATATTTTTCATAGTTCTTGCCAAAATTGTAACTTAAACCATTATCACCTTTGCTTTGAGCAGCAATTCCAACGCCAAAATAATTTACAAAGTTTATCATTCTGTTTTCAAGATATGAAGAAAGCCCTTTATCACAAAGTTTTGTAAATGTGTTTTGACCAAATCTTCCTTTGTATCCGCATTTCTGTGCTTCTTTAAAAAGTGCCTTGTATTGCTTGTAAAGTTGTTTCTTTGTATAATTTTCTTTTACTTTCAAAATATTTGTTCTGAATTCATAAAAAGTTAAATGCTCTGGGTTGATTTCTTTAATCACTTTCATTGTCGCTTTTATTGAAGATTTTTTTATATATTCGAGCCCATACATCAAGTCTATGTTTACAATTTCAACTCCTTCTTGCCTGCACATTTTTATAATGTTTAAAATGTTTTCGATATTTCCATTGTTTCTGTTGTATTTTTTCAAAACCTTTTTATCAAAAGTCTGCAAGCCAAAAGAAATTCTTTTAAAACCATACTTCACCAAATCGCGTGCTTTCTTTTGTGACATAGTATCAAAAGTTGCTTCAATGCTTGGCAAAAAGTTATCAATCTTTTGATACTTATCAATTATTTTCTTTACACTTGACAACAAATATTCAAAATTTTCTTCGTCAAGTACGGTTGGCGTTCCGCCACCAATATCCAAACCACATAAAATTTTGTCGGGGTATTTGTCATAAAAATCTTTGATATCTTTTATTATCGCTTCTACATATTCTCTTTCTTGGTTGTTATCTTTTCTCGCAAATTTTATGTATTCACAAAATTTACACAAAGTTTTACAAAACGGTATATGGATATATATTGATATGTACTTGTCGTTAAAAGTTATCGCTTCATTGCTTGAATACTTATCCCAATCTTGTTTTTTTATTGGGTAACTTGTATTCAACTTGTCATTCTTCTTCAACAGTTCAAATTTTGCTTTTAATGCCTTGTTTATATTCTGCACTTTCAATCTCCTTATCAATATCTTCCCTTGCTTCAACCAAGACAAACTTTTTGTTTTTTTGAAAATCTTTTCTTATATCTGTTCCATGAATATTTATTCTGTCACGATCAATCGCAACAAATTTGCATGAAGGAAAATATTTTTCATTAAGTTCTCTGTAACTTTCATCACCATATTTTATGTTTACTTCAAATGGCACACTTTGCCAAAACAACAAAGCATATTCTTGAAAAAAGTTTTCAGTATTTTTTATTTTGCTTTCATCAATAATTGCAAAATGTACTTTTTTGGTATTTTTGTAATGTTTTTCAAACCAGTTTAATCTTTGTTTTGAATCAAAATATGGAAAATTAGCTTTTTCACATAAAATTTTACTTTTTGTAGGATTATCCGAAACCACAACAACACATTCGTCGCATTCTTTTATCATTTTTTCAACAACGCTTTCATGTCCAATATGTGGTGGCAAAAATTTGCCTACAAATGCTCCTATTTTTTTCATATTTTCCCTTT
>ULVD01037068.1_pt1 | contig 11697 bp, 7 predicted proteins | sample 1959101 | NCBI WGS metagenome assembly ULVD01 (sample SAMEA4835777, study PRJEB28245) | human gut metagenome | biome: gut microbiome; material: fecal sample | place: Denmark | collected 2008
GTCCGTTCGCCGTTTCGATCTCAACGCAGAGATTGCAGTCGGGAATTTCAGGACATTCCGCCTTGCGCGCCTTTACGCGCCCGTCGACATCCGCAGGAATACGCAGCGTCTTTTTCTCGTCAAAGCCCAGCCGCGCATCGGCGGCAAGCACTATAGCGCCGCGCCTCAAGGCGACATATCTGCCGCGCGCCTGCGTATCCGGCGGCTGAATAAGATAAACGCTCATATCAAGATCCAGTCTTACCGTGTCGCCGTCATGCCACAGCCGTCCGATACTCTTCCATCCTGGGACGGCGGAAATATACTCGCCGTTAAGGCTCATCACGGTCCTTTTGCTCCACTTTGGTATTCTGAAAGCCAGCGTCATCTCCTCCGGACGGTCAAGCCTAATCTTTATACTCACGCTGCTGCCAAGGGGATATTCGCCTGAGATCTCAAATACCGCATTCTGCCCGCCCGGCGTAAGGCATCCGGTACTGCCCGGCAGGTAGAAGCTCAGATATATACCGTCATGTGCGCGTTGCGCCGCAACGAGAGGGATAAGCCCTACCCCCGCCGAGGCAATACAGGCGCAGCAGCCGTAAAAGAAGCCGTTCTCCATACGCATAAGCCCGCCGACCTTGCTTCCGCGCACTCCTGCGCGGAGCGGTGAATAGCTGTCAAAGGGCAGCACACCGTGCATTTCGGGATAATCATCCTTTGCGCGTACCGTCGTGACCTTGCGGTGAGTGTTGAACGCGCCGAGATAAGCGTTGAAAAAGCTCCGCTCGATCGCGTCGGCATACCGCACATCGCCGGAAAGCCGCAGAAGCTGCGCGCACAGCTTCATCAGCGTTACGCTGACGCAGGTCTCCTGCATTATCCCGACATATGAGTCGTCGGTCTGCGTTACCGCCGTGTGGTCAAACAGCTCATGCGTGCAACCGCAGCAGCCTATGACGGACACGTCACTTTCAAGCACCCGTCTGCCGAAATTCAGCACCGCCTCGCGGTGTCGGGGTACTCCGGTAACACGGTAATATTCCGCAAGCCCCTCAAAGCAGGACATCATCTCATACGCCTTGGTAACCGGATACTGGTACGGGTCAAGCCTATCCTCGGCGGCAAGAGCAAAGATCATCACCGGCTCTTTTTCGCCCACAGACACAATATATGACGCAAAATCAAGATACCTTTTCTCCCCGGTGAGATTGTAAAGCCGCACGAACGGCTCAAGTATTGACATTGCATTTATTCCCAGCCAGTAGTGGGAGGTCTCGTTTATCGGTACCCCGTTCTCACCAACGTGAGCGATTATGTAATCCGCCTGGCGGCACATCGCCCGGCGTATCTCACTGCAAAGCTCCGCGTCGGGGCATATCTCATAAAAATACTGAAGTCCCAGCAGAACATACTTTCGCCCCCACATATCCCAACCGGAAAACTCGCACCCGCGGCTGTATGTGGAGATCCTGCCGTCCTCATCCTGAAAGCTCAGAAGTCTGCGCACACTGCCCTCAAGCAGAGAATACAGCTTCTCATCCTGCAGATACGCGCAGACCCAGCACGCTCCGCGCATCGTCTTTCCCCAGTATTCGCACCGCCAGCCGAGGTTTGAGTCGTCGCTGTTGCTTCCGAACAGCTCCGCAAACCTGCGGTAAAGCTCTCCGTCGTACAGCTGTGTGTCGCATACGAACCGCACTGCCCGCTCAAATATTCCGCCGAGATCTTTCTTCGCGGCATGATCCGGGATCAGTCGGTCGCTTTCCCATCGGTTGTGTTCAAAAAGGCTTTCGTGTTCTGTTTTCATAATGTAAAAGCTCCTTTTTATTGTTGTAACAGCTTGCGCAAGCCGTGATATATCCGCCGTCATTGACAAGGGTCACCGCCGCAAGGCACAAAAACAGTTTCGGGACTGCCGCGCCAAAGCACGGCAGTCCCGTCGCACACCCGCTTATGCCGGGCATAAGTTGCCGCAACCCGCTTTGCGGTACAGTATATCAGACAGAACCGGACGAGCCGTCCGCTCCGCCTTCGTTTTCGTTTTCGTCCTCGCCGTTATTTCCGGCGACCTCAGTTTCTGCCTGCTTTTTCTTTCTCTCAGCCTCAGCCTTTTCGTCGGCTTCCGCCTGAGCCTTGTTGGCTGCGGCGCTGCGGCGCTTTTTGCCTGCGGCAATTTCCTCAAGCTCTTCAACCGTAGCTTCATGCTCCATAGCGGCAAGGAACTGATCGCCGTCCATCGTCTCATGTGTGACAAGGTATTCGGCAACAAATTTCAGCTTGTCAGCATGCTCGGTAAGCAGCTTCTTTGCAACGTCAAAGGAGGACTCGATGATATTTCTTATCTCGCTGTCTATCTTTGCGGCTGTCGCGTCAGAATAATCCTGGGTCGAGGAGAAATCACGTCCGAGGAAGATATCGTCGCCGTGACTTGAGCCGTAGCGTATCGGACCCAGCTCCTCACTCATACCAAGCTGAGTGACCATCTTGTGGGCAATTTCGGTGGCGCGCTTGATGTCGTTGGAGGCACCGCCCGAATAATCGCCGAAGGTCAGCATCTCTGCGGCGCGTCCGCCAAGAAGCATTGAGATCTTCTCCTTAAGCTCCTGCTTGTAGACGCTGTATTTGTCCTCGGCGGGAATGTTAAGGGTATACCCCAGCGCATTGCCCGAAGGAACTATCGTAATGGTATGGACCGGATCGACCGTGGGAAGGTAGTAGGAAAGCACCGCGTGACCCGCCTCGTGATATGCGGTCTTGCGTTTTTCGCTGTCCTTGATGCGCATCGACTTCTTCTGCGGACCTGCAACGACCTTGGTAAATGCGTCCTCGATATCGTCCATGCCGATAAGGGACTTGCCGCGGCGTACCGCAAGCAGCGCCGCCTCGTTGAGCAGGTTGGCAAGATCGGCTCCGGTAAAGCCGGAGGTAGTTTTTGCTATAACCGAGAAATCAACGTCGTCCTCAAACTTCTTGTTGCGGGCATGAACCTTGAGTATCTCCTCGCGTCCCTTTATGTCGGGATAATTTACCGTTATCTGGCGGTCAAAGCGTCCCGGACGGAGAAGCGCCGGGTCAAGAATGTCGGGACGGTTGGTAGCCGCCATGACGATTATCCCCTCATGCGAGCCGAAGCCGTCCATCTCGACCAGCAGCTGGTTGAGCGTCTGTTCTCTTTCGTCGTGTCCGCCGCCAAGGCCCGCGCCGCGGTGACGTCCGACAGCGTCGATCTCATCTATAAATACTATGGATGCCGGAGCTTTGCGCGCCGTCTCGAACAGATCGCGCACACGCGACGCACCGACACCGACGTACATTTCAACGAAGTCAGAGCCGGAGATCGAGAAGAACGGCACATTCGCCTCGCCGGCAACCGCCTTTGCAAGCAAGGTCTTACCGGTACCGGGAGGGCCCATAAGCAGTACGCCGTGCGGGATCTTTGCGCCGAGACGTGCAAACTTCTGAGGGTCCTTGAGGAACTCGACGATCTCCTGAAGCTCCTCCTTCTCCTCGTCCGCCCCCGCAACATCCTTGAATGTCACCTTGTGCTTTTCGTCGGTGTCGGCGGAGGTCTTGACCCGTGCCTTGCCGAAGCTGTTCATCTTGCCGCCCTTGCCCGACACCTGATTCATGGTGTAGAACCACATGGCGGCAAATATCACTATAAGCACCACGTAGGGCAGCAGAGCCACCCACCACGGCCACGCGGTGTCCGGCTCGTATTCATAATTTTTAATGATCCCGCGCTCATACTGGTCAAGGATAAGCTCGCCAAGATCCTCGCGGAAATAATCGACGTCCTTCAGCCGGTAGGAAACGATCTTTCCGTCCGTGAGCTTCATTGTGATAACGTCGCTCTTGGACACCTCAAACTCGGTCACCTGCTCATTTTTGAAGTAGGAAACGACAGCGGCGTAGGTAGCCTTGTCGCTGCCCGTCTGCGAGAGCAACCCCGAAACGGTAAATACGATCAAGCCTATAACCACGAGATAAAGTAGCATTATCCGCAGATTGGATGCTGAGTTTTTTTTCATTTCAGTAGAAAATTGCCTTTCTGTTTTTTACTCTACGGTGAGCATTTCAGCCGTTGTACACTTCCGGCTTGAGAACGCCCACAAAGGGCAGAGTGCGATATTTCTCGTCGTAATCAAGCCCGTATCCGACGGCAAATACATCCGGAATTTCAGTGCCGACATAGCTTGGGGTGTAATCCACCTGACGGCGGGAGGGTTTGTCAAGCATCGTACAGCACCGGACGCTGTTTGCGCCCTTGAGGCGGAGATAATCTTCAAGATAGCTGAGCGTGCGCCCGCTGTCAACAATGTCCTCCACCACGATTATATCAATATCGGACAGATCCCCGCGGTGAATATCAAGAAGTATGTTTATCCGCCCCGAGGACTTTGTTCCGGAGCCGTAGGAGGACACCTTCATGAAGTCGATCTCCACCGGACGCTGGATCTTCTTCATAAGATCGCCCATGAAGACCACCGAGCCCTTGAGAATGCAGAGCAACAGCAGCTTTTTGCCGCTGTTGGCGTAATCGCGGTCGATCTCCGCCGCTATGCGGGTAGTTATCTCGTCGATTTGCTTTTCGCTGACGAGAACATACGCTATGTCGTTTTTCACTTCAGTCTCCATTCCGCCGCACCGCGGCGCACATTATTGATAAAAGTCAGTCAGCGGGTAAGATGAGAGCAACACTGAGCGCTCCCGCTCCGTCCCCGCGTGCCTCCGCCCCGTCCCGCGCTCCGATAAAGGGAACAAGGATTATCTCCTCCCCACAGCAGATAACGGGGATGCGGGCGCGCAGCGCGGCAGGTATCTTTTTATCACAGAACAGCTTTTTTACGCTCTTGTGCATGCCGTTCTGAAGTATTCTGTCTCCCGGCAGCCGCCGCCGCGCATATAAAGCTCCCTTAATTTTATCAGTATTAAGTCGTGTCTTTGTAGATACTTTGTAAATTAAATTTGTATTTTCACTATTATCCGCCGTATCGTGGCAAATAATCACAGTGCATCCGCCGGGAAGCGGATTTTCTCCCTCGGAAAGATAAAAATTTCCTTCGGGCAGCTCCTCGTGATGTGGCTCACATACGCGGCTGAATGCAAGTAAGCCGCCGCGTACTTCTGCGCTGATGCCGCCCGGCAGGGATACCGAGGTGTCACCGACGCCACAGGCGTCGAGCAGCATACGCACGTGCTTTTCTTCAAGCATCGCACCTCCCGAGTCACGGTAGAGCAGCGCAAGCACCCGGTGTGATATCGGCGGCGGCAGTGCGCACAGCTCCGACGCAGGCGCTCTGCCCCCGGCGCAGGACGACTCAACGAACCGGCAGGCAAGAGAATCAAGATAATCGCAGTCCTCACGCAGACTTGCCGAAAGCCGTGCCGCCGACTCCGCCGCCGCAGGATTTATCCTGCGCAGCTCCGGAACTACGCGCGCCCTGATACGGTTGCGGGAATATTCAATATCCTCATTTGTCTCATCGCTGACATACTCTATGCCGTAAGCCCCACAGTATTCAAGTATTTCCGCCTTTGCCACGCCAAGTATCGGGCGTACGACGGTCATATCTCCATCAAACTCCCTCACCGGCGGGATACCGCACATTCCCCGCGCGCCTGAGCCGCGTGCAAGGCGAAGCAACAGCGTTTCAAGGTTGTCGTCGGCGTTATGTGCGGTGACGAGCACGCTTATTCCCCTTTTGCGCATCACTCCGGCAAGAAAAGCATAACGCTCGCGCCGCGCCGCTTCCTCAATTCCCTCTCCGCGCTCACGCGCCGAGGCGGGAACATCCACCCTGCCCACATGAACCGGGACACCGTACTTTTCTCCCAAAGCAAGGCAGAATTTTTCGTCTCTCAGCGCCGTCTCTCCCCTTATCATATGGTTGAGATGCGCACACTCCACGCGACAGCCGGAGCTTACCAGCATATCAAGCAGAGACGCGGAATCCGAGCCTCCCGACAGCGCCAGCAGTACCGCCGACCCGTCTTGACATCCGGCAAGCCGGTACGGTGAGACAAAGCCTTCCGGCAGTACCCGGTCGGTATTCATGCGGCACATCGGTCAATAACCCGCCGGAGGCTCGGCGGCATTGTTCTCGATGCCGCGGAAAAGCGTATACGTGCCGCTCCAGCTCAGCTTTACAGACCCCGTTGAGCCGTGACGGTTCTTTGCCACTATGCACTCGACAATGTCTATGCTGTTCTGATCCTGCCCAGCTTCTTTATCGGTCTTGTAGTAATCGTCGCGGTAGATGAACAGAACGGTATCCGCGTCCTGCTCGATAGAGCCTGAGTCGCGCAGGTCGGAAAGCATCGGCTTTTTGACCTGTCTGCCCTCAGGTCCGCGGGAAAGCTGTGCGCAGCAGATGACGGGAACGTTCATTTCCTTTGCCATCAGCTTCATTCCGCGGGTTATTTCGGCGACCTCCTGCACACGGTTGTCGTTGTGCCTGTCGCCCTGCATAAGCTGAAGATAATCTATTACCACCAGACCCACGTCGCCCTCGCGCCGCAGCTTGGCTTTCATCCCGGTAACGGTTATGCCCGGAGTGTCATCTATCAGTATACGGCAGCCGCAAAGACGGTCCACGGCTCCGGCGAGCTTTGTCCAGTCGTCGTCGCTTATATTTCCGGTTCTGAGCGAATACGAGCTGACCAGCGCCTCGCTGGCAAGCATTCGCGTCGCCAGCTGCTCCGCCGACATTTCGAGCGAGAAAATGGCAACCTTTTTATGGGTCTTAAGCGCCACGTTGGTGGCAATGTTCATGGCAAAGCTGGTCTTTCCCATGCCGGGACGTCCGCCGACAAGTATAAGGTCGGAGTTACCCATGCCTGCCAGCACCGCATCAAGGTCGGAAAATCCGGTCTTTGTGCCCTGCGATGCCTCCGGGTCGGTCTGAAGCGCGTGAAGATGCTCGTAAACCTGCATCAAGACCTTATCAATGCTGACAAAGCTGCGGTCGTCCCGCCCCTGAGCTATCGAATAAATTTTGTTGCCCGCGTAATCAAGCAGATCTCCCACGTCGTCCTGCTCGGAATACGCCCTCTCGGCAATATCCTCGCCCGCCTCGATAAGCCGCCTCAAGAGACTTTTTTCCTTGACTATCTTTGCATAGTCGCGGATATTGAGCGCCGAGGGCACGCTGTCGGTAAGTGTGCGGATATAGCTTTCACCGCCCGACTTGTCGTAAACGCCGTCGCGCACCAGATCGTCGATAAGCGTTACAACGTCGATCTGGTTGCTCGTTGAAAACAGCCTCAGCATTGCGGCGAATATCTGCTGATGCTCCGCCACGTAAAAGTCGCTGTCCGACAACGTATCGGCAACATTCCTTATAGACTCGGGGTCAAGCAGCACCGACCCCAGCAGCGCCTGCTCGGCTATCATCGAAAAGGGCATTTTACGGATGATATCGTTATTCATATCGCTTGCGCCCTCCTCCGGGTCTTATTTTTTGCATACAAGAATATTTATTTTTCCTTCAACGTCGGTAAAGAGCTTAACGCCCACCGTGTATGAGCCGTACGCCTTTATCGGGTCGCCCGATATCAGCTTGCGGCGGTCGATGACTATTCCGTGCTGTGCCTCCAGCGCCTCGCAGATGTCCTTCGTGGTAACGGCGCCGTACAGTTTTTCGTCGGCGCCCGATGAGGCATATATCTTTACCTGAACGCCCTCAAGCGCCTGCGCGGTCTTTTTAGCCTCGGCGCGCTCGGTCTCGATGCGGTGCTTCTCCGCCGCCTCGCGGTTTTTGATCTCATTAAGCATCTGAGCGTCTGCGGGAACGGCGAGCTTCTGCGGTATAAGATAGTTGCGGGCGTAGCCGTCCGAAACATTCACTACCTGATCCTTTTTGCCCTGTCCCTTTACGTCCTTTGTAAGTATGACCTTCATTATTTTATATTCCTTTCTTAATGCGTTGTTTTTCAGTGTCCCGTGTCAGGAAAGATAATCGTCAATACACGTCTTGAGCCGCGTCAGCACGTCCTTGATATCCGTGCCGCGCACCTGAGCACCCGCGGCGTCAAAGTGACCTCCCCCGCCCATCTGCTCAAGCACGAGCTGAACATTTATACTTCCGCCCGAACGCGCCGAGATCATGACCTCTCCTCCCGTCTCGATAAGCACAAAGGCGGCGTCCACTCCGCGAACGGTAAGCAGCTTGTCGGCGGTCTTGGAGGCTGTGACCCGGTCGACCGAGCGCGCCTCGGCGACGGCGGAGGCGTCATCCGGGTCGGCGTCTGCGGCTGAACCGCGACCGACGGCAATTGCTATTCTTGAGCGGTAGATGCAGACCTCAGCGCCGAGTTTTGATTCGGTGATATAGCTTGAAAGATCCTCATAGAAGAAGGTCCTGGCGATCTCCGAGCTTGCGCCGCATTCGCGCAGGTAAAGCGCGGCGGCAAAGGTGCGCGCGGTGGTAGAGCGGGTGAAGTCAAGAGTATCAAGCATTATTCCGGCAAGCATGATGTCAGCCTCGCGGCGTGAAAGCCCCGCCCCGTCAGGCGTCTCCTGCCCGGCTCTTGAGAGCTCCAGCATCTCCGCCACAAGCTCGCAGGTGGAGGACGCAGACGGCTCGATGTATATAAGCTCCGGCTCGTTTACAAACTCCTGAGCCTTGCGGTGATGGTCGACTATAACTGTCCGGAAGACATTGGCGGCGATCTCCGTAGACTCGCATATCTGAAGATTGTTGACGTCGGCGATGATAAGCAGAGTGTCGGAGCGGATCATGTCAAGCCCGTCGGCAGCGTCAATGAACAGCCCGTCAAAGTCCAGCGACGTGTCGGCAAACAGCCCCTCGGTGCAGACGGTGAAATTGCGGCTCTTACGGTCAACCACTATCTTTACGTCGGAGACATAGCGTGAGGCAAGCCGCGCAAGCCCGACGCAGGCTCCTATGCAGTCAAAATCAGGGTTTTTATGCCCCATGATAAGCACATTTCCCGACTCGCCGATAAGAGTGGCAAGTCGGTCGGACACCACACGGGAGGTAACGGCAGTGCGCTCGCGCGAGCTTTTGGTGCGCCCGCCGAAAAATTCCGTTCCCTTGCGCGTTCTCAGCACGACCTGATCGCCGCCGCGCTGAAGCGCGGTCTCAAGCGCCGCCGCGGCTTCCTTTTCGCGCTCAGCCACACTCTCTCCGGCGGCGGACATACCTATCGAAACGGTAAGGGACATTCCCGCCTCGCCGGTCTTTACGTTTCTTACGGCGTCAAGCACGCCGAATTTATCGGATATTGCGGAAGTAAGCTGTTTTTGCGGAAATACCACGAGGAATTTGTCGCGGTCGTATTCGCGCATCAGACCGTCCATACCGACGACCCATGCCTTCAGTATCTCCTCCACACGGTTTGCCGCCTCGCGGTAGGAAACACGCGCGTACTGCGCCAGCTCCTCAAGGTTGTCAAGCGCAAGATACGCCACGACCGAAAGCTCATCGTCGGCGCGCGCCTCCGCCGCCTCGATCTTTGAAAGATCGTCAAGCGTCAGCAGGTAATATTTGCGATCCTGCGTGCTCATCTCATAGGCGCGGACAAGATACGGCGAGTCCTTTATCTCCGCCCTTACGCCCTCGGAGGGGTCGGCGGCAATGAGAGCTGATACCGGAACGGCGCAGAACGAGCCGAGATTCAGCCCGGCAAGCGTTTCGCCGGAATCTGCCGCCCGCTGCATGGCTGTATTTGACCAGACTATCTTCCCGTCCTCCGTCGTTATCGCGGCGGGCATTTCAATACCGCGCAGAGTATCTGTCATAAGACTGCCGATAGACGCCCGCTCCTTTTCACTCATCCGGAAAACTGCGGGACTGCGCATAAGCAGACACACTGCGGCTGCCGCCGCGCAGTATACGAGCAGGAAGACCAACGCCGCCGGAAATGCGGGAATTTCGGTAAACGCCGTTATTATCGCCAGCGCGGCAAGAAAAACTCCGCCTGCGGCAACACAGATAAGCAGCGCCAGATTTTCGGGGATCCTGTCCCTTTTATTCGACATTTATTAGTCCTCCTTTTTCAGGCTGAAAAACAGCCTGCGGATGGGAATTATTATACATATCACACCGCCCACGGCGGCAAAAAGGCAAACCCCCTGCCACCCGGCAAAAAGCACCGCAGCCGCGGCAATGACCGTTACAAGCGTGCCAAGGAAATTAAGCTCCGCCTTTTTTGCGGCGCGCCTTGCCGCTGACACCGCATAAACCGCAAGCGGAAGCGCCAGAGCCAGCATAAGGTTTTCGCACACCACTGCCGGAGCGCCCTCGGCAAAGTCGGAGGCAAAAATGACATAAGCCAAAGACGCGGCAAAGTAAAGTCCGCCGGTCACGGGGGAAACAGCATATCTGCCCGGCGCGCGCGTGAACTCCTCCGGCTCGATCTCAAGCCCGCGGAAGACAGCTCCGCACACCGATACCGAGAAAAAGGCAAGCACCTCCGCCGCCACCGCCACAAGACCCGGCAGCATACGCAGTATCGAATCAACATACTGCTCGACCGCGCCGGAGCCTGCATCGACGCCAAGGGAGGCATACCTTGAAAGTGTGCTTTCAATAAGTCCGTCCTTGAGCCAGGCAAAAAACGAACCCATCCCTACGACACCGTCGGGCAATCCGTATTCGGGTGACAAAATGATAAAAAGCAATCCGAAGCCTGCCGCCGACAGCGCGGTCGCAGCCGCGGTGGAGGCTACAGCCTCGCCCACCGTCGAGCGCGGGTAAACATACGCAAGCACAAGCGCCGGAGGCACAAAGGCAAGTCCGGGCAGCACTCCCGCAGGACCGAGCATAAGCGCTCCTGCCGCCGCGCCAAGAAGCGCCGAAACTGCAAACGCAATGCGGTTGACACGGAAAAGGAAGGCTCCCACTCCCACCGCAACGCATATTCCGACATAAACGGCGGGAAGCGCAAATTTTCCGCTGAAAAGCACGGCAAGATACGCCGGAACGATGACCCCGACTACTGTCATGCGCTCACGAGCAAAGAATCCGATAAACAGGGCGCACAAAAGCATTGCAAGCCCGGCAACCGCATCATGACGGAAAGCACAGCAGGCAACTGCCGCCGCCGTTACCGCTCCAAGAGGAAAAAGCGTGTATTGAAACGGAATGTAAGCATGTATGCGCACGCCGCGATCTGCCGCCTGCGGTGCGCTGCTGTTACTGCCGCCCTCAATCATATCAACAACCGTGCCTTTCCCAATTTTAAGCGTCACAGCCTCAAAACGTGACCGGACAATATTTCTACATTGTAATAGTATAACACAAAACGTCCGAAATGTAAATATATTTATTTGAAAACAATATAAATATGCGGTGAAGAAAGCCCGAAAACGTGTGGCGGGAGAAAAACCTCAGCCTCCGCCGGGCAAACACAGCGAAATAAGTGTTGTTTTTTCTCCTTTATTGTAATTTTACATCATTTTTCGTCGCTTTTCTCTTGACAATTCGTTTGTTTTAGTGTATTATTACACTAAATAGGTGTCGGATAATGACGAAAGGAGGGAGTAAAAACGGACCGTGACACGCTGATCGCCGCCTGCGACCGGAGTCTGCGCCTGCTGCGCGCCGAGGCGGGACTGACACAGGACGACATGGCGCACGAGCTGGGTATATCGAAAAAGACCCTGATCGGAATAGAAAAAGGCCGTTCCTCCCTCGGCTGGACGGGCAGCGCCGCGCTGTGTCTTTTGTTCGGAGACAGCCCCACGCT
>ULVD01039084.1_pt1 | contig 11671 bp, 14 predicted proteins | sample 1959101 | NCBI WGS metagenome assembly ULVD01 (sample SAMEA4835777, study PRJEB28245) | human gut metagenome | biome: gut microbiome; material: fecal sample | place: Denmark | collected 2008
ACCGCCTGACCGACATCTGCAAAGCCGCAGATGTGATACTGACACACACGGAATGGTATGAGATATACCGTGCAGCCGGCCATTGCCTGCCGTGAGGGAGAGCATAAAACAGAGTGTTGCAACAAAGTCAGCAAATGCTGTATATGCGAGATAACAATGAACAAAGCAGACATACTGTTTGATAAAATAAAAACCTTTGTTGATTCCGGGAAGGATATCAATTCGTTTTATGAAAACAGCTCGGTGGTGTATGAATTTCTGGAAACATACTATCAACAGGTGGTATATTCTCCGGGTGCGCATCATTCTACCGATGACGGCGGTGATGATTATGCCAAGGAATTGCTGTTACCGCTTGAAGAAAGACCGAACAATATTGCAAGGCAGATACACTGGTTCATGGATCACGGGGCAGATATGAATGACGGCGGAGATTATCCTCCGCTCATTCCTCCTGTTGCATTTTTGGATTATGCGATGGTCGAGCTTTTGTTGGCAAATGGAGCAAACGCCCAATTTGACATGAGTGAGGACGGAGAAATAAGATTCGTCTTGACGATGAGCAGAGAAGGGCTGTTGTAACCGATGATGATTATTGCCTTTTGGTTGCCGGAGCAGGTGCAGGCAAGACCACAACGATGGCGGCAAAGGTTAAGTATCTCGTTGAGAAGAAGCATGTAAATCCCGAGGAAATCATGGTGATTTCCTATACCAAGAAAGCTATCGGGGAGCTCATTGATAGAATTAACAAGGGACTTAAAATACCTGCAAAGATCTGCACGTTTCACAAGTTTGCTTTTGATATTGTAAAACGTTTTTCGGTTGAACCTCCAGAAATCAACTTTTCCTCGTATCAGATCGTTTTTGATAACCCCCATTGGTGTAAACAATCCTGAATAATCAAATATTCAGATACATCGAAATATCAAAATAGTGAGACTGACAAAAATCAAAATCACATCAACATACAACATAATTGTATAGTCCCCGTCAAAGACGGAAAATGAAATGCAGTTTGTGTTATTACCACTTTTTGATCATATGTAACAACATCACGGAACAAACTTGATGCTGTGGTATAATAAATCAAAAGTGTAATGAACGAGGTAAAGAACATGAAACACAGATTATTCCTTATCCTTTTTGTTGTTTTGCTCCTCACAGGATGTGCCGTTTCGACAGATAAAGATGTAACATATAAGCAAATAACCATAAGCGAAGCTGTGGAAATGATGGCAAGCGAAAGCGATTACATCATACTTGATGTTCGCCGTCCCGACGAATTTGCCACAGGGCATATTCCGAATGCGATCAATATTCCGAACGAAAGCATCGGCACGGATGAAATATCCGAGCTCCCCGATAAGGATCAGCTGATTCTGGTATATTGCCGAAGCGGTAACCGCAGCAAGCAAGCGTCCCAAAAGCTTGTTAAACTCGGATATTCGAATGTCGTAGAGTTCGGTGGCATCAACGATTGGAAAGGTGAGATCGAAAAGTGATAACATCACGGAAGAAGCAGAAGAATTGCGGTATACTTCGGGTGTAGATCAAACAAGGAGGACATAAAAATGTCAGTTATCAAAATCAATAAAGTTAATTTTCAAAATGAAGTGAAAAATTCCGACAAGCCCGTACTTCTCGACTTTTATGCGGATTGGTGCGGTCCATGCCGGATGGTCAGTCCCATAGTAGATGAAATCGCAGAGGAAAGAAACGATATTAAGGTGGGCAAGATAAATGTTGATCAGGAAAACGAGCTTGCCGAAGCGTTCGGTGTGTACAGCATTCCAACCCTTGTGGTCATGAAGGACGGCAAGATCGTCAATCAAGCGACGGGTGCCCGACCGAAGGAACAGATCCTTGCTATGCTGTGAGGTGTGATATGGGATTTTTCAGTTTTTTGCAAACAAAAGATATAAACAGCGGTGTGAGAAGTTTTCTTTCCGCCGAAGGAGCGGTGCTTTTGGATGTTCGTACACGGGAGGAATATTCCGAGGGGCATATTGAGGGAAGCAAAAATATTCCCCTACAAAGCATAGAGCAAGTAGAGTCAATCATAAAAGATAAAAGCACACCGCTTTTCGTACATTGCAGAAGCGGCGCACGAAGCGCACAGGCAACAAGCATCCTGAAAAGAATGGGATACACAAATGTAGAGGATATCGGCGGCATTCTGTCGTACCGAGGAAAGGTCGTGAGATAGATGAAAGTTGTAATAATAGGCGGTGTTGCCGGCGGCGCGACTGCGGCGGCAAGAATACGCAGGCTTGACGAGAAAGCTGAAATCGTAGTCTTTGAGCGTTCCGGTTTTATTTCTTACGCCAACTGCGGACTTCCGTATTACATCGGCGGAACGATTGAGGATGAGGGTGACTTGACCTTGCAGACACCGGAGAGCTTTTATAAGCGTTTCCGTGTCAAAATGAATGTGCGCCACGAGGTAACGGCACTTCACCCCGAAAGCAAAATGGTCACCGTAAAAAACATTGAGAACGGTACAGTTTTCACCGAAACCTATGATAAGCTCATATTATCGCCCGGTGCAAAGCCGATCAAGCCGAACTTTGAAGGCATTGACAGCGATAAGATATTCACGCTCCGCACGGTTGAGGACACGCTGAAAATCAAGAAATTTATAAATGAGAAATATCCAAAATCCGCAGTTGTTGTCGGCGGCGGGTTTATCGGAATCGAAGTTGCGGAAAATCTCCGTGAGCTTGGGATAGATGTCACACTCGTTGAAGCCGCCGACCAGCTCATGGCTCCTTTTGACAGCGATATGGCATCCTTCATCCATGCAGAGCTACGCAAAAACGGCGTTAATCTTATGCTCGGCAGGTTCGTTGAAGGCTTTGCCGACACTGATGACGGCATTTGTGTGAAACTAAAAAATTCTCCTACGCTCCACGCCAATATGGTCGTCATGGCGATCGGCGTTGCTCCGGAAACCACGCTCGCAAAGGATGCAGGTCTGGAACTCGGTATCAAGGGCAGTATCGTGGTGAACGACCGAATGGAAACCTCCGTTCCCGACATTTATGCTGTCGGTGATGCGGTTCAGATCAGAAATTTTGTAACCGATACGGGTGCGTTGATCTCCCTTGCAGGTCCTGCCAATAAGCAGGGCAGAATCGCCGCTGACAATATCTGCGGTATTGACAGTCACTACCGGGGAAGTCAGGGCAGCTCGGTTATCAAGATTTTCGACATGACCGCCGCCTCTACCGGCATTAATGACAAAACAGCGAAGGCACTCGGACTTTCTACCGACAAGGTCATTCTTTCTCCCATGAGCCATGCCGGATATTATCCCGGCGGCAAGATGATGACCATGAAGGTACTGTTTGAAAAAGACACCTATCGTTTGCTCGGTGCTCAGATCGTTGGCTTTGACGGTGTTGACAAGCGGATCGATGTCATTGCAACCGCTATCCGTGCCGGAATGAAAGCTTACGAACTTGCGGAACTCGACCTTGCTTACGCTCCGCCTTATTCCTCGGCAAAGGACCCCGTGAACATGGCAGGCTATATTGTAGAGAACATCAAAAACGGCGTGGTAAAGCAGTGGTACTACGAGGATACTGAGAGTCTGCAACGAGATGAGAACGTCACACTTCTCGATACGCGCACACCGACGGAATACAGCAGAGGCCACGTGGAGGGATTTATCAATATTCCTGTCGACGAACTTCGTGAACGCCTATCGGAGCTTGACAGCAGCAAGCCTGTGTATGTCATCTGTCAAAGCGGTCTGAGAAGCTATATTGCAACCCGAATTCTTGCAGGCAATGGGTTTGATTGCTACAACTTTGCAGGCGGCTTCCGCTTCTACGATGCGGTGCATCAGGAGAAAGCACTAAATAAAAAATCCACTCCTTGCGGAATGGAGATCTGACAGGAGAAGAAAACGGTGTAATGAGAAAAGCGCCCGGAAATCCATTACGGAAATCTTGGCGCTTTTCTTCTATCCCAACAACACATCCGTGACAAGCATGACGCAAAAGCCTATAAGCAAAGCATAGGTCGCACCCCGCTCGCTCCCGTGTGCGTGGGTTTCGGGTATCATTTCGTCGCTGATGACGTAGAGCATCGTTCCTCCCGCAAATGCAAGCGCGAAGGGCAAAATCGCTGTGGATATACTGACGGCAAAATAGCCGATCAGCGTGCCCACAACCTCAACGAGTCCCGTGATCATGGCAAGAATGAAGGTCTTCCCGGGGCGGATGCCTGCCGCAAGCATAGGTGCTATGATCACCATGCCTTCGGGAATGTTCTGCAGAGCAATACCCCCCGCAATGATCAGTGCTTGCGTCGTATCGCCCGAGCCAAAGCCTACCCCTGCGGCAATTCCCTCGGGCAGATTATGTATGGCAATCGCCAAAACAAACAGCAGAACCTTGCTCAGATTTGCATTGTGGTGCGCTTCCGGTTCGTCCCCTACAAATTTATGTAAATGCGGCACTAACTTGTCGATGAGATTGAGGCAGACCGCACCGGCAAAAATACCTGCAACCGTGAGAAGTATTCCGTATTTCCCGCCGTATTCAAGAGACGGAACGATCAGTCCAAGCACAGCCGCAGCAAGCATCACGCCTGCGGCAAATGACAGAATGATATCCGAGAATTTATGCGATATTTTTTTGAAAATAAAACCTATCAGCGCACCGATCACGGTAGCACCGCCCACACCGAGGGCGGTTAGTAATACAAGCTCCATAATTTACCCTTCCGCAATGTTTGCAAGTTTGCTTTCATCAACAATTTCAATTGTTCCGCGTGACAGCCTGACCGCACCCTCGTTCACGAAATATCTAAGCATCCGTGTTACGACCTCACGAGGATTCCCCAGATGATTGCCAATTTCTTCATGGGTGATTTTCAGTATGTTTGAGCCTTCTATGTTGGCTTCGTTCAAAAGAAAATTCGCAAGGCGTTTGTCAAAGGTCTTCCACATGATTTGCTCTATAAGCCACATTACATCCGAAAATCGACTTGCCATAACTTCGTTCGTGTAATTGGCAAGCGGTGCACAGTTTTCCATAATGCCACGGTAAATATCCGAGGGAATGAGTATGACATCGGTATCCTTTTCAGCGGATAAAGTAATGTCAAACTGAATGCTGTGCATCATGCAAGAAGCAGAAAAAAGGCAAATATCACGCTCAAAAAGGCGATACATGGTGATCTCCCTGCCATCGTCAGAAATGGTGTAGGCACGAAGCTGTCCCGAAGCTACGAGAATAAGCCCCATGCAGTCGCCGCCTGTATGAATCAAGTCGCCTTTATGGTAGTGCAACTCCCTGACCTTTGCAGACAATGCCTGCCGTTCACTTGCATTCAATTTGTTCCAGATCGGAAAATAAGTTGAGATATCCATCGTTTGCACCTCCCGGGATGGTAACAATAGTATACCATAATTTCGGGCATATGTCAATAATTCCTTCCAAAGTTATTGACATATGCCGAAAACTTTGCTATAATATCGTTACAGGGATAAGGGAGGGAATGATCTTGTCAAGACCGACAAAATGTCGCAGAGTGTGCCGCTTTCCTGAGACTCTCGAATTCTTTACCATGGGAGAGACCTTGGGTGAACCCGTCATTTTGACAGTAGACGAATATGAGACGATTCGCCTGGTCGACAAAGAAAAACTCAGCCAGGAAGATTGCGGGACACAGCTCGGAGTTGGAAGAACAACGGCACAAAAGATTTACGAAACGGCAAGAAGAAAAATAGCGGATGCTTTGGTTCTCGGCCGTTCTCTGAGAATAGAGGGTGGCGATTTTTATCTCTGTAACGGGAGTTCGGAATTTTGCTATCAAAAATCATGCCTCAAACGACAATTTCAAGCGGAGTATAAAATGGATAAAGGAGAAGATGTCATGCGAATTGCAGTAACATACGAAAATGGCGACATTTATCAGCACTTCGGACATACCGAGCGGTTTAAGATTTACGATGTTCAAGACGGTAAGGTGATGGATAGCCGCATCATCGACACCAACGGTCAGGGGCACGGCGCGCTTGCCGATATTCTCCGCTCTTTGCATGCGGATATCCTGATCTGCGGCGGCATCGGAGGCGGTGCACAGATGGCACTTGCCGAATGTGGTATCGAGCTGTTTGGCGGTGTTTCCGGCAACGCTGATGCGGCAGTTGACGCATACCTTGCCGACAACCTAAGTTATGATCCCGATGTAAAGTGCAATCACCACGATCATGAACGCAGTGATGCGTCTCACGCTTGCAAGAGCCACGGCTGCGGAAAAGGAAATTGCGGTAATCGTTAATGTGATAACATCACGGAATCACACTTCTGTATGTGATACGATATAGAAAAAGGAGGCGAACTGATGAAAGAATACATTTGTTCTGTATGCGGATATGTGCATAAAACCGACGGAGAACTACCCGACGATTTCAAGTGCCCGATTTGCGGTGCCGGCAAGGATGCATTCAAATTGAAAGAGGACGCTGCCGACAGGACGGAAAGCAATCTCGAAAAGCCGCATTTTGAAAAAGAACTCTCCCCCATGGAAATGAGCATTATCTGCTCTAACCTTTCAAGAGGCTGTGAAAAGCAGTATATGCCGAAAGAAAGCGAAAACTTCAGAAAACTGGCGGAGTTTTTTCGCTCCAAAGCAGAGCCTGTAAGTGAGGCAAGCGCCGAAAAGCTTCTTGAATTGCTTGACAAAGACCTCTCGGGTGGTTTCCCTTACGGAAATGCCGTGGCAGGCGAGCAACCCGACCGTGGTGCGCTTCGCTGCCAGGCGTGGGCAGAAAAGGTGACGAGAATGTTGCAGTCCCTTCTTGTTCGCTATCAGGCGGAGGGAGAAAAGATGCTCGAGGGCACGGGCGTGTATGTCTGCACGATCTGCGGATTTGTTTTTGTAGGCGATGAACCGCCTGCAATGTGTCCGGTATGCAAGGTGCCGTCGTGGAAGTTTGAAAAGGTCGAAGGAGGTGCGAAATAATGGCAGATAAATATGCAGTAAGAAATTTAAGACTTTGCACCAAGGATTGCCTGTGCCTCTACGTCTGTCCGTCGGGTGCCACCGATACGGAGAACAGCATCATTGATGTCGAAAAATGTATAGGTTGCGGAGCGTGTGCGGATGCCTGCCCCTCGGGTGCGATCTCCATGATGCCGAAGGAGCTTCCTCCTCAGCAGCCGAAGGAAGACAAAGTAGTCGAGGCACTGCGTGCGCTTGTCCAAAGTAAGTCAGAAGCCGAAAATATCGCTTCACAGCTTCCTGATGCTCTGTCAAAAGCTGTTGCAAAATCGTCAAGACTGATGGCAGAGGATCTTTGCCGCGAGGCAGGCTATATGCTTCCTCAGAGTGCAAAAACAAAAGAGTTTTTGGAACTCATTAAAACCTATCCCGATATTCCCGGCGATGCGGTGAACTCATTACTCACAACTATAAAATTCAATGAAAAGAAAGAGGTAAAAACAATGGCTAAATGGAAATGTTCCGTATGCGGTTATGTTCACGAAGGAGACGAAGCACCCGAAAAGTGTCCCGTCTGCAAACAGCCCAAGGAAAAGTTTGTCAAGATTGAAGAGGCTCCCAAGAACCCTTACGCAGGCACAAAAACCGAAAAGAACCTGTGGGAAGCCTTTGCCGGTGAATCTCAGGCAAGAAACAAGTATACATACTTTGCAAGCGTAGCCAAAAAGGCGGGCTATGAGCAGATCGCCGCCCTGTTCCTGCAGACCGCAGAGAACGAGAAGGAACACGCCAAGCTGTGGTTCAAGGCACTGGGCGAGCTTGGTGACACCGCAGAAAACCTGCTCCACGCCGCCGAGGGCGAGAACGCAGAGTGGACCGATATGTACGATAGAATGGCCCGCGAGGCCGAGGAAGAAGGCTTTACCGCCCTTGCCGCACAGTTCCGCGGAGTTGCCGCTATTGAAAAAGCGCACGAGGAAAGATACCGTGCACTTCTGAAAAATGTGGAAACGAAAGCGGTATTTGAAAAATCCGGCGTAACCGTTTGGGAATGCCGCAACTGCGGACACATCGTTGTCGGCACCAAGGCACCTGAGGTCTGCCCTGTTTGCAACCACCCGCAGGCTTATTTTGAAGTCAGAAAAGAAAACTATTGATTCAGGGAGGAACCATCCATATGTGTGACAACAATAAATTCTATATTTGCGAACATTGCGGCAAGAGTCTTTATATGCTCAACCAGGAACTTGCGGCAAGAGTATATTCCGCACCGTCGCTTGTATTATAATTAACGGAACAACACTATATGCTATTGTTTTGATAGCCTCGCTTGATGATCCGTACATCTATTTTGTAGCGTCACGGTTTTGCATCTGAATCGGACACACATCACAGCAAAAAGCACCTGCGCGAGCAGGTGCTTTTTGCAACGAAATCCGCCGCCGGCGGAAGAAATCCACCTTTGGTGGATGAAATCGCTTCGCGATGAAATCTGCCTTTCGGCAGGAGAAGGCGGCGGATTTAATTTCATCTGAGGCGGCACGCCGAAGATTTCATCCGAGCTTGCCCGGATTTCATCGTGCAAAGCACGATTTCATTTCAATTTCCCCACAGAGCCAAAACTGTAGACAGATTTGAACCACCACACTCCGTCCCCTACCGAAAACAAGGACAATCCTAAAAAGATGCTTTTACAGTTGGATAGATTCGAACTGCCACATCAGTTTGGATCCGCTTCAAACAGTAAATACGAAAAACTCATTTCTTCCAACGGACAGATCCGAACTACCGAAAACCAAATATTGACCTATGGAGATGAAAGAACTGACACCTGCCTTGCTTCACGAACTCATAGAACGAATTGAAGTCTATGAGATAGAAGGAACGGGCAAGAACAGAACACAACGGATTATGATTCATTACCACTTCGTGGGTTATATCGAAATCTCCGGCGGTGACAGAAAGCGAACCCACACAGCCAATACCCGAAAAGGCGTAGCCGTACAATATCTAACGGCATAACCGCTTTGCTAAGGTAAAACAAAAAAGGAGCAGGCAAACCTGCTCCGATACATAACCAAGGAACGAAAATAACGACTTTAACATAAAGAAATCGAGTGTCCATAACTGAAATCCGTTATGAACACTCGATATGGTCTCCCAAACTCATTCAAACAAGAACTCTTCTCCAAATCGGAGAGCAAAATGGTCTTTGAGCCATTCTGATAATTAAAAGTAATAACGAGTTTATCATCGAATAAGAATATCGCGTTGATGAAAGTATCTATCAATCTCTCGCGATGTTCTTTTTTCGTTACATCAAAGGTACGCAGGCGGTGGAACCAAGCGATAATCTGCTCTTTTGACAAAACGGGATGCTTCGCTTGCTCGGCTTGCAAAGAAATGGTGAGCTTCTTTTTCAGCTTTTCGAGTTCATCAAGACGGGATTTGGTGCTCTCGGTAAAAATGCCGTTTTCGATGGCATTCATGATGTTTTTTAGCTTCAGCTGCGTGTCTGCCAACTCTACATTCATTGCAAGGATCGCGGGGCTTTCCTTTTTGGTCTCGGCAACGACCGCATCGGCAATCTTGCCGAGCGTGGTATCGTTTTTTAAGAGGAGCAGGATCTCCCCGATCACAATATCCTCAATCCACTTCTTGCCGACTGCCTTTTTGTCGCATCCCATGTGCCGCTTGGCATTGTTGCACTTGTAGTAGTGATAGATCTTGGTTGTCGCACTTGTGCCACTTTCTCCCGCCATCATAGAGCCGCATTTGCCGCAGAACAGCTTGGTGGTTAAGATATAGTCGTCCTCGGCTTTGTGCCGTGAAGGTGCTTTCTTATTTTTCGCCATCCTTTGCTGTACCTGCTCAAATAGCTCATTCGATACAATACGCGGTATTCCGTCGGGAACAACAATGTCACGGTAACTGTATTCGCCGAGATATTTGCGGTTTTTCAGCATACTGTTGACATTGTCGATCTTGATCTTGCCCCCGCAATGATTTTTGACACCGAGAAGATTTAACTCATCGGCAATCTGCTTCATACCCATTCCGTTTACATAGTTTTGGAAGGATTGCACGACCAGTGGCGCGGTTATCGGGTCGATCAGATAGTTCTGCTCCTTGTCTGTTGTAAAGCCTATGGGCAGGGTACGCAGAACAAGGACATTCATTATTTCAGCTGTTCCAACTACGTCAAGGACTATCGCGGCACCTGCCTCACCCGTCACTACATCCGCGCAGATGCAGTGGAAGCGGTGGTGGAAATGGAACTGCGGCGGCTTGCAGAATACCTCGTTGCCGATGAAAATCGCTTTGCCGAACTGCTTGCCCGCAAGAGCAACAAGCAGTACGAGAGCGAGAAGAAAGCGGCAGCCTCCGAGCTTCGAAAATCGGAAATGCGTATTGAGATGCTCCCGAAGCTGCTGAAAACGCTGTATGAGGACAAGCTGAACGGCAAAACCTCGGAGGATGATTACAATATCCTCTCCCGTGAGTACGCCGACGAGCGCGAGCAGTTGAAGAAGAAAATTCTGAATCTACGCAGGAAGCTGACGGAAATGAATGAACGGGAAAGCGAGCGCGAAGAATTCATCCGCGCAATCCGCAAGTTCATGGAAATGCGGACGCTGACCAAGCAGGTATTAAACGAGCTGATCGACCACATCGACGTGTACGAGGTACAGGGGACGGGCAAAAATAAGACCCAACGCCTTGTTATCTACTACAAGTTCGTCGGATATCTGGACATTGACCCCACGCAGTGCCATCCGAACTACACCGCCGACATCCGTGAGGGTGTTGCCGTTGAGTACGTTTCCTGCGAGCCTACGGAGAATCTGAAAGAGCTGTTCCCGGAGGAATACGGTGAAGAATATGAAGTCCCCGAAGATGAGGAAACGGAGCAGGCATAATGCCTACTCCGTACATAATGATAAAAAAAGAAGTGGATGTAACTGAAATCAGTTACATCCACTCGATATGGTCTGAGTGACTGGATTTGAACCAGCGGCCTCTACCACCCCAAGGTAGCGCGCTACCAACTGCGCCACACCCAGATGCCAGCTCCATAAAGCCTATACATTATAGCACAATCGTGCGGCGCTGTCAACCCCTTTTTTTAAGTTTTTTCGCAATCTTTGTATGTGCTAAAATGGCAGAACCGCAAAGAGAGGAAAGCTCTCCTTGATATGGTTTGATGGTTTGCTAAGCCTTTATTTTACCATATCTTTAGAGAGCTTCCTCTCTTGCGGTTCTGCCCGTACGGTGCTTTCCTGCGGGAATGCACCTTAAAATTTCTGCATGATCCTGTGGGTTCCTTCGATTCAGGCGCATGCCGCCTGAGTCTTCCGGGCTTGACACGGAAGCCCGATCATTGCACTGTGACGCTGACCGTGAAGGAGGCAGTACCGACCGTAACCACAACGGTGGCACAGTTGCCGGCTTCGCCGGTGTAGTCCGCGACCGTGAAGGAGGCTTCACCGATACGGTCTGTGGCACCTGACAGTGTTGCTTCGGTGTTATACCACACATGTGCGGTATTCCGGATCAGATCGATCAGTTCTGCGGATTCGGTGCCGGCAGAGACGGTATAGTGGCTGCCTTCAAGAGTGTAATAGTTCTTTTTTTCGGTGCCGATCCCAGTGAACTTATAGAGGCGGACATACTTGGCCTCATAGTTGGCATAGGCGGGTGTATCAAAGCCCAC
>ULVD01088033.1_pt1 | contig 11642 bp, 10 predicted proteins | sample 1959101 | NCBI WGS metagenome assembly ULVD01 (sample SAMEA4835777, study PRJEB28245) | human gut metagenome | biome: gut microbiome; material: fecal sample | place: Denmark | collected 2008
AAATGCAATAACAGAAGTGGCACAAAGCCAGGAAAAAGATTATTCTTGCCCATTTAAGCTTTCAATTTTAATTGTATTTGTTATTTATTTGATGCTAAAATTGTGTATTTGTAAAAATTATTTCAAATTTTTTTGGTTTTGGATTAAATTTGGTATTGACATTTTCATTTGTAAATTATATAATATACCAGACAAAAAAAATAAGAGGTAAAGGATTATGGATTTAACACAAATTTTGGCAGTAGATTTTGGCAGTGTGTTGCTTAATGTACTTGCTATTATCGGCATAATTGTTGCTGGTGGATTTTTGATTTTCTTTTTAGGGGATTTGTTACTTTCTATTTTGGACCCAGAAAATTGTGCTTTGAAAGCCAAGAAAAAAGAAGATAAGACTGAACAAACAGGAAATGCTTACCTTCCATATCAAGAACAACAAAAAATTCAGGAAAATGACCAACAAGAATATCTTGGATACAACAACTACAAACCTGAAGAAGAAAAGTATGTTGAAGTTGACATGAACAAAGCTCAGGAAGAAAAGAACCTTATCAACCAAGATGCTGTTGAAACTGAACCAGTTGAAGAAAAGGTTGAAGAACCTGCAATGGAAGTTGTTGAAGAAAAACCTGAAGATTCTTTTGCAAAACTTCGTGCAGAAGAAGAGGCATACAGACAAAAGAAACTCAGTGAAGCAACTGAAAAACAAGACGTATTTGCAGAAACAAAAAAAGAAGAAGACGAAGATTACAACTTTGACGATATCTTCAATGATGACTTTGATTTTGATGATATAGATTTCGACGAAGATGAAAATGAATCTGAAGTTGAAGAAGAAAACAAAGAAGAACCTGTTGTTGAAGAAGTTGAAGAAGAAGCTCCAGCTGAAAATCTTGAAGATATCAAATCTGAAATAAATGAAAAGAACAAAGAAAATGAAGATTTGAAAGCAGAACTTGAAAGAAAAATCGCTGAACTTGAAGAACTTAAAGCAAAATCTGAAGAAGAAAAACAACAGATTGCAAAAGAAAAAGAAGAAGCTGAACAAGAAAAAGAACGTCTTAGCAAGCAAAATGAAGAACTTGAACAAATGCTCAAGAAGATTGAAGAGGAAAAGCCAGTAGAAACTGACAAACCTCAACTTTCTTTGGAAGAGTATGAAGAAAGACTTGCCACACTGCAAGAAAGATTGAAAATCAATGAAAAAGAATTGAGAGCAATCAAAAAAGAATACTTGCCACTTATGCGTGTAAGAAAAAATCTTGAAAACGACAAGAAAAAACTCAGAAGACGTGAAGCACTTGTTGCAAAACAAAAAGTTGTGCTTTACGGTGTAAATAACATAAGTGATATCGACGACGAAAGAGCCAAAAAACTTACAGAAGATCTTGATTTGCTGGATGGACTCAGACTTTCTGTTCAACACTGTGAAGAAGTTATCAAAAACAGTGAAGAGCGTTATCCAATTTTGGAAACTTCTTACAGAATTTTGAATACAACAGTACAAGAAATCAAATCCGATATCGAAGAAGTTGAAGCAAATATTGCAAAACTCAAAGAAGAAGAAAATAACTCTGATAACGACTAATTAGCTCAAAATCAAACCTTTGGATACAAAATTGTTTTGTTCCAAAGGTTTTTTTATGTTTCTGTTTGATTATTTTTTTTAAAGGTGTCATAATATGTGCATGAGAATTTTTTCATTGAAAAAACAAAAAGTAAAGATCGGACTTGCTCTTGGCGGTGGCGGTGCACGCGGTTTTACACATCTTGGTGCATTGAAAGCGTTTGAAGAGTACGGAATAAAATTTGATGCTGTTGCAGGAACAAGTGTAGGAAGTCTTGTTGGAGGCCTTTATTGTGCTGGTTACACTTTTGAACAGATGTACCGCATAGCAAAAGAAGTTGAAGTTAAGGATATACGTACAAGCAAAGTTTTTTTTATGCCGTCAAAAACTGATGGACTTGAAAAAATAATTGTTGATGAGCTTGGTGACATTAATATTGAAGATTTGAAGATTCCTTTTTGTGCCGTTGCTGTTGATTTGAAAACCACCGACGAAGTGCACTTGCAAAAGGGAAATTTGGCAAAAGCAGTGGCAGGGAGTTGCTGTGTTCCCGGCGTTTTTCAACCAGTTGAATTTGAAGATAAATTGCTTTGTGATGGCGGTTTGAAAAATACTGTTCCAGCAAATGTTTTGAAACTTATGGGCTGTGATTATGTAGTCAGTATTGATATTAACAAATCACGTGGATATGGGACTGACAGTACCAAACTCGTTGATGTTTTGGCTTGTTCTATCAGGATACTTATGAAAAGTAACGTTATCAAAGGATATCTGTATTCTGACGTAATTTTGAAACCAAATACAAAACAGTTCAAATCGACGCGCAAAGATGGTTTTGAAGATATGATAGACGAGGGTTATCGTGAAGCAGTTGATAAAATTGGGCAAATCATAAAACTTTATGATAACAAAAGAATTTCAAAACGAATACGCAAAAGATTTGTTGAAGAAAACAGAAAATTATCAGATGAATGGCTTAAAGAAGAATAAATACGGGGGATGAATGAAAAACAAAACTTTATGGCTTAAAATATTAATTTCGGCAATAGTAGTTTTGTTTTTTTCTTCATTCTTTTTGTTTGAAAGACAGTTCTACAAACTGTTAAACCCAAAAGTAAGTCAAGTAGAGCAGTATTTGAGCGAGTCAAGCCTGCAACTTCATTTTGTTGACGTTGGACAGGGTGATGCAATCGCAATAAGATTGCCTGACGATAAGAAAATTTTGATAGATAGCGGAACACCTGAACGTGCTTTAAAACTTGAAAAATATTTGAAAACAAAATTTTTTAAAAAAGGTGAAGAACAAACATTTGATATATTTTTGATTACTCATCCACATCAAGATCATATCGGTGGTGGGATGGCAATATTTGAAAGTTTTCAAGTTAACAATTTTTACCGACCATTTGTATATTTGACAACAGAAACTGAAGATACAACTGATTTCACATTTGATTCGGATGTGTTTTCGCAGGTTGTACAAATGTCAAAGTGTGAACCGAATTGTACAACCGTCTTTTTTGATCGAGATACAGAAATAAACGGAGAGAATTATTCTTTTCAATTTTTCACACCTTGGGAAAGAATTTTCAACGTAAATAATTTTTCACCACTAATTTTGTTCAAATGCTTCAACAAAAAATTTGTGCTCACTGGCGACTTGGAATCTGATGCCGAACAAAAAATTTTGGAAATGTATGACGAAGAGCTCAGTAACGTTGACCTTTTGAAAGTTGGACACCATGGAAGCAAAACATCGTCATCAAGCGAATTTGTTACAACATTAAAACCTTCTTACAGCGTAATTTCAGTAGGAAGAAACAATGAATATGGACATCCTAATCAAACTACATTGGATAACTTGAATGCGATTGAATCCAAAATATACAGGACTGACAACAATGGAAATATTATCTTTGGGTTGTATAAAAATTATTTGATATACGTTTATGATTATTTCAACAGACTTCCAATAAGATTGCAGCTTTGGTACATCGTAGTGCCGTGTGCGACGTTTTGTGTAGTGGTTGTTTTTAACATAAAATTCAAAACAGAAGATAGCAAAGGTAAAGAATAATTAAAAAGTATATATAGATTGATTGAAAAAGTTTGACACAATATATTGTGGTTTGCTAACATATAAGTGTTTATTCAAAACAAATGAAAAGGAGAGAAAATATGATTGTAAAAGTATTAAAAAGAGATGGTACCTATCAAAAATTTGACAAGGACAAAATTGGAAATGCTATATACAAAGCTGCTGTTGCTTGCGGTGGAAGCGACAAAAATACTGCATTTCATCTTGCTGAATTGGTTGAAGATTATTTGAACAAAAATTTGACAAATTCTGTTCCAACCGTAGAGGAAATTCAGAATGCTGTTGAAAAAATTTTGATTGAAAATAGGCATGCAAAAGTTGCCAAAGCATATATTTTGTATCGTGAAAAACGAAAGATGTCGCGTGAAAACAATGCTCTTATTGGTGCAACCATAAATTTGTTCGAAAACTATCTTTCGGACAGAGATTGGGCTGTAAAAGAAAATGCGAATATGCAAAGAAGTATTGCAGGTCTAAATAACTATGTTCGTGAAGCGTTTACAAAAAAATATTGGCTCAACGAAATTTATACAAATGAAATTGCCGAAGCACATCAAAGCGGTGCTTTGCATATCCATGACTTGGGATTTTTGGGTTCATACTGTGTAGGTTGGGATTTGCGTGCATTGCTTACCGAGGGATTTACTGGTGTTGTGGGAAAAATAAGCAGCAGTCCTGCAAAACATTTTCGCACTTTTTTGGGTCAAATTGTAAATGCAACGTATACAACACAAGGCGAAACGGCAGGTGCACAAGCATGGAGTTCGTTTGATACATATTGCGCTCCTTTTATAAGAAAAGACAATCTTGATTTTGCTCAAGTGAAACAATGTTTGCAAGAATTTATTTTCAATATGAACGTACCAACACGTGTTGGCTTTCAAACTCCTTTCAGCAATGTTACTTTGGACTTGAAAGTTCCAAAACTCTTGAAAGATCAACCAGTTATAATTGGTGGTGTACCACAAGACACCACGTATGGTGATTATCAAGCCGAAATGGATCTTTTCAACATGGCATTTTTTGAAGTTATGTGTGAAGGTGATGCTTCGGGAAGAGTTTTTACTTTCCCAATTCCAACAATCAATATCACAAAAGATTTGGACTGGGATTCAAAAGTTTTTGACAAGGTTATGGATGCTACTTGCAAGTATGGTATACCATATTTTGCAAATTACATAAACTCGGATCTTTCGCCAGAAGATGCGATATCAATGTGTTGCAGATTAAGACTTGATGTAAAAGAGCTTCGCAAGAAAGGTGGCGGACTTTTTGGTTCAAATCCACTTACGGGGTCAGTAGGTGTGGTTACTATCAACTTGCCAAGAATAGGTTATCTGTCAAGTGATGAAAGCGAATTCTTTATAAGACTTCGCAAACTTGTTGATTTGGCAAAAACTTCGCTTGAAATCAAACGTGAAATAGTAGAAAAATTGACCGAAGCAGGAATGTACCCATATTGCAAATTTTACTTGAAGTCAGTAAAAGAACGTACAGGGCAATACTGGGCAAATCACTTTAACACTATTGGCATAATCGGAATGAATGAGGCAATTCAAAATTTGTTTGGAGAAAATGAAACAATAATGACCGAAAAAGGAAAGGAATTTGCGCTGAGAGTTATGAATTATCTTCGTCAGATTATGATAGAGTATCAACAGGCAACAGGACATCAGTACAATTTGGAAGCAACGCCCGCAGAAGGAACGACCGCACGTTTGTCTGGCATAGACAAAAAACGTTTCCCAGATATTATTACAGCAGGTGAAAGAACGCCATTTTATACCAACAGTTCACAAGTGCCTGTAAATGCCACAGATGATATCTTTGAAGTAATGGACAATCAAGACGAATTGCAATCGTTGTATACAGGTGGAACTGTATTGCACCTTTATTTGGGTGAAAAAATTGAAGATAAGAATGTTTGCAAAAATTTGATTAAAAAAATTTTTACAAATTACAAAATGCCATACATTTCTATCACTCCAACGTTCAGTGTGTGCTGTGAGCATGGTTATTTGAAAGGCGAACAATTCAGTTGTCCTCATTGCGGAAAGCAAACAGAAGTGTGGTCAAGAGTAACAGGATTTTTAAGACCAGTTCAAGATTATAACAATGCCAAAGCGGAAGAATATCGCACAAGAAAGAAATTTGTAATAAGATGAAAATAGCAGGGTTTGTAAAAAATTCTTTTGTAGATTATCCAAACAACATTTGTTCAGTCGTGTTTACGTTTGGATGTCCTTTGTCCTGCTATTATTGCCATAACAAGCATTTGCTTGATGTAAATAGTTTTGTAGATGAGAGCGTTGTTTTTGATTATATAAACAAACGAAAAAATCTTGTTGATGCTGTTACCATAAGCGGTGGAGAGCCAACAATACAACCAGACTTGAAAGATTTTATAAAAAAAATAAAAAAAACAGGACTCAAAGTCAAATTGGATACCTGTGGAGTTAATCCTGATATTGTAAAAGATTTGATTGATTCAAAATTGATTGATTATTTGGCAATGGATCTGAAATGTTCACTTGAACAATACAAAAATATTTGCAATGTCAATGTCGATATTTCAAAAATAAAACAGACTATTTCAATAATTAAAGAAAGTGGTCTTGATTATGAATTTCGCACGACTTTGGTGCCAGAAATAGATGATAAAAATTTTCAAAAAATGATGAAACTTATCAGTGGAGCCAAAAATTTTTATATTCAAAAGTGCAATTGTGATAAGTTCGATCAAAACACAGTAAAAAAATTGGCAGCAAATGCTGAAAAATATCTTAAATTAGCAAAAGCAAACATCATTCATGCATCATTAAGAGGATTTGATTAAACTTTTGATATTTTCTTTTGTAAATTGTTTGTTTGTGTGTTAAACTTATTTTGTGGAAAATAGTATTATCGTTGTTTGCCTTGATTATGAATTCGCTTGTAAAGTTGCTCAAAATATTTGTTCTTTAACGGGCAAATTTTATCTTGACAGCGAACAACTTTTCAAATATGAAATCCCAAACAAGGAAGCAATTATTGACAATTGCGGATATGAATATTTCAAAAAACAAGAAGACAAATTTATTCGTAATCTAGCAGATTATGAAAACACAATAATATCTTTAAAATATGAAATGTTTTCAGTTGATGAACATTATTTAATTTTTAAAAATCTTCCTTGTTATTATTTGTTTATTCCAGAAAATGACAAAAATTTCAACATTGTTGAAAAAATTTCATATAAAGATAGGCATAATTTGTTGGTAAAATATTGTAAATGTACAATAGATTGTAGTTTTGAAAACGCTACGCAAATCGCAAATCAAATAATTTCAAGGAGTAATTGTGAATTTTAATAAAAAAGCAGTTGATTATTTGCAAGTTTTGAGTGCAAAAATGATATGCAATGCCAAAAGTGGACATACGGGTGTTGCATTGGGTGCTTCAAGCATATTTTATGCTTTGTTCAAGGATCATTTCAAATTTGATATAACTGGTCAAAATATTAACCGTGACCGATTTGTTGTGTCAGCAGGGCACGCAAGTGCTTTATATTATGCAACAATGCACCTTTTTGGTTTTGACGTATCAATGGATGATTTGAAAAAATTCAGGCAAATTGGATCAAAAACGCCGGGCCATCCCGAGGTAAATACTATAACTGGTGTTGATTGTTCGACTGGTCCACTCGGGCAAGGCATTGCAAATGCCGTTGGACTTGCAATTGCATCAAGACATTACGCACAAAATTTTAACGTGCAAAATTTTGATATTATCAGCAATACAATATACTGTTTTTGTGGTGACGGATGCCTTATGGAAGGTGTTGCCCAAGAAGCGATTTCATTGGCAGGCAATTTGGGGCTTGATAATTTGATTGTTTTGTATGACTGCAACAAAATCACTATAGATGGAAAAATCGATATTACAAATACAGAAAATGTAAAACTTAAATTTTTGGCGCAAAATTGGGATGTTATTGAAGTAAAAAATGGAAATGATTACAAATGTGTTTCCAAAGCAATAAAAAAGGCTAAAAGCAAGAAGGGTAAACCCAAAGTCGTTATTTGCAACACAAAAATAGGTTTTAACAGTGTATATGAAGATTCAAACAAGATTCACGGAAAACCTTTGACTGATGCGGAATATTCGCTTTTGAAAAATAAATTAAATATTTTGGAAGATTTTTTTATACCTGCTGAAATATATGAGTTTTGTCAGCAAAGGACTGCTCAAAACAATCAATATTTTGAAGACTGGAATCAAAAATTTTGCCTTTATGGCACCACACACCCTGAACTTTACAAAAAATATTTGCAATTTTCTGCCTTGCCTGTTTTGCACAAAGAAAAGTTTTCAAAAATTTTTCTTCAAGACAAATATGCGGGTCGCGTTGCAAACGGTATGCTTTTTAAAGAATTAACAGCAAAAATTCCTTCTATACTTGGAGGTTGTGCTGACCTTGCAAATTCGACAAATGTTATCGCCGAAGGAAGTACAATCAGCAGTCATGATTTCAGAGGAACAAACATCAATTTTGGAGTTCGTGAACATGGTATGGCTGCGATATGCAATGGTATTTCATTGTTTAACAACAATATAAGCTTTTGTTCTACTTTTTTGGCGTTTTCAAATTATTTATTGCCAGCAGTCAAAATGTCATGCCTTATGAATTTGAAGGTTTGGTACATTTTTACACATGACAATATAACTGTAGGTGAAGATGGTCCAACTCATCAGCCAGTTGAACAACTTGGGCAATTAAGGTTGTATCCAAATTTAAAAGTTTTCAGGCCGTGTGACTTTATTGAACTTGTTGATTGCTACAAGATTGCTCTTGAACACAATGGTCCTTGTGCTTTTGTTTTGAGTAAATCAGAGCAAACAAGATATTCAACCGAAAACAAGGCATTGTCAGGTGTTCAAACCATTTGTGCGGAACCAAAGCCAGACTTGACGTTACTTTCCACAGGCACAGATATAGAATTGTGCGTGCAGGCAAAAAAAATATTGAATAAAAAATATAATATCGATATAGTTTCTGTTCCTTGTTTTTCTATGTTTGACAATTTGAAAACTAATACAAAAAATGCATATTTAAAAGGTACAATAATTGCAGTTGAATCATCGAACGATAACTGTTGGTACAAATACACTCAACACGTTTTCAATATCAAAACTTATGGTAAGAGCGGAAAGGGCAGTGATGTTGCAAAATATATGGGCTGGACACCACAACACTTGGCAAAATATATAAAAGACGTTTGCGAAAAATAATAATCAATCAAAAAAACACAGGGTTTTAAAAGTCTGTGTTTTTTTTGTATTATGCATGAATAAATGACATAAAAACACAATTTTCTTTTGCCTGTTTGAAAACCAAATAGTGTAAAATAGATACGTATATCAGGATAAAATTTTTTTTGAAACAAACAGGTGAATCATGGTTGTTTATTTGGAACAGGTTGTATTTGATAATCAGATAATAAATTATATCTTGCTTTATTTGACTGGAAAATTGATATACAAGAAAACGTGCTTTCTACGTTTGTTTTTGGCTGATTGTTTGGGTACAATTTTTTCCGCTGTTTATCCGATAATAAATCTTGATGGAGTTATTCTTGTTGCTTTGAAAATAATTTTGGGCGTTTGTATGGTTCTTATTGCTTTCAAAAACAAAGGCGTTAAAGATTTTTTGTTGTCATTTTTCTGTTTTTTGTTTTTGACAGCTATTTGTGGTGGCTTATGTTTTGCACTTGTGTTGGCACTTTATCCCAATTCGTTGATGGAAAAGGGAAGTTTACTTTACAAAGGATTGCCTATGGGGATTATTTTGCTTGCTGTGTTTATACTTTTGAAATTTGCTTTTGACGTATGGAAAAAGGTTCGACAAAAGCAAGATATAAAGGACAAAAGTTGCATTTTGACAATATCTTTAAAAGATATAAATATCAAAATAAGCGCATATATTGATACTGGGAATTTGCTTTGTTACAAACAAAAACCTGTTATCATCATTTCTTATCCTACTTTCAAAAAATTACTTAATATTTCTGATAATGATTTTTTGGCAGGAAAGTATTATTTGCAAAACTATGATTACATAACAACTCAAACTGCAAATGGATTAAACAAAATGCTTGTGTTTGAAGCAGATAAAATTAACCTTGTGGACAAGTCCAAACAACTTGATTGTGTTCTGGGATTAAGTCTTAACAATTTTGAAGCAAAATTTGGGTGCAATGCTTTGATAGGAAGTTGCGCCTTAATGGAGAATAAATTATGATAAAAAAAATTATACAATTATTAAAATCTTTTTTCAGCCACAATTCGTTGGATACGCCGCTTGATATAGTGTGCTATATTTGTGGCAATGAAGCATTACCTTTGCCACTTAGCGCCGAGGAAGAAGAAGTGCTTTTGAACGAACTTGCCAACAACAATCAAGTCGCAAAAGAAAGACTGATAGAACATAATTTGCGATTGGTTGTTTATATTGCAAAAAAATTTGAAAACACAGGAATTGATTTTGAAGATTTGATTTCAGTAGGTGCGATAGGACTTATTAAAGCAATTCAAAGTTACGACAACAACAAAAATATAAAGTTGGCAACTTATGCAAGTCGTTGCATAGAAAACGAAATTTTGATGCAGTTGAGAAAATCGTCAAAAATTAAAGCGGAAGTAAGTTTAGAGGAGCCACTTAACTGCGATAACGACGGAAATGAACTTTTGCTTTGCGATGTTTTGTGCTTTGAGGAAGAAAATGTTACAAAAAATTTGGAATTAAGTGCCGAAAAACAACTGTTGTTTCAATCCTTGCAAAAACTTCAAAAACGTGAAAGGGACATTATGATTTTGAGATTTGGTCTTTTTGGAAATGAAGAAAAAACTCAAAAAGAAGTAGCAGATTATTTGGGGATATCGCAAAGTTATATAAGTCGTATAGAAAAGAAAATTTTGTGCAAAATGAAAAAAGAATTGGATAAACTAAGTAGCTAAATGCTACTTTTTCTTTTTGCCATCAAAGATTTTACCAATAAGACCGTTAAAAATTCTTATTGGCAAAATTTTTTGTCCAAAGTAAAACAATTTGTATTTTGCACCAATAATGTACATGGGTTTTGGATTTCGCTTGTTGCAGATTTTGAATATTTTTGTGACTGCTGCATCAATACTCATTCTTTTGTTTTCGCGATTGTCCACATAACTTGTAGCATTCTTGATACGGTTGTCATAGCGTTTGTTGGTTTCAAAAGATTTTTCGCGATTTTTTGTGAAATTTGTTTTGATATCACCAGGACAAATTGATACAACTCTTATTCCAAAAGGTCTTAGTTCCAAATCCCACGATTGGCTGAGCATATTCAACGCAGACTTGCTTGAACAATAAAGTGTGCGGAAAGGAAGAGGGAACAATGCGCATGCTGAAGAAATGTTTATAATTTTGCTGTTTTTGTCCATAAGTGGCAGACATAATCTTGCACAAGTAAGTGCACCAAAAAAATTTACATCAAAAATGTTTTTTATTTGGTTTTCGCTTACAAGTTCTGTGGCACCTGAAATGCCAAAACCAGCATTGTTGACCAGAATATCAACATGTCCGTATTTTTCACCTATAAAATCAAAAGCTGTCTTGATTTGTTCAGCATCAGTCAAATCGCAAGGGAAAGATGTTGGTGATTGACTTTCTGATCTTGAAAGGCCAATTACAATGTCACCGTTCTCTTCAAACATCTTTTTTAAATTTTTTCCAATACCGCTTGATGAACCAGTTATAACTACAACTTTACTCATAAAAAATCCCTTTTTAAGTAATATATATATAAATCGAGTTATTTGTCAAACAAAGTTGACTAATAACCTGAGCATATGTTAGAATAACGATGTCAAAATTAAGGAGTTATTATGGAGTACAAAACAAGAAAAACTTTGATCCTGGTATCTGCTATATTCATGGCATTGGCTTTTGTTTCAAATTTAAT
>ULVD01033888.1_pt1 | contig 11634 bp, 12 predicted proteins | sample 1959101 | NCBI WGS metagenome assembly ULVD01 (sample SAMEA4835777, study PRJEB28245) | human gut metagenome | biome: gut microbiome; material: fecal sample | place: Denmark | collected 2008
GCGACAAAACCCGATCTTATCGTTCTTACTGGGGACAACATCTATCCTTCAATCGGAAGGTCATTTTGCACAAACAACAAACTTATGGCACAAACTTTGGCAAAAGTATTTGAAGGATTCAAAATTCCTTGGGCACTTGTTTATGGCAACCATGATGCCGAAAGTTTTGCAAATTGGAACAAGTCACAACTTTCAGAATTTTTCTCAAATCAAAAATATTGTATGTTCCAACGTGGACCAGAAAATATCACAGGTCAGGGAAATTATTTTATCAAAATTTTGTCGCAAAACGGCGATTTGGTGTCGGCGCTTGCACTTTTTGACAGCAACAGCACAATCGCTCCACTCAAATACGACAATATCCACGACGACCAAGTCGGATATTACAAACAAACCATTGCAACGCTCAAAGATAAAAACGGCAACGTTGTGCCGAGTTATATGTTTATCCACATTCCACTCAACGAATATGAAACTGCGTGGAATTTGTACAAACAGGGCAGTGACCAAATCAAATTCTTTTTTGGTACAAAAGATAGGTGGCGTATTTGTGACCCCGAGATTCCAGGAAAAATGTTTGACGCTTTGGTGGAAATGGGCAGTACAAAAGGCGTTTTTTGCGGGCATGACCACACCAACAATTTTTCAATTGAATACAATGGTGTAAGATTAACTTACGGAATGAGCATTGATTACACCGCTTACGTTGGCATAAAATATCAAACAGAACAACGTGGTGGCACGATTTTGGACATAGACACAACAACAGGTCTTGGAAATATCATGCAGGCACCACAGACGAATGGGTACATGCCTTCTTAAGGGTGTTTTCAGAAACGACGAATACTTTATTTTGAAAGGTAGGTCATGCAGTAGGGATGTTCTTTGATGTCGTTTACTGTTATTCCATTTGCAATGCAAATTCCGTCTTTGTTAAAAATGCATTTTGCCTTGCATCCTATCTTCATTGTTTTGCTGTCACGTTGTGGGGCGTACTCTGGTGCACGCTCAAACATCGTTTTTGTTGTGTCGGGCTCATCTTTGTCACCCTTTTTGTAAGTCGAGCAAACTATTTGTTGATTTACCAAAATTTCTTTGGCTCTGCACGTGAATTTGTTGTTGTATTCACAATTTGTTTTTCTGCAACGAATATCCATGTCAATCTCCCAATTTTTTTTATTCTGTTAATAGTATTGCTTTTTATTTGCAAAATTATCCTTTTTTGTGTAAAATTTCTTTGAAGGGAGTATGTATGAAAGTAGTATTGTTAAAAGATGTAAAAGGAACAGGAAAGGCAGGCGAGATCAAGGAAGTTGCCGATGGATACGGTCGTAACTTTTTGCTGAAAAACAATCTTGCCAAAATTGCCGACAAAACTCAGATAACAATAAGTCAATCTCAAAAACAATCAAAGGAATACCACAAGGAACAAGAACGTCAACAAGCCTTGAAGCAAAAAGAAAATCTTGACGGCACAAACATCAAAATGTCAATCAAGGTTGGTGACAACGGCAAAATATTTGGAAGCATTACATCCAAAGAAATTGCAAGCGTTTTTGAAAAAATGGGCAAAGATATCGACAAACGCAAAATCTTGCTTGACCAACCAATAAAAGAAATTGGGAATTATAAAATCGCATTGCGCCTTTATCCCGAAGTAACCGCAACAATAAATTTGGAAGTTGTTGCCGAATAAAAACATATCTGAGTGGCACAAAATAAAAGAGAAAAATGCAAGAAATATTTGAAATTCAAACACAACAAAAAAAGTCAAAAATACAGCCAAAACAGGGGTACGAAACGCTTGTATTTTTTGATCAAAAAATTCATGAACTTGACAAGGAAAAAACCTATCCCGCAGGTGTGCAAATTATATTTGTCAAAAATGCAAAGTTCGACGTATTTTGGGGAACAAGGGAAAAAATCGTTTTTGACGTAAACGACGATTTGTTGCACGTGGGACTGAGTGGCGAAATGCAAGTGCAAATAAAAAATTTCAAAAAGTTTTTTTGTGATGTATTGAACGGAAAACAAAAATTTGACGAAGACGATTTGCATGATTTGCTTGTCCCAATAACAGCCAATCAACTGGATATATTTTTGAAAAAATACATAAATCAAAACGACCTTGACCCCACAAAAATCGAAACTTTCAAATCCGAAATGTCACGTGTGTTCAGGATTGAACTTGGGCAAAAACTTGAAAATATGTTTGGAATTGGATGCTCAAACTTTATGACTTTACGTGTACTTGTTGATGAACTTGAACTTGAAAAAATAAAGCAAAAAAACATGCAAATATTGCTTGCCAATCAAATGGAAAATTTTGCAAAAAAACAACAAAAATATTTGCAAAAAGAAACACAAAAAGTGAAAGATTATCAAAACAAAAATTTTGACCAATATGACAATTTGACTCAAAACAAAAAAGAACAAGTACAAAACAATCAAAATAAAGCAGATTTTGAAAATGAAGGCGAAATGCTTTTGGAATAAAAGGAGAACTTATGCAGTGGTGGGGATGGCTTTTGATTGTCATCGCAGGTTGCTTGCTGGTGTGCGTAATAATTTTTTTTACAAACTCCAAGCAAAAAAACAATCAAAAACTTTTTGAACAAGACGAAAGACTTTTGCAATCAATGCAAGGCAAACTTGATTACTTGATTGTCCTTTGCGGAATGTATGTTGAAATAAAAGAAAGACTTGAAGGCATCCAAGAAAAAATAAAATATTTTGAACCATCAAAAAATGCACTTGAACAAGACAAACGAATAACAGAACGCATTGACGATTTGAAAGTGGACGTTTCAAGAGCAGTTTCAAAAGGTGTGTTTCATTTGGTTTCAAAACGCATCGGAGAACTTGAACTTTTGATTGTAGAACGTTCACAATTTGAAAGTAATGAATAAAAAAAAATAAAAATAAAGGAAAAATATGGAACTTTTAAGGTGCACACAATGCAAAGGTGACTTGATTTTAAGCGAAGATGGTCTGTCCGGTCGTTGCAAGTTTTGTGGTGCAACTTATCATTTCAAACAACAAAAATCTGAAAGACTTATTTCGCTTTTGAACCAAGCAAACGTTTCAAGGTTAAAGGGCGATTATGACAGTGCAGTTTTGGCTTATCAAATTGCAATAAAAGAAGATGAAACCGATGCAGATGCGTACTGGGGTGTGGTGCTCAGCACATTTGGAATTGATTATGTCGAAGACAAAAACGGCGAACTTGTTCCCACTTGCAGACGCACAATCAGACACAGTATTTTCGATGATGAATTTTACAAAAAAGCAATCAAATTTGCCGATGAAGAACAGGCAAAACAGTTTGAACAACAAGCGCAAAAAATTGACCTTTTGCAACAGAGCATAAAACAAAAAATCAACAGCGAAAGCGATTTTGATGTTTTTGTTTGTTTCAAATCTTCAAACGAAGACGGCTCGCCAACAAAAGACCGAACAGTAGCACGTAAAATTTATGACGAACTTGAAGGACGTCAAATCAAAACGTTCTTTTCGGAAGTAACGCTCAAAAATCGTTTGGGGCAAGATTATGAGCCTATTATTTACAAAGCACTTTACACCTGCAAATATTTTGTTTTGGTTTTGACTGACCCAGAATTTTTGCAAGCACCTTGGGTTCGCAACGAATGGACAAGATTCCGTGACAGGGCAAATGAAGAAGGACTTGAAGATCGCACTATTGCAGTATTTGAAAATTTGAAAGAAATCGACTTGCCACCAATATTCCGCAAACAGGGTGTAAACTTGCAAAAATATCCAGCGGGAGGATATGAAATCGAAATAGCCGATGCAATCAAGTTGAAACTTGAACACCAATCAGACAACTTTTCTCAAAAAGAATTTGTACCTTTCAGCCAAGAACAAATTTTTGATATAGTCGAAAAAAAATTGCAAGGTTCAAGAGAAACTTTCAAAGATCGCTTGGACAGAGCAACTGGCTATTTTGATATCGGTGAAAAACAAAAAGCCATTGACATTTTGGATCAGACAATAGATATGTATCCACGGAAAAGTCAAGGCTGGTGGGTTATGACAAACTTTTTGACCGACTATTTTTCCATTGACCCAAAGGCTGTTCACGGCACCGAATTGGAACAAAAATTAAGATATAATTTTGAAAACGCAAAAAGATTTGCAACCGCAAAAGAACAACAGACCTTTCAAAAAAAATCCGCAGACTTTTTTTCAAAACTTGAAAACTTTGAAAAAGTAGACCAAATTTGCGCATCCTATCAACAAGACTTGGTTTCGCTTTATCAAGCCAAACAACAATACTCACAACTTGACAACACAAATTCAAAAAAACAAAAAACGTTGCAACAAAACATTGTAATTGCTGACAAAAAGATTGCAAAACTCAAAAAACAACTTTCAAACAAAAATTATTACATAAAAAACTTGCCAAAACAAAACAATGGCTTTGTAAAATTTTTCAAAACTATCGCAGTTATGCTTATTATGTTTGCGATTTTGTACACAACAATCCAAACTATCATTGATGCACAAATTTCCGCAAAAAATATTGTCAAAGATTTGATTGGCGGTGTGATACTTTTGTGTTTGGGCTTTTTGCCATACTTTGTTGCACACAGATACGAACGTGGAAAACGTATCAAAAAAATGCAAGGTGTAATTGATCAAGACCAAAAACTTTTACAAACGCTTGAAAAGCAAAGATACGAGTATCAATCTCAACTCATGCCCGAACAAAACACTTTGCAAAATCAGGATGTTGGACAAATTGAAAAAATTGAAAACAGCATAAAAATATCTGAAAATCGCTTGAATGAACTTGCACAGTTTGATTATTTGAAAGAATATATGCAACAAAAGTTGGAAAGTCAAAACATCCAAAGTGAACAGGCGATGTCAACACTTTGTCAAAACATACAAGAACTTGAACAAGAAAGTGATACACTTTTGGAAAACAATATGAAAAAAATAGATTATCAAATAGCATCGTCACCAAAATTTTACAACGAAAATTATCAAAAGTTTGAAAAGAAATCGGATATTTATTTGAAAGAAAATCAAAAATATATTGATATCATTGACAATCAAATCCAAAAAGACAAAGCCGATTTTGATTTTGAACAGTTCAAAAAACAAAACAATATCCTGTATCAAGTGCTTTATCCACAGCAAAATTTGCAAAATGACAACCAAAACGTTGACAAAAATACGCAAAATGAACATAATTTAAGTGAAAACGATGATGCAAATCAAAACGATTTGGAAAATCAGCAAAACAATTTGCCAAGTGAAAAACAAGTTGATAACAAATCTGACGTTGGCAACAAAACTGATGACGACAAATAAAAGGGGAAAATATGTGGCCTTTTACAAAAAACAAGTTTAAAAAATTGAAGAAGGAAGAAGTAACTGACGCAATTTACAAACTTGAAAAGCAAGAACAAATTATTGAAGACGGACTTTTGGACAAACAAGAAGAAATTCAAAGTTTGCTTGAACGTGGCAAAAAAGAAAAGTCCTATGAACTCAGACTTTTCTACGCAAAAAAAATCAACCACTTGAAGCAACAAAGTCAACAAGATATCCAACGTGGAATGTACCTTTTGTACAACGCAAGACTCTTGAACAAACTCAAAGATGCAATCGAAGACAAGGAATTTTTTGTTTCGACAGCACAAATGTCTCTGGGAAATTTGCTCAAAGACCAAAAAGGACTTGCACAATTTTTGAACCAAGCACTCAACACCAAGATTGCCGCCGAAGACGTGCTTACATCCGCTGACGAAACTTTTTGTGATATAGAAAGTTCTTATGAACCAAGCAAACAAATCTATGGACAAACTCAAACAGACGACCAACTTTTGGCAGTGTTTGAAGATGACGACAGTTTTGAAAAAGTCGAACAAAAACAGTCGCAAAATTTTCAAGAAGGGCAACTTGACGACGCCGATCAAGATTAAAGGAGAAGAATATGGGATTATTCAAATCAAATCAAACAAAACAAATCGAAAAAAAGATGCTTGTGCGCAAAACAATCAATTCGATGAACAAGCACATAAACGGTCTTAAAGAACAAAAACAAGTTTACATTGACGCCGCAAAAATGGCAAAACAGAAAAACTTGCCAACACAATACAACCTTGCTATCAGCGGATTGAAAATGACCTTGGCGCAAGAGAAAAAAGCATACGAAATGCTTTTGAACTTCCAAATCACTTCACAAATGAAAGATATGTCACTTATGACAACCGAATTTTTGAAGGGAATGGGCGTTTTGAGCAAGGAAATGGCAAGACTTACCAACAACAAAGAATTTGAAAAAGTACAAAAACAATTTGAAATAGCCATGGAAGGCGTTGAACTGCAAACCGAAAAAATGGACGTATTTTTGGATATGAACCAATCTACTTTTGCTTCCCACGCAACTTCAAACAACCAAGTTGACGATGCCGAAATCGAAAATCTTATAAACGAAGAAATCGCTCAAAGCGATATTTCCGACGATGAGATCGACAAAGAAATTGAACAAATGCGCAAAAAATTGGAATCAATGGATAACAAATAAAAAGGATAAATTATGACAAATTTAGACGCAAGTTTGTTAAATGACAACTTTAATACTTATCTTGAAAGGGCAAAAAAATATCAACAAAAAGGTGATTTGACCATGGCAAGACGCAATTATTTGCTTGCCGGCGAAACGCTTATGAAACTTGCAAAAATAAGTTCGGAAACGTTGAAAAAATCAAGATATGAAAGGGCAAAAAAGATGATTGACCTTGCCGAAAATTTGCCACAGCAAGGCGACACTTTGACAAAAAACAGTTCGCAAAACCAAAAAGAAGCACAAAAAACTTGGGACAGCGCAGTTGTACCCGATATAAAGTTTTCGGACATCGCAGGATTGGAAGATGTCAAAAAGGCAATCACAACCCGAATGATAAACCCAATCAAATATCCTGACAAATACAAAGCATACAACAAAAAAACAGGTGGTGGCGTGCTTTTGTATGGTCCACCTGGAACAGGAAAAACAATGATTGCAAAGGCAATAGCAAACGAAGTAAACGCAAAGTTTTATGCAATCAAAGGCAGTGACATCGTAAGCAAATGGGTTGGTGAATCCGAAAAAAATATCAGTTCACTTTTTGCTCAGGCGCAAAACGACGACCTTGCAATAATTTTCATTGATGAAATGGACAGTTTGCTTGCAAAACGTGGCAAAAATGGTGATTCGCACAATGACAAACGTGTCAACGAATTTTTGCAAAATATCGACGGTTTTGCATCAAAGACAAGCAACCTTTTGCTTTTGGGTGCAACAAACCGTCCTTGGGATATTGACAGCGCAGCAATGCGTTCGGGCAGATTTTCACAAAAAATTTATGTTCCATTGCCAGATGCACCAGCAAGAAAGTTTTTGTTTTGCAAATTTTTGAAAAACGTACCCTTGGCAAAAGATGTGGACATTGACAACCTTGTAAAATTGTCGCAAAATTATTCTGGCGCAGACATTGAAGAAGTGTGCGACAGGGCAAAGGAAGACCCACTTTTGAAATCAATCAAAACCGACAAAATTGTCGAACTTACAAACCAAGACTTTGCAAAAGCGTTGCAGGCAGTGCCACCTTCGGTCGACCTGAGCACTTTGCAAGATTTTGAAGATTTCAAAAACAAAAAAATAAAATAAAAAAATCAGTTTTTCAACTGATTTTTTTTTTTGAGAATAATAATATTCAACAAAAATTATTCTTATTTGAGTGGGTTCAATTTGTAACATCCAATGATTGAACAAATGATATCATAGATATTCCAAATTTCGCCTACGATGCAAAGGTTAAGCAAAAGTTTGATAACAAACAATTTTACACTGCCTTTGTAAAGTTTGTCGATTCCAAACCAGCCCAAAAAGAAGCAGATAAGGAACAATACAAGTCCACCATCACCTTTTTTTGCCATGATATTTTTACCTCCGAACATATTATACTATACATTTATTCCGTTTATCAATAAATTATTACAGATTTACAAAAAAATAGCACAAAAAAATTGCAAAGAAACTTTTTAAAAGCGACATGCAAAAATGTACAAATTTGAATAAAATGCCTAAAGTTTTTGTTTTTTCAAACAATTTTTGTTGCAAAAAAAAGCAAGATTTTGTATCATATATCCAAGGAGGAACAAAATGGCAAAGAAGAAAAGTAAAAGTGCAAAATTGAATATCAAAGCGATCATTGCTATCGTAGTTGGTCTTGCAATTTTTGGCTTGGCTTTCATTCCAGCAACAAAAGTTGTTGTTGATTTGGGCGTGCTTGGCAAATCTGAATCAGTATACAATTTTTACACATTGATTGGAAAAGCTTTTGCAGAAGATGCTGCGACCGAACTTGTGCTTATGGGCGTGTTTGATTTGATTACACTTATTTTTGCAGGCCTTACAGTTGTTTTGAGCGTATTGATGCTTTTGGGCGTTTTGAACAAAAAATCAGATATGCTTGCTGTAATTGCACTTTTGGTTATCGCTGCAGCCTTGATTGGTTATATCATTTGCTTCTTTATTTGGAAAGGAAATGTTACAACTTTGGACTTTGGTTCATTGGGAACAATAACCCTTGGCGACAGCGCAAAGATTTCAACATTTGTATACTTTTTGTTGGGTGTTGATTTGGTTGGTCTTGCTGGATATTTTTTGGTTAAATAAAATGATTGAAAATTAAATTTAATTTTCGAAAACACAGCAAGATGCAAAAAAAAGATATTATCGTTTGATAATATCTTTTTTGTTTGCATTCACATCAACCAACATTGTTATTGTTGTCGTTTGGATTGTTTGCTTCTTGTTCATCAATTTTTGACAATGTTTCGTCAATCTTTTGGTTGAGCTCTTCTTGTTGTGTTTTCAACTTTTCATTTTCTTCTTGAATTTGTTGGTTGAGTTTTTCAAGTTCGTCAAACAATTCGTTTTTTGTCACCATTTCTTTTTTGGGTCTGCCACGTTTGCCAGTTGATTTTTTTGCAGCAGGGGATGCAGATTTTGGTCTGCCACGTTTTGCTTTTGATTCGCTTGCAGTTGGTCCAACCTTTTTGGCAGGTCTTCCACGCTTTGCCCTTGGCTTTTCTTCGATGTTTTTGGCTTCGCTTTCATCAACTGTCTTCTTTGGTCTTCCGCGCTTTCCTGTGGTTTTTTTGACTTCTTGTTCAGTTGTTTCTTTTTTTGGTCTGCCCCGTTTGCCAGTGTTCTTTGGCATTTCTTCGGTTTCGGCAGTTTCCTTTCTTGGTCTGCCACGTTTGCCAGTGTTTTTTGGCATTTCTTCGGTTTCGGCAGTTTCCTTTCTTGGTCTCCCACGTTTGCCTTGTGGTTTGTCTTGCTGTTCAGTATCGCTTACAATCTTTTTGGGCCTTCCGCGTTTGCCTTTTGGTTTGTTTTGTTGTTCGGTTTCACTTACAATCTTTTTTGGTCTGCCACGTTTTGCTTTAGGTTTTTCTTCAACTGGCTCTTGCAAAGCAGGTTGTTCTTTTTGTTTTTCGTCATCCAAAACAGGTTCAACTGGTTCTTCAACTTTTTCAACCGGTTCTTGTTGTCGTTCAGTAATAACTTCAACAGGCTCTTCAATGTCAATTTCGGGTTGTTCTTCGGTTGGTTGATTTGTCAAAGTTTCTTGTTGAGCAGGTTGTTCAATGTTTTCTGTTTGAGCAGGCTCAACTTCTTCTTGCTTTTCGGCAAATTGTTCAAACAAGTTTGGTTCAGCAGGGGATTGAGTTTCCTCAACTGAGTTTGTTACCTGTGCTGTTTCTGTTTGAGCATTTTCAGGTGGAAAATAATTTCCGTCTTTGTCAAAGTGTCCACCATATTCGTCAAAGTAATTGCCTTCTGGGTCATAGTAAGTGCCGTTTTTGTAACGGTAATAACCTTCGCTGTCATAATAACCGCCGTATTCGTCATATACAGGTTCTTCACTTTGAGCGGTTGGTTCTTGTTGTTCTTCTTGTACGGTTGGTTGATTTTCTGCTTCAACAGTTTCTTGGGCAGGTTCTTCAACAGGTTGTTGAATTTGTTCTTCTTCAACTTGCGGAGCAGTGGAAGATTCTTGTGTTGCGTTCGTTACTGTTTCGCCATATTTCAAATTGTGTTCGACTTGTCTTAAATTTTCATCGTAAAAATCACCATGTTCTACGTCTGACACACCCTTTTCTTCGAGCAATTTGTGAAGTCTGTCAATTTCTTGTTGTTTTTGTTCAAGTTCGGTTTGGTAAGTTTGAGCCGCTTGCATATAATTGTTCTTTTCGTCTGTGATTTTTTGCTTTTCGTCACGGGTTTTTTCTTCCAAATCTTGGTTGATAGCGTTGTAAATTTTCCCAGAGAATGTTTTGTATTCGGCTTTCATTGCATCTTCAACATGAAGTCTGCTTTCTTCAAGTTCTGCCTTTCTTGTTTCAATTTCGGCATTGAGTGAACTTGATTCTTGGTTGAAGCGAAGCGAAACGCCTTCATAATCTTTTTCAAGTTGTTCTTGCTTTTTGATTTCGTCAGATTGTTGTTTTCTTATATAGTTGCTTTCGATACGGTTTGTTGATTCTTCTTGTTGCTTTCTGAGTCTGTCAACGTTTTCCTTTGATGCTTGCATTTTGCGTTGATATTCTTTTTGATTGTTTTCAAAGTTACGTTTCAAGCTTTCGATTTCGCTTTCAAGTTGTTGAATTTCAGCCATAGAACGTTGGCGTTGATTAAGGTAAATTTCGGTTTCCTTCATTGCACGGTCCAAAATTTGTGAGCCGTCCAATCCAAGGTCATCAAAGTTGTATTCTTCATGTTCAACTGCATTGAGTTTTGCTTCTTCCAACTCTTTTTGTTCTTGTCTTGCTCTTTTTTCCAAAAATTCGTTGAGAACTGGAATACCACGACGAATTTCGTCTTTTGTGAACAAAATTTCAAAGTCGATATATTCTGGAAGGGTAGAGCATGCTTTGTCGATGTATCTGCCAAACAAATGGAAGTTTTGATAAAGACCAGCAAGGTTTGAATTTTGCCAACTGCGAAGAAGTATTGCAAAGAAAGTGTTAAGAACCACAATGGCAACTGGTGTGAGCAAACTGCTTGCCAAAGTCATTGTTGTAAGACTTGTGTTTGTTGTTGCAAAAGTTATGATATTAAACAAAAACGTCAAGATACACAAAGTCCAGCAAATTGACATCAAGTTTTTGATATTTGAAGTAAACGAACTGGTATGTAAAGGTTTGTCAATGCAGTTGTAGTTCGACATGTAATAACTTGGGTCATGTTCGCGATAAAGCATAAATTGTTGCCAATGATATTTCAAAAGTTTTGGCGCTTTTTTCATGCGACGATTGAAATCAATAAGATTTTTTTCATCAATGTATTGATTGTAATAAAGCCACCTGTTCAATTTGTCAAGTGTACGGTCAAGTCGAAGTTCATACGAAAAAGATGACTTGATCAAAAAGAAAATAACCATCACAAGTTCGATTCCAAGACCGATATAAAAGATATAGTTTGGAGTAAGATAACCTTTGTTTGCAAGGTCAGTAAAAAACGTTGTGATAGAATCGACAATTCCTGCCAATTTTGAAACCATAAATTTTATCTCCTTTATACAATTTCAAAGTTAGTATATCACATTA
>ULVD01069560.1_pt1 | contig 11627 bp, 16 predicted proteins | sample 1959101 | NCBI WGS metagenome assembly ULVD01 (sample SAMEA4835777, study PRJEB28245) | human gut metagenome | biome: gut microbiome; material: fecal sample | place: Denmark | collected 2008
GCCGCAGACCTTGCAGGTAAATGTGTCGTGACAGGCGTGGGTCTTATAGTACCCTTTTTCAAAGGTTTTGCGTTTGTTTTCACGGTTCATTGGAAGTCCTCCTGAAGATGTGTGGTCTGTTCTTCGGGAGGAATGGCGTGTGAATGAATTTGCCAGACCTCCCGGTCAGGCCACACGCTCCAGTAACAAAGTCGTAAGTTTCAAAAAGTTCTCCTTTTGTTTTATAGATAGTGGTTTATCTGTTTGATATTCTCCTGCAGGTGCTGCAAAAAGCGGCCCGCATGTGCGCCGTCCCGAAAGCCGGGTCGCTGCGATAGCAGTGCAGCACATAGTGCTCTGTGCAGCCGGGACGGTAAACATTCCAAAACGCCTAGCGGGTCAGGTTTTCAACGTTGCGATAGTCGTCTTTGTTCTCCAAACGAATGGTAATATTCTTTTCTGACATGTCAGATCCTCCCTTGCGGTCGTTCATTTTCGGGTCTTGTACAAAACAGGTGGATGCCCAGCACTGTGTTGAAGCTTGTTGCGGCAAACACGCTGAAACGCTCCACAACGCCGAAATATGCGGCAGGGACGAGCTTTATCCCGAGCGCACCGACGAGCATCATACCGAGTGCGATCCCGGCGCAGATCCCATAGGAGCGGCAGCGTCGGTCCTTCGCTCCGGCAGCAATGATCATGCTCAGCGACACGATGGACAGCAGCACGACCGCAGCGGTGACGACCATATGCATGACGTCCTGAAACGCGCCCGCATAGCCGCTCTCCGAGAGCGGGAACATCCGATAGCCGATGGCGGAGATCCATTCCATAACGGCAAACAGATAGATCCCTGTGCGCAGCAGCCTGGTTTTCTGCCCTTGGATGCCGATGCAGACGACGGTCACGCAAACGACCTCGCACACATTGTAAAACGCGCTGAGCTGATCCCACAGCGCACGGGAAGGTGCATGGACCGCGCTCAGGTCGCTGACGGCCTGCACCGTCCAGCTGTAGCCGGGATAGGCCAGCGGCGCAAATATCACCGCCGCCGTGTAGGAAAGAAAGCTGAGCACCCCCAGCAGGCCCAGCTTCTGCGTCAAGGCTCTTTTCATGGTTTTCCCTTTCAAAGACGCAATACATGACCGCATTGCGGATGCGGTCAGCACTGCGCCTTTGTGTCTGGCAGATATACGTTTTCGATTTGAAAATTGCTTGCGCTGATAATGCTTTCGCGTCTGCATTTGGGGCAGAAGAGCGGAAGATCCCGTAATACCGTCCGCTCCAACAGCCGCAGCCGCGTTTTTGCGCCGCAGATGGGGTACAGAAGCCATTTTTCGTCTGTCATGTTCATGCTACTCGCACCTCCCGGCAGCATCGCCATGGACCATGCGGAAAAAGAGGCGGACGTGCGCGCTGAGCTTTTCCAGACATTCACCCTCCCGTTCCGGCTGCCGATCACAGATGCCGATGAGCGTCAGCACCGGCGCAACGTACATCATTGCCAGCGTATCCGGATCGAGTGCCTGTATCTCGCCGGCGGCGATCAATGCGCGGAAAATGCCGGCATGATACGCCGCCACACGCTCCACATAGCGCCGGGAATACAGCGCCGCCAGCTCCGGCGAACGGAACTGCTCGATGGTCATCATGCGCCGGAAGCGGCTGATGGAAGGATCGTGAAGCGAATACTCGAAGATCTGCCGCACCTTGCCGAAAAGCGCGTCCTCGGTGATCTCTGTGAAAACCGGGATGTCCTGCGCTGCGTTCTGCACATGGATGTCGATCTTGTCGGTATCCGCTTCATACTGCGCTGCCGTGGATTCCACAATGGCGTCAAAAATGGCCTGCTTGCTCGGAAAGTGATTGTAGAGCGAGGGCGCCTTGATCCCGACCGCTTTGGCGATCTCGCCCACGCTGACGGGATCGTATCCCCGTGCGGAGAACAGCTCCAACGCCTTGTCCAGAATTTTCTGCCGTGTATCTTTCTGCTTCATTCGCTGTTGCCTCGAATAACTAACTAATATTCGTTAGCTGCATTTTAGCGCGGATGGGCGAATTTGTCAAGAAGAAAACAGAGAAAAACAGAAGGGGAGCGGTACGGGATACCGCTTTGACGAAAAGCACGCAGGAATGCGTCCGACCTATTGACAAACGGAGCGTTTTGAAGCATAGTATGCAATATACATCGAAGAATTCATATCGTGACTCCGACCGCAGCGTAGATGGATGGCGTTGTCAAGAAAATCCAGGCGATGTGTGCGGGGCGCTCGGACGAGCACCCGCAGAAACGCACCCCGACCCTATTGACAGATGCGCCTTCCCACAGTATGATGCACAATACGCTTTTTGGGAGGCGCATTCAAGCCAATCCGGGAGCTTTCCGGCGCTGCGGCAGAGGGCTTTGACTGCGGTGCAGCATTCTGCGCGCTGACAGGCGGAGAATAGGAAATATGCCAGACGCTCGGACGCAGTGCAGATCACGACGCATGTGAGCCTGCACTGCGTTGCTCTATCGGAGTCAGGTCAAAAGGATCCTTTGCAGAGGGGGATACGGCATGGAGATCCGGCAGTTGAAAAAGGAAGACTATGCGGGCAGAAAATTCACCGCACGCTATCAAACAAACGGTTATTATGATATCTGCGTCTGCGAAGGCGGCTTTCGGATGCGCTATACGCCCTTTGCGTCGCCAGAGGAACGGGCATTTGACGATGTGTTTTTCGGCGAATGGCTGGAGGCTCCGGCCGCGTTCGGCGCATTTGAGGGCGAAACGCTCCTCGGCTACGCCGAAGGCTCCCCCGAGAGCTGGAACGGCCGCTTCCGTCTCAGCAACATCTGCATCTTCGAGCGCTCCGCGCGCGGAAAGGGCGTCGGGACGATGCTGCTGAAAGCGCTGGAGGAGGCGGCAAAGGCTTCCGGAGCGCGGATGTTCGTTCTGGAAACGCAGTCCTGCAACGAAGCGGCCATCGGGTTTTACAAAAGGAACGGCTTTGCCGTTATCGGCTTCGATCTGTATGCCTACACAAACGACGACCCGGAACGGCATGAGGTGCGGATCGAGATGGGCAAGAAGCTGAAATAGCCGCCAGCTTCCTACAGAATATGCAGCGATCAAAAGAAACGGAGAATTTCCAGAATGACAGAACGGATCATAGACGGAGCGCTGAGGCTGATCCCCTATTACCGGAACGATGCAGCGTCGCTTCCATGGTATCAGGATCTGACGGTCTGCAAGCAGGTCGATGACCGGGACACGCCATACGACGTAGAGCTGCTGCACCGTATGTATGATTTTTTGAGCACGCACGGTGATTGCTACTATATCGAATATCAGGGCGTTCTGGTCGGGGATGTCTCGCTGCGCGAAAACGGCGAAATTGCAATTGTGGTTTGTCGGGAATACCAGAACCGGCACATCGGGCGGCGCTGCGTTCTGGAAATGCTGCGGCTTGCAAGGGAGAAGAGAATGGCCCGCGTTATGAAGATTAACGCGGCGGACGGTACGCTTCTGTATGCAGGCAGCGGCAAGGATGCGACCAGCTTCGCCCTGAACATTCAGGAGAGCGGCGCTTACACCGTAGCGATCGAGGCGCGGCGTGCAAAGGGAAGCATTTACATTCAGACCGTGACAGATTGAAAACGATATGTGCGAAATTCTAACTGTAAACGATGCGAAATATACCATTCTCCGGCTGCTTGGAAAAGGAAAGGGCGGCTATTCCTATCTGGTAACGGATGGAACGCAGGAATATGTCCTGAAGCAGCTCCACCACGAGCCCTGTGCATACTACACCTTCGGCGACAAGCTGCAAGCCGAGCTGCGCGACTATGAAACGCTGCGTCAGCTGGGAATCCCCATGCCGCAGCTTCTGGCGGTCGATGCTCCGCAGGAGCGCATCTTAAAAGAGTACATACCCGGGCCGACCGTCGCGGAGCTGCTCCGGACTGGCCGGATGGAGTCCGGCTGGCTGGAGCAGGTGCGCGCCATGTGCCGCCGGTTGTACCCGGCGGGATGGAACATCGATTACTATCCCACAAACTTCATTCCATACAACGGAACGCTTTATTATATCGATTATGAGTGCAATCCATATATGACGGAATGGGACTTCGCACATTGGGGCGCACAGTATTGGACAATGCAGCCGCCGGAAGGATAATAAGCCTCCGGCGGCTCTTGACAAACAGAAAAAATACGCCATAATAGTTGTACATACAACGATGTAGATACATCATTCCTGCGGACATGGAGGCGGCTATGGACATCACGGAACGAAAGATTACAAAAATCGCGCGGGAGGCGGAGAAGCTGGTTTTGCGCACGATGCGGGAGGAGGGCGTCGGCACGGCGGAGATCGACCTCATCCACGCCCTGCGCCACAACCCCGGCTGCACGCAGGCCGCGCTTGCGGAGCTTCTGCATGCCGACAAGGCGGCCATCGCGCGGAGAACAAAAAATCTGGAGGCAAAGGGCTACCTGATCCGCAGGGACGCCCCGAACGACCGGCGCAGTCAACTGCTGTATCCCACGGAAAAGGCGGAGGGCCTGCGGGCCTCCAAGGCCGGGATCGAAGCGGCCTTTTATGAATATCTGACGAGCGTGCTGACAGAGGAGGAGGCCTCCGCCTTTGCCGCGTCGCTGAACAAGCTCTATACGGCCTCCAAGACGGAGAGCCGCGCGGGCTTCCCGCACTTCCAAAGAAGCTCCGGGAGGGAAACGAACGATGAAGAAGGATAAGACGTTTCGGCCGGACAGGATCGCGTCCTATTTCTGCGTCGAATGGCTGCCGCTGGCCGTTGTCACGCTTTCCGGCCTGATCTACAACGTCGGTCTGCTTGCCGGGCCGTGGTTTGAGGGGCGGCTTGCCCAGTGCCTTGCCGATATTCTGGGCGGCAGCGAGACTGCCGCGCGGATGGCCCTTCTGGTGCTGGCCTATATTCTCGTTACCTTGACGGTGCAGGCGGCGCGCTTCGTCAAGCGCTTCTATGTCCGCCGCTTTGCCAACAACATCAACCGCCGGATGAAGGGCATCCTGTATGCCAATCTGGTGCGGAGAAGCCGCGCGTCGCTGGAAAGGGAGGGGGCCGGAGAGCTGATGACCAAGGCCATCTCCGATGTGGACGACTGCGTGGAGGGTATGCGGAAATTTACCACAGAGGTCTTTGACACCGGCGTGGCGCTGCTTGGCTACGCGGTCATGCTTCTGGTGTACGACTGGCGGCTGGCGCTGCTCAGTCTCCTGTTTACGCCGGTGTCCTACGTCTGCGCGGCATGGATGAAAAGGCCGGTGCAGCGCGCGGGCGCTGCGTATAAAAAGGCGGCGGGCGCACTCAGCGCGGCCACGCTGGACCGCGCGCAGAATGCCGTGACCTACCGCACCTACGGCTGCGAAAACACCCGAGAGAAGCGGTATGAGCAGACGCTCAAGGCCTATGAGCAGACCGCCGTGCGCAGCAGCGTCTGGCAGTCGGCTCTTCCGCCGCTGTATCTGGCCGTATCGGGCGCGGGCGTGCTGTTCATTTTGCGGTTCGGCGCAAAAAACGTTCTGGGAACGGGCTGGCGCGCGTGGGATATCGCGGCGTTCACGACCTTCCTTTCCTGCTTTACCAAGCTGACGGTCAAATCGTCCAAGGTGGCGAAGCTGTTCAACTCCGTGCAGAAGGCGGAGGTCTCGTGGAAGCGCATCCAGCCGCTGATGACATCGCCGGAGATGCTGGAGCTGCTTGCCGTTCCGGCAGCGGCCGGCGTGGAGATCGAAAACCTGTCCTTCGCCTATGGCAGCGAGCCGGTTTTCTCGGGCCTGAGCCTGACGGTGCAGCCCGGCGACATTATCGGCGTGACTGGGCCGGTCGCCTGCGGCAAATCGACCCTCGGGCGGGCGTTCCTCTGCGAAGCGCCCTATGGCGGCTCGGTCAAGTTCGGCGGGAAGGAGCTTTCCGCCCTTACGCCGCGTCAGATCGCCGCGACCGTCGGCTATCTGGGCCACGACCCGGAGCTGAGCGCCGACACGGTGGAGAACAACGTCCTCTGCGGCAGCAATCAGGACGCGATGCCGTATCTGGCCGCCGCCGCGCTGAAGGACGAGGTGCTTGGCATGGAGAACGGGCCGGATACTGTGATCGGCAGCGGCGGCACGCGCCTTTCCGGCGGTCAGGCGCAGCGGCTGGCGCTGGCAAGAACGCTTGCGCATCCAAGGCCGCTCCTGATCCTCGACGATCCCTTCTCTGCACTGGATCGCAACACCGAGGATACCGTCTTTGCGAATCTGCAGGCTTACGCGCGGGATAAGGTCGTATTCCTGATCTCGCACCGCCTGTATCACTTCCCGCAGCTGCGGCAGGTGATCTTTATGGAGAACGGAAAAACGACCGTCGGCACGCACGCAGAGCTGATGGCGTCCGTCCCGGCGTATCGCCAGCTTTATGAGAGCCAGACAGGAGGGCAGCGGCATGAAGGATCGGTATAAAAGCGGCGTGTTTGCCGCGCTTCGGATGGCGGCTGCTGCGCATCATCTGCTGACGCTCGGTACGATCCTGTGTGTGGCGGCGTCAGTTGCGGCGACGCTGATCCCGCCGCTGCTGCTGGCCCGCCTGATCGACAGTCTGAACGCAGGCGTCCCGCTGACGTCCCTTGCAGTGCTTGGCTATTTCGGAAGCCTCGCGCTGGAGGGCCTCCTTTCCTCCGCGCAGGAAAGCCTGCTGGTGCTGTTCGGTCAGAAAATGACGCATGCGCTGCGCTCGGAAATGTCGCGGAAGCTTACGATGCTGCCCGCAGGCACACTGGCAGGTCAGAACCCCGGCGAGGTGGCCGCGCGCTTTTCCGGCGATGTGGATACCGTGGAGGCGCTTTTTACCTCCGGCATTATCAGCATGGTGGCGGACGCCTGCCGCATCCTCTCGATCATGGCGGTCATTGCGGTGAAAAACACCGGCCTTGCACTGGTATTGCTGCTGGTGCTGCCGCTGTTCGCTGTGTTTACCCGCCACGTGCAGAAGCGGATGCTGGCCGCGCAGCTGGATAACCGCCGCGCCGTCGCCGCGGTGTCCGGTCAGGTGCCGGAGACGCTGCACAATATCCGCACCATTCATACGCTGGGGCTGGAAAGCTACATGGAGCGCCGCTACGACCGCCGCATTGCGGACGGCTACGCGGCCATGGAGCGCACCAATTTCTATGACGCCATCTATTCCCCGGTCGTTTTGCTGCTGAACGCCGTGGTGGTCGGCGTCGTCATGCTGCTCTCCGCATCCGGCAATACGAAAATTCTGACCCTGTTCGGCATGTCGGTCGGCACCTCGGTTGCCGTCATCGACTACATATCGCGCATTTTCGCGCCCATCGAAAGCCTCGGCATGGAGATACAGACCATTCAGTCGGCCATGGCGGGCGTCAAGCGCATCGACGCATTTCTCGGCCAGCCGGAGCGCATCCTTCCCGGAGCGAGGGAGAAGGAGGCGCGGGGTGACGTGGCGCTGTCCCATGTGACGTTTGGTTACGGCGAAAAGCCTGTCCTGCGGGACTTTTCCATGAGCGTCCGTCAGGGAGAGCAGGCCACGCTGGTCGGCCGCACCGGGGCCGGGAAGAGCACGGTGTTCAAGCTCCTGCTGGGGCTTTATCAGCCGGAGGCCGGAACGGTCACCATCGGCGGCGTGGATGTCTCGGCGATCTCAGACCGGGAGCGCCGGCGCTGCATCGGCTGCGTGGAGCAGCATTTTTCCCGTGTACCGGGGACGGTGCTGGATCAGATCACGCTGGGCGACCCGCAGATCACGGAGGAAATGGCGAAGAACGCGGCGCGGCTGGCCGGGATCGACGCGGCCGTGCAATCGCTGCCGGAGGGCTACGATACGGTGTGTACGGAGGGAATGTTCTCGCAGGGCGAATGGCAGCTTTTGTCCATTGCCCGTGCCGCAGCGGCAGATCCCGCCGTGCTTCTTCTGGACGAGATCACCGCCAATCTGGATGCCGAGACCGAGGCCCGCGTGCTGGAGGCGCTGCGCCGCGCGTCCGAGGGCCGGACGGTGCTCTCCGTTTCGCACCGCATTTATGAAAGCCTCGGCGGCAGGACCATCGAGATCAAGACGCCGTGCGGGGAATGCAGATAACGGCAGGGGAGGCGTTCGTGATCTTCCACAGCTCTGCGGAGACCAACTGAAGCTTGCCGTCTGCGCCGTAGGCGTAGAGCGTCAGGTCGGAGACGCTGCCGGAGAGGTTATTCACGCGGAAGGCGACCGTGGTGTTGGGATGGACGTTGCGCACGGTCACGGTATTGCACCAGCTTGCAACCTCGCCATATCATGGTCAATGACGCAGTGTCCGCCGTTATATTTGCAGGCAAAGCAGCCGCGGCAGAACTCGATATGCCTATCCGTCACATTGATCGGATGGATTTCCTGCGCGGCAGTTTCCTTTATGCCGTCCAGAAACGCGCGGGTAATGTGCATGGTATCGCTTTTCTTTTTTTTTCGGGCTTCCGTTCAATAAAAGAATTTTCATCTGTAAGTCCTTTGACCAATTATAGAATCCCGAGCAGCGTCATGCCTGCCGCAGCTTCCGCCGTTTCGTCTCCGGCCTGCTCTGACGAACGGAGCCGCTTCAGATTTTCCAGAGCGGACGGGGTATTTGCAGTAATGCGCTCCAGCGTCGGGCAGACGTCCATCTGTGCACAGTCGGCGCAGGTCTCCAAGCGTTTCTCCCGGACGCAGTTATGGATAGGGCAGAGGCTGTCGCAGAAGGGCGTTTTTGCACCCTCTGCGCGGCAGCCGGTGCAGTTCATCATGTCCGGCGTGATCGTCACGCCGTTGAGCTTTGACCAGAGCGCGGCGGTTTTCTCACGCAGAGCGTTGTCGTTTGTGATCGTTGCGATCCTGGCGTCACAGGCTTCACAGTCCAGTCCGCAGCAGGCAATCAGCGGATTCATACGGCTGCCTCCTCTGTACAAATCTCAGGGGCTTCGTTTTCGACAGCGCTTTGCGCGGCAGGGCTGAGGGAAAGAATCATAAAGTCAAAATCGATCAGCTCTCCGTTGATATTGAAGAAATCAGGGAACGTACACAGCTTTCGAAAGCCGAGCCGTTCATACAGCGCAATCGCGCGCTTGTTGTCGCTGCGCACCGCAAGGTTGACCTGCTGCACCCCGGTCTCTCTTGCGAAGGCAAGCACGCCCTCTGCCAGAGCGGAGGCCGCGCCGCAGCCCCACCATGCTTTTTTCAGGCTGATGCCGAATTCTGCGCGGTGATTCATACGATTCGGCTTGCGATTGAGGCTGGCGGTTCCTATGATCTCGCCGTTTACCTTGGCAAGCAGCTGGATATGCTCATGCGACTGCGCCTGCATGGCAAGATAGGCCTGCTCAGCTTCCACAGTCAGCGGTACGCCCTCGGGGCCGAAGCTGAGATTATCCGTTTCTCCGCCGATGATTTTCAGATATTCCAGCAGTGCGGCGGCGTCCTGCGCCTGTGCGCGGACGATCTCAAAGGTTGTTTGTTTCATATCAAATGTTTCCTTCCTTGATCGAATTTGGAGGTAAAGGACGCAGTACGACCCGATTTGATCGGAACGCACTGCGTCTAAGCGTCTGGCATTTTGATTTCTTCTGTTTTACCGTTCTTGAAACGAATCACGCAGGCATATTTCCATTTCGGGCAGAAGAGGAGAAAGTCCTCCAGCCCGTGTGCGGCCGCAGCTGTGTGCGTGTTTTGCCGCCGCATTTGGGGCAGCATAGCCAGTCTGTTTTGATGTTTTCTATTTCTGCCACATCAGATCCCTCCGTTTTGCCTGGAGATCAGAGAACGAAACGCGGCGTCACGGTCAAAGCTGCCTTCCGCAAAGCCGGGAATTTCCTTGATGGACTTGCAGATGCTGACGCTGAAGCCCGTCAGGATCTCCCCGATCTCCCGGTCGGAGTAGGGGCAGTCGCCGACCACGATCAGCGTGGACAGGCTATGCACCACGAACCACAGATCCCGGAAATAGACGTCCGCTTCTTCGGCGGAGATGTTGTAAATGCTCATCAGCGTTGGCTGGACAAGCTCCTGCAAATGCAGCATGGACTTCGTGGCGCTGCATTTCGGGTCCTGCGTCCGCGTTAAGAACAGGAAGCGGTAAAGCTCCGGCTCTTCCCGCGCAAACCGGATATACTGCATCCCGACGCCAAAGAAAGGAATCTTTTCATGCAGACCCGCGTCCGTGTACGCATCGTACACGCGCACGGCAGCGGCATAGACCTCCTGCCTGACGGTATCCATCGAGCCAAAGGCGGTGAAGATCGGCTGCGTGGAGGTGCCTAGCTCGTCTGCCAGCGTTTTTGCAGTCAAACCGTCGATGCCCTTTGCCCGCACGACGCGCACCGCTGCCTCGACCATTTCTTCTTTCGTAAATTTGTTCTTCGGAGCCATTGCCTGTACCCTTTCAGCATGAAATAAAATGATTGATGCATATCGAGAAATATATATCAGATATTATACTATCGGAGAGCACCATTGTCAATCTCGATTTGCTTGGCCTGCACATTACCGGCGTTATGAAAAAACGGCAGCTTCCCCCAAATACAGAATCGCCATGGCGCAAACGGCCTCTTTTTTGGCATTCTATCGGTTTGACAGCCTGATGGGCATATGTTATTTTCTGATTATCACACCAAATAAATGAGCTGCATATAAGTCCGTCAGAAATGCTCAGAAAGCGCTGAGGAATTTGAAATATGATAAAGAAATGCTATGAACAGGAAGCAGAAAAGACGATTCGGGACGTGCTGTCCTGCGATGGCGATCTGACCATCGCACTGGTCGCGGATTCCCATCTGGACAACTCCGCCCCGGAGACGGTCGAGAATATTGCCGCCGTCGATCAGGCGGTGCATTTTGACTGCTGCGTCCATCTGGGGGACTTCCTCGCCGGTGAGATCGGCAGGCGGTACGCAAAGCTTCTGCTGCGGCAGCAGCTCGAGCTGTTCCGGCCCGCAGTTTCGAGCGGGCGCTTCTTCCCGGTGCAGGGCAATCACGACGCGTGCAGCGGGCCGTACTCCGAGCGGCTCTGGCCGGAGTCCATCGGCTTTCTGGACGCGGAGCAGGACGTCCGCCGCCCGGCGCAGAAGCCCTATTATTATGTAGACATTGCGAAGGAAAAGGTTCGGCTCGTGTTCCTGTGCTCCTATTATTACGAGCACCGCGGCGGCGGGCCGGTCATGATCTTCGGATACGAGGAAGATCAGATTCAGTGGCTGCAAAACGAGGTGCTGGCTTTGCCGTCGGACTGGACTGTAATGCTGTTTTCCCACGACGCGCCGTTTTCCGCATTGTTATTCGACGAAGAAACCGCGCTTGCAAAAAATACGATCACCAATGGCAATCAGGTCTTTTACGCGCTCGACCAGTGCCGGAAGCAGTACGGCTTTGACATTGCCGGGTGGTTCATCGGCCACTATCACGGCGACCGGATCGTAACGCTGTTCGGCATTCCCTTTGTCATTACCGCATCGGAGACCGCCTATGACCCGCAGCTGTTTGACGACGACGTGCGCTTCTGGGCAAGGACGCTTGGCACGCAGAGCGAGGACCTCTGGGATGCGCTCGTACTGAAAAAGAGCGAGCGCCGGGTCTATCTGAAACGCTTCGGCGCTGGCGAGGACAGAATCGTTCATTATTA
>ULVD01094963.1_pt1 | contig 11616 bp, 11 predicted proteins | sample 1959101 | NCBI WGS metagenome assembly ULVD01 (sample SAMEA4835777, study PRJEB28245) | human gut metagenome | biome: gut microbiome; material: fecal sample | place: Denmark | collected 2008
TTTCTTTATCAAAAAATAGTTTTTATTCCTGCGGCAAGCATAATTATTGCAAAAATAAATCTTAACATTTTTGAATTTATTTTTTTCAGCAATATTGCACCCAAAATTCCGCCTGCACAAACGCCGATTCCAACCCACAAAACCTGCATCCAATTTACACTTGTTTTTGAAATGTAAACTATCGAACTTACTAAACTTAAAGGAACTATAACTGCTATTGCTGTTGCATGAGATTTTTTGTTGTCAAGGTGCAAAAATTTTTCCAAAACAGGCACACAAATCATTCCACCGCCACCGCCAAAAAATCCGTTTACAAATCCAACAAAAACAGAAGCCAGTATCAAAAGCCAAACATTTATTTTTTTCATATTGATATTATTTGTCTGTTTGACTTTTTTATGCTTTGAAACTTTGTCGAGAAATCCGTATCGTATTTGATTACAATTTTTGCTTAAAGCAGTGCAATGCAGTCAAAGATTTAATGAAAGAGCTGATTTCGATCTTTTGAAATAACTTGAAAAAATTAACAGAAAAAAATTTGATTTTGGGCGCATTTTCATTTGATTTATTTTATGTTTTATTATATACTTATGTGGTTATAATTACTTTATAGGTGGTCATGTATGAAAAACAAAAACAAAATTTTCTTTTTTGGTGTCGCATTTGTTATGATGCTGGCACTCGTTTTTCCATATTTTGGAAAAACAGAATTCAAAAATGCTGATGCCTTGAATTATGAAAGCGTATCTATTTCAAATGGTGATTTTAATTCAAGTAAAAACAGTTATTATTTGGATTCATCTCCTTCTGGTTGGCAGATTATCAAATCTGGCGTAATTTCTACATCTGGTATAATCAACACAAACAGTGAAAGATTTGATGATTATCGTACAACTTATCAACTTGCAAATTCTAATAATCCAGAAACCATGTCTGCTGACAAAAATGATACAAAAGTGCTTATGCTCAACCCAAAAAGCACAACAAATCCAAATGGCAATTTGAACCAAGGTTTCAAATCAAACGACATAGCCTTGGCTGCTTACGGTTATTATTCATTTACGGTACTTGCAAAAGTTGAAGTTGGCGGTGTTGCAAGCATTTATCTGAAAGGGCTTGACAATGTCTTAAAATTTGAAAACATTTCAAACACAACTTGGAAAGCATACACATTCTTTGTTGAAAATGGTCCAATATCACAAAACATTCATTTTGAATTGTGGCTTGGAAACGACGGAGCTCAAACATCTTCAAGTCCAGTATTTTTTGATAACTTGACCGGCAAAAAGCTTGCAGAAACACAATACAATCTTGACAAGGCTGATGACACATATCACCAAGTTTACACAGTTTCAAAAAACTATATTACAGGTTTTGAAAATGCAAACTTTGAAAATGGTCTTGTTGGATGGACAGCAAATGGTCCCTTCCCTGCTGGAACTTATCACAAAGTTATCAACACAAAAGATAACGCAAGCATGAACGAATTTGATTTTTTGGATGGAAACAACCTTGAAGGCCCAAATGCTCTTTGGCTTGCCAGCAAACAAACTCCATCTTCAAGTTTTGGTTTCACTTCTTCAAAAATTTCTTTGCCAGCATTTGCTGTTTACAAAATTTCATTTATGGCAAAAGTTGGTGATGATACAACTGCTACGGTTGTTTTGAAAGAAACCGATGCAGTAAAAGATATTTACAGCGAATACGAACCAAAAACAACAAGTTTGACAGTCAATTCAAATGATTCATCAAACAACGTCGCAAACAATTACAAAACTTATTCTTTTTATGTTTGTGGACACACACAATACGACACAGAGATATTTGTTGAACTTTGGCTTGGAACAGAAAGTGAAGCAAAATCAGGCAGTGTATTGTTTGATGATTTCACAATCGAAAAAATATCAAAAACAGATTATACAAACACTTCAACAGGTTCAAACGTAAGCAAACTTGAATTGAAAACTTTGAGTGCAACACTCACAGTTCCAAACGGAACATTCAATTTGGGTTACAGCGAAGATGCCGACGTGAAATACCCTGCTGAACCAAGCAACTGGACAAAAGAAAATCCAAACAATCAAACATCTGGTATAATCAACACAAACACAGCAAAATTTGACAACATCAAAGATCAAATTGGTGGACTTGCAAATCCAGGCAACCCAAAAGGTTTTGTTGGAACAGACAATGAATACAACAACGTTTTGATGCTTTGGAACAAAACAAATTCTTATCAATCAATACTCAGTGACTCTTTGACTGTTGACAAAAACGATGGAAGTAACGAAGTATATTACAAATTGGCATTTGCTTTCAAAACATTGCCTTCTGACAGCGAAAGTGTAAACTTCAACTTGCAAATAGTTGACCAAAACTCAGTTGTTATCTATGAAGCAAAAAACATCAACAGCACAACTTGGGAAAACTTTGAACTCTATATCAAAAATGGATATTACACAACATCGTTGAAAGTAAGATTTTCATTGGGTACAGCATCCGAAAACGCAAAAGGTTATGCTTTTGTTGACAATGTAACCTTTGAAAAACAATCAAGTATGACAAGTGAACAATGGAATGCACTTTCCCCTTCCCTTACAACAAAAATCGCTGATTTTACAAATTGTTTTGTAAACACTTTGACAGACCTTAGAAGTTTTGATGCAACGCTGAACAGCGAACAACCTGCTGGTGAACCTGTTGCTCAAAGCGGATTGGTTGACAGCAAATCAAACGAATTTGACGTTATTTCAAACAGTGAAAGCCAAAGCAAAAAAATGATATATATCAAAACTATTGCAAATGCAAATTACAGTTTGAAATCAAACTTCAAAGCAAAACTTTTGGCAAACACACAATACAGAATTTCGTTCTTTGTTAAAACTATGCTTCATGATGTGCCTGAAAAATATGAAGAAAATTATGGACTTGGTTTTGAACTTGAAAATACAAACGGAAAATTTGAAAACATCAAAACAAATGGCGAATGGGTAAAATACACAATGGTTGTAAATACAACCGACGAAGTTGAAGCAGCATACAAATTTGTTGCTTGCAACCAAAACATCAACAGTGGCTTGTACTTCATTGACGAAATAAAAATTGAAAAATTGGACAGCACAACTTACAACTCACTTTTGAATGACAAAAAAAATGACAGCACTTATTACTTTGTTGGTTCAACTGACAAAATTGATGAAGATACCAAAGACACCGACGACACAACCGACGAAAAACAAGATTTCGACTGGATCTTGATCCCTTCAATTATTTCTGCAGTTGCATTGATTATTGCATTGGTTGGATTTATCATAAGACGTCTTAACATCAAAAAACGTCAAAAGAAAATGAAAACAACCTATGACAGAAAACAAACATTGTACAAAGACGTTATCAGAAAACAAGCAAGAGATATCCGTGACGAACAAGTGAAAGACCTTAATATCGAACTCAAAGAAATCGAAAAAGAAATTGAAGAGTTGGATGCAAACCAAAAAGAATTGCTTGCAAATCAAAGAAAAGCACAAGGCAAACAAATTGACAAGCAAACAGAAAAAGCATTCAAGTCATATGCATCAAAACACACTTCACTTGAAAACAAAAAAGAAAAAATAGTCAACAAAATAAAAGAGTTAAATTCTGCGGACTACCTTCTTACCCTTCAAAAGAAAATAACCAATGACATGGCAAAAGATTTGAAGGAACAAAACAAACAACAAGAAAATTCCGAAGAAAACAAATAGACTTTTCAGAAAAAAACAAGCGATAACGCTTGTTTTTTTTTGTTTATTTTTATCATAGTATTATTAAAGTCATCTAAATAAATTGAATATTACTGCAAAATGAATTGAAAACTGCAAAATGAAGGCAATGTTACTGCAAATAGTTTTGAATTTTTTGGACAAATTTGCTTAAAATCTCGTTGTCTTTGCACTCTATGTAAACGTTTATTTCACCTTCCAAATGATTGATGCGCACAATAATTTTTCCGTTGTTTTCCAAATCTCTTTCTATTTCATCCAAAATAGTTTGAAATTTGGATGAATTGACTTTTTCATAATCAAGTGAAAGTTTGATTTCTTTGCTTGGCACCTGTGGTAAATCTATCACTGATTGTACTATTTTTTCGTCTTTTATGTTTGCAAATTTCAGTGCAGTTACGAATGCATCCGAAGTTTTGGTTTCAAGCCAGATTATATTCCCGCTTTTTTCACCACAAAGATTATAACCTTTTTTGAGCATTGCGTCCACAAGCCTGCGCTCACCTGTCCCTGCAAGTTCATATTTGATATTGTGTTTGTCAAGAAGGTCAAAACACGAGTTGTTTGTAAGCAAGTTTGTAACTATTGGTTCATTTTCTGCCAATGCAAACGCCGTAAGCAAAAGATCGCCTTTTAATATTTTGCCATTTGGTGAAATTATAATAATTTTGTCGCAATCGCCATCCAGTTTTACGTTCCAACTGCCACTTTTGTACATAAAATTGTTTAGTCCACAATTATAATTTATATCATACCCATTTGAAGTATCGTTAAAACAGCAAATATCGGCGTATTTTTGCAAATACTTACACACCGCTATACCACTTCCATGTGCCAAGTCAAACAGCAAATTTGTGCGATTTTCAACAAATCCCGAAAGGTACTTTGCGTAAAACTCATTAAAGTTGTCAACATAATTTGTTTTGCTGTAAATATCGTACGAAAAAGTATCATGGAAAAATGAAAATTGCACGGCAGTCATTTGTTCATCACTTATTTTGAAACCATTGCCATTGAAGATTTTGAAACCGTTGTACAAAAAGTTCTTTTCAGAACCCGTCACCAAAACACCAGCGGTGGCTTTGAAATATTTTATGCCATAAGATATTCCCCCACACGTTGTTTGGTCAACAAAAAAGACTTCGGCACCACATTTGGTAAGTCCATCTACCAATGCTTGTGCCAAAGTCTTTGATTCAATACGTGTGTCACATCCGACCACAAATGACAAGTTTTTTCTTTGGAAAACTTTTACCAATGCGCCCGACAATTTGTAAGCGAAAGCAGGATTGATATCCAATCTTGTTCCAACAATCATGTCTGCGCCAAATATCTTTTTTATAATCAACCTCCACGAATGTATTCAAATGCGGAAATTGCCGCAATGGCACCATCACTGCATGCCGTTACAATTTGTCTTAAAGATTTTACTCTTATATCTCCACATGCAAACACACCGTCAAGGTTTGTTTTCATTTTTTCATCAGTAATAACATAACCGTTTTTGTCAAGATTTATCTTTCCCGCAAGAATTTCGGTATCGGGTTTTCTGCCAATGGCAACAAACAATCCATCAATGTCAATTGTTTGTGTTTTGCCACTTGCAATATCTTCGACCTGCAATGATTGCAAATGGTCTTGACCAACAAGTCCAGTTACTTTGCTGTTAAGCAAATATTTTATATTTTTGTTTGAGTTTGCAGTTGCATCCAATGCTTTTACAAGTGTATCGTCACCACGGAACGTATCACGCCTGTGAATAAGATAAACCGTTTTTGCAAGCCCAGATAAATATATGCAATCTTCAAGCGAAGTGTTACCCCCGCCCACCACTGCAACGACCTTGTTTTTGTAAAGTGTTCCGTCGCAAGTTGCACAGTAAGAAAGACCGCGACCAACAAATTTCTTTTCGTTTTCGACTTCAAGTTGCTTTGCACTCGCCCCAAGTGACAAGATTATCGCCTTTGTTTTGTAAGAGGTGTTGTGAGTGTTGACAATTTTTTCCTTGCCATCAAAATCAAAAGAAACAACTTCGGCAAAGTCAAATTCACAACCTGCGTTTTGTGCATGATTGTGCATCTTGATTGCCAACTCAACTCCGTCGATTTTTTCAAAGCCAGGATAATTTTCGATTGTTGACGTAAGTCCAATCTGTCCACCTGGCATCATGCGTTCAATCAAAAGTGTTTTCAATCCCGCACGGCAGGCATATATTCCAGCAGTAAGACCAGCAGGTCCACCACCAACAATAATCACGTCATACATAAGCGACTCCTAATCAAGAATAGCGTTGTGATAAACGTCTTGAACGTCATCAGATTCATCAAGTTTGTCAAGCATACGTTCAAATGTTGCTTTTTTGTTTTCGTCAAGTTCGACGTAGTTGCTTGGAACAAGTTGTGCTTCGGCAGAAACAATTTTGTAACCAAGTTTTTCCAAATGGTCAACTATTGCAGACAATTTTTCGCTTTTGCCGACTATTTCAACACTGTCTTCATCTTCTTGCAGATCGTCAACATCGACTTCCATTGCATCTTCAAACAGTTTGTCCATATTTACGCCATTTTTGTCCAAAACAACCACTGCTTGCTTTGTAAACAAATACGAAACGCAACCAGCAGAGCCCAAACTTCCACCAAATTTGTCAAAAGCGTGTCTTACGTCACCTGCTGTACGATTTTTGTTATCTGTCAAACATTCAACGATAACTGCAACACCTCCGACACCATAACCTTCATAAGTTATTTCTTCATAATTTATGCTGTCAAGTTCACCACTGGCCTTTTTGATTGATCTTTGAATACTGTCATTTGGCATATTGGCTGTCTTTGCCTTTGCGATACAATCTTTGAGTTTTGAGTTTGTTTCTGGGTCTGCACCGCCACTTTTTACTGCAACGGCAATTTCACGACCAAGTTTTGTAAATATTTTACCTTTTTGGGCATCAGATTTTTCTTTTGTTCTTTTTATGTTGTTCCATTTACTATGTCCGCTCATTTTTTACCTCCAAAACATATTTGATACATTATAATTCCAGCACTTACAGCGACGTTAAGGCTTTCAAGGTTGTTTTTCATAGGAATAGCAATACTGCCCATGCATTTTTGTTTGCTTGTTTTGCTTACACCATGTCCTTCATTGCCCATGACTATGCCAACTGGCAAATCGGGTTTAAAATCAAAAATATCTTTTCCGCCCATGTCGGCGTAATAAAGATTTTTTGGACAAAATGTGTTTTGATACTGCTGACAAGTCATTTCGACAATATTGAGTTTAAGCACTGCACCTGCACTGCTTCTGACAACTTTTTCACTGGTTGCACTGGCACAATCAACCAAAACAACATCCAAAAAATTGCAAGCCAATGCACTGCGCATAATTGCACCCACATTGCCAGAATCTTGAACGTTGTCCAAAACAACAAAATTGCCTTGGATATGGTCGACCGAAGAAAATTTCATCTTGAAAACACCAACAATACCCGCATTTGTTTTTACAGTTGACAAACTGTTCAAAACTTCTTTTGAAACAAAAGTCGTTTGATTTTCATTCAAGAAATCAAAAGTTTTGCCTTTTAAAACAAAAATGTGAAGTGGCTCAAATCCTTGAATCAAAGCCTCTTCAACCATTTTGGGAGTATCCAAAAAAAGCAAAAATCTGTTGTGGTCTTTTTGCTTTTTCAGGTCTTTTATTGTTAAATTGTTTTTTGATGTAATTTCCATAAATTACTTCACATTTTTGGCAACTTTGACAAGTTCAGCAAAACCTTGTGCATCATTTACTGCCATTTCTGCAAGCATTTTTCTGTTGAGTGTTACGTTGTTTTGTTTGAGTCCATACATAAATTTGCTGTATGAAATATCGTTCAATCTGCAAGCAGCGTTGATACGTGTAATCCAAAGTGCACGGAAGTCACGTTTACGCAATTTTCTGCCAATATAAGCATATTTTCCGCTTTTCATAACGGCTTGTCTTGCAACACGATATTGTTTGCTTCTTGCACCAAAATAACCTTTTGCTTGTTTCAAAATTGCTCTTCTTTTCTTTTGAGCATTTACTCCGCGTTTAATTCTCATATCATGTCTCCTTTTTAACCGTTAATCATCTTTTTGATATTTTTTTCTTGTTTTCCAGAAAGATAAGCACCTTTTCTTAACTTTCTTTTACGTGAATTCGACTTTTCTGTCAAGAAATGACCTCTGTTTGCTTTCGCAAATTTAACCTTTCCACTGCCCGTAACTTTAAAGCGTTTTTTGGCACCACTGTGTGATTTAATTTTTGGCATTGTTATTTTCTCCTTTTTTATTTTTAGGTGATACAATCAAAACTATGTTTTTGCCCATAATTTCAGGGGCTTTGTCCACAGTTCCATTTTCAGAACACATCTCAAAAAAGTTTTTTACAATTTCGATTCCATTTTTTGCATAGGCTTGCTGACGGCCCTTCATACGCAAAACAATTTTCACTTTGTCGCCACCGGTCAAAAACCTGTTTGCATGTTTTGCTTTTGTTTGCAAATCGTGTGTGTCGATAGTCATTGACAGTTGAACTTCTTTCAAATCAACAATGTTTTGATTTTTCTTCAACTCTTTTTCTTTTTTGATAGCATCAAACTTGTATTTGCCATAGTCCATAATTTTGCATACTGGTGGGTTTGAGTTTGGCGACATCAAAACAAGGTCAAGTCCTTGTTCTTCTGCCATGCTCCTTGCTTGTGAAATGGAAACCACGCCAAGTTGTTCACTTTCACTTCCAATAAGCCTTACTTCTTTGGCAAAGATTTGTTCATTGATCAATAATGGTTTAAAAATAGTTGTATCCTCCAATTTAAAAACTAATGGTGAAGCAAGATTATGCTCCACCATTAAAAAATCGTTTTGTATTCAAGATTTTTTAACCTGGTCAAGAACGAAATCCGACCGGTGAGAGCAAATACTCTTCTTTACACGTGACAAATATATCACATTTACAATCGCTTGTCAACACTTTTGCAAACATTTTCAGGCAATTGCAACAATTTTACTCTTAGTGAACAATGCACAACTTGACCCCTTTATTTTTTTGAAACTCCTTTAAGAAGCGAAACGCTGATTCCATCCCCTATATCCAAAACCTGAGTTTGAAAATCTGGGTCATCAGAAATTTCTTGCAAATATTTGCGAAGATTGACAACTATTGTGCGATGTTTGTGCGGAACAAAGCCTTGTGCAAGCACTTTTCCTTGAAAATACACGTTGTCTGCAATCAATGCTCCGTTTGGATTGAGAAGAGTTTTAAGAATTGGCAGATACTTGATATATTGACCTTTTGGTCCGTCCAAAAATATCAAATCAAATTTTTGGTCAAGTGTAGTAATCAACTCGCCCGCGTCACCGCAAAGAATTTGAAAGCGATTTTCAAAACCCGCATTTTGCAAGTTTTGTTTTGCCACAGACACTTTGGTTTGGTCTTTTTCAACAGAAATCAATTTGCAATCGCACGACGACAACAAAACATAGGCACTGTAACCAAAAGCAGTGCCTATTTCCAAAACAGATTTGGGTTTGTATTGTTTGCAAAAGTCGCTTAAAAATTTGTCAACGCCGTCGCGAAGCAAATAGTTGTATTCACCCACATTGCAAAGAGTTTGTTTTTTTATATCAAAATTTTCCATCAATCCAACATTACAATGACCAAAATCATTGGACGCCTTTTTGTCGTTTTGTTTATGAAGTTTGAAAGACTTCTGCGAACGTTGTTGCGAATCATATTTGGATCAAGGTCTTTCAAGTCTTGTTGATGCAACATATTTTTTATATATTCACGTGCATCATTGTTGAATTTTTCGGCTTCATCGTTGTAAACAACGCCACGAGTAATCATAAATGGTTCGCTGGAAAGTTCGCCACTTATTGTGTTTATATTAAGTACTGCAACGCAAATTCCGTCTTCGGAAAGTTGTTTACGATCCTTCAAAACTGTGCTGTCCATATCGCCGATTCCAAGTCCGTCAATAAGTCTTTGACCAGCAGTCACAAAACCAATCTTTTTGATGTAATTTTGTGTCATTTCGACTTGCATTCCAAGGTCAGGCAAAATGATATTGCGTGCATCCATACCCATGCCAACAGCAAGTTCTTTGTGTTGTTTGAGATGTCTGTATTCGCCGTGTATTGGCATAAAGAATTTTGGTTTTGTAAGAGCATGCATAATTTTGATTTCTTCTTGACAAGCGTGTCCAGATGCGTGAACATCGGCAAGTTCGTCATAGATAACATCTGCGCCCTTTTTGAACAAAGAATTTATTATGCCATAAACGCTCTTTTCGTTTCCTGGGATTGGAGATGATGACAAGATAACCGTGTCGCCTTCACCAAGTTTGACTTTGTTAAATTCGCCTGCTGCCATGCGAGTAAGTGCGCTCATTGCTTCGCCTTGACTTCCTGTTGTGACGATAAGCAATTCTTTTGGTGCATATTTGTCAATCTTGTCGATGTCGATTATATTTTCTTTATTATAACGAAGTTCGCCAAGTTTCATAGCAACTTCTGACACATTTATCATGCTTCTTCCAGAAAAGGCGACTTTACGTTTGAATTTTTCTGCCAAGTCAAGTATTTGTTGCAATCTGTGGATATTTGAAGCAAATGTTGCAACAAACAATCTGTCTTCGGTGCGTTTTTCAAAAATTTGTTCAAGTGCTTTACCAACGCAAGATTCACTCATTGAATATCCTTTTCTGCAAACGTTTGTGCTTTCGCAAAGCAAAAGGTTTACGCCTTTTTTGCCAAGTTCGCCAAATCTTGTAAGGTCTGTCATAACGCCGTCAATTGGTGCAAAATCAATTTTGAAGTCACCTGTATGAATAATGGTTCCGCATGGAGTTGTAATTGCCATTGCAAGTGAGCCAGCGATTGAGTGACTAACTTTGATAAATTCGATTGTGAACGCACCAATTTTCAAAACATTTTTTGGTTTTACTGCGATTGCTTTGTGTTTGATTTTTGGAAATTCACGCAATTTGTTGTCAACCAAAGCCAAAGTAAGTTGACTTCCATAGATAGGAACGTTGATTTCACTGAGTACAAATGGAATGCCACCGATGTGGTCTTCGTGACCATGGGTAAGCAAAATTGCCTTCAATTTGTCACGATTTTCCAAAAGATAAGAAATGTCTGGAACGACCAAGTCAACACCTGGAAGGTCATCACCTGGGAAAGTAAGACCACAATCAACGACTATCATATCGTCGCCATATTCAATAGCGGTCATATTTTTTCCGATTTCACCTACACCACCCAAAAACGTAATTTTAACTTTGTCTTTTGAGTTTTTGTTTGTTGTTGAATTTTGTGATTGCAAAACGTCATTTTGTTGCATTGGCTGTTTTTTTGTTTGCAGATTTTTGTTTGTGCCTTGCAATTTTGTTTTTTGTTTTGCTGTTTTTTCAATGTTATTTTCTTTTTTGTTGACGTCCAAAACTGTATTTTGTTTTTTGGGTTGTCTTGATTTTTTTTGATTTTTGTTTGTTTGTTTTTGGTTGTTTTGATTTGAAATATTTTCTTGTTTGGTTTGAGCATTTATTTGCAAATTGCCAACATTCCCCAAATTGTAATTGCTGAGGATATCATTTATTTTTGCATTGTTGTCAATGATTGTATTCAATTTTGTGTCTATTGCTGTGTTCGCATTATCCAAAGCGCCTTTTATATTTTGTAAATCATTTTCTGTCATTATTTTGTCTCCTTTTTTTCATAATAAATATTGCAAATGATTTTTTTGCATTTTTCGTTTGTTATTTTGGTTTTTATTTAACAGATAAACTGAAAATTATATTTTTTCATTTTATTTATTTATTTTATTTTTTGAATTATTT
>ULVD01011467.1_pt1 | contig 11575 bp, 11 predicted proteins | sample 1959101 | NCBI WGS metagenome assembly ULVD01 (sample SAMEA4835777, study PRJEB28245) | human gut metagenome | biome: gut microbiome; material: fecal sample | place: Denmark | collected 2008
CTGTTGGTGTTCATGGATCGGGGCGCAGGGGAGGTTACTTCCAGACTGGGGCTGAATTCCTCCTATTCCGAAATTCTGACCGGAATCATTCTGTTCTTCATCATCGGCTGTGAGTTCTTTATTCAGTACAAATTGGTTCTGAACCATAAACATAAGGAGGTGAAGGCATGAGCGGCGCCATTGTGATTCAGTTTATTCAAAGAGCTATTTTGCAGGGAACGCCCCTGCTCTTCGGTTCCACCGGTGAAATCATCACCGAAAAATCGGGCAATCTGAATCTGGGTATTCCCGGCATCATGTATATGGGAGGAATTTCAGGGGTGATTGGCGGCTTCCTCTATCAGGAGGCAGCCGGAAACAACATCAATTCCTTCCTTGCGATTCTGATTCCCACCCTTTCGGCTCTGCTTGGTTCCTTGCTGGTATCCTTGCTCTATTGCTTTTTGACGGTTACTCTTCGGGCAAACCAGAATGTTACGGGTCTGGCGCTGACGACCTTCGGCGTGGGCTTCGGCAACTTCTTTGGCGGATCGCTGATCAAGGTGTTGAAAAGCGATGTTCCCTACATTGCTTTGACGAGGATTGCCAAGGTTTTCAAGACGCCTCTTCCCTTTGCAAAAAAGCTGGGCTGGGTTGGAGAGATTTTCTTTTCCTATAGCTTCATGGTGTATCTGGCAGTGATTCTGGCAGTGATTGCGGCGGTAATTCTGATGAAAACCAAGGTCGGTCTGCAGCTTCGTGCGGTGGGCGAAAACCCGGCAACGGCAGATGCGGCCGGAATCAATGTGACCAAGTATAAATACTTTGCAACCTGCATCGGCGGAATGATCGCAGGGTTAGGCGGCTTGTACTATGTGATGGACTACTGCAACGGAATCTGGTCCAACGGAGCCTTCGGCGACCGGGGATGGCTGGCCATTGCACTGGTGATCTTTGCCACCTGGAAGCCTCTGTTTGCCATTCTCGGCTCCTATCTGTTCGGAGCCCTGTACGTACTTTACAACTATGTGGATGCCTTTTTCGGAATCAAGCTGAGCATGCCGATGATTCCGCTGTTCCAGATGCTCCCCTATGTGGTGACGATTCTGGTGCTGATTATTGTCAGCGTGCGCAACAAAAAGGAAAATCAGCCGCCGGCAAGTCTGGGAAACAACTATTTCCGAGAAGACCGGTAGCAAAGGAAATGCGAAAAAGGGCTGTGCTTGCAGGAAGGCGGCACAGTCCTTTTTGCTTTGAATTTTTTAAAGCGGTTTCAAGCGGTTCGGAGAGAAAAGTCCGGGGAGTAAAGAGTCAGAGGAAGGGAAGCCGGAGAGATTTTTCGCTTCTCCGGCTACCTTTCCCAGTCTTTCTTCAGTTCCTCATAGCAGATTTTCCGATCCCGGAAATAGAATTCAAAATCCTTTTCGCCGATAGGTCTTAAAACTCTGCAGGGATTTCCCACCGCAACCACATTGGAGGGAAGGTCCTTTGTCACCACGCTTCCGGCGCCAACCACCGTGTTTTCACCGATGGATATACCCGGAAGGATGATTGCTCCGGCACCGATCCAGCAATTGCGCCCGATGTGTACCGAAGCGTTGTACTGATATGCCCGCTCCCGGAGCTCGGGCAGAATCGGGTGAGCGGCGGCAGCCACAATGACGCCCGGGGCAAACATCACATGATCACCCACATAAATATGGGTGTCATCGACCAAAGTCAGGTTAAAATTGGCGTACACATCGTTGCCGAAATGCACATGTGCCCCGCCCCAGTTGGCGTGAAAAGGAGGTTCAATATAGCAGTTTTCACCGATTTCGGCGAACATCTCCTTTAAGAGCTTCTGTCGTTTTTCCCCTTCAGACGGACGGGTGGCGTTGAAATCATAGAGCTTCTCCAGACAGAGAGTCTGCTTTTCCAGGATTTCGCTGTCCCCCGGCAGATAAAGCTCTCCCCGGTGCATCCGATCTTTCATGTTCATTCGTAGTTCCTTTCAGATACTTCCGTTCCGGTTATCTGTGGGCAACGGTTTGCGCCTTCTTTTTTCGGAAGTTTTGGCAAAAAATAAGCTTTCGCATGATATTTTAACACCGGATCCTGCTTTTGTCAACCGCATTTCCTGCTTTCTGAAACCGAAAATATTGGTTTTCAACACGGAAAGAAAACCGTTTTCGGCATAGAAAGAAAAAGCGGACTTGACAACAACGGGCAATCGGACTATAATAAACGGGGTAGGAGGACGGTCATGTCCGCCTTCCTGAATGAATATCGGAGGAATGATTTTATGAGATGCCCAAGATGCTTTACAGAATTTGACGATCGGTTGCCCTCCTGTCCGGTTTGCCGTCAGCCTTCTCCCGACGGAAGGCGCGCCGGAAATACCCTTGCACTGGCGAGAATTGCAGAATCACCGTTTGTGCTGGTGTTGGCGATTCTGTCTACTTTGATGACGGTTCTTCAATTTGTGAGTATTTTTTTTGGTTTCCTGTCTTTTGTATCCTTCATAATTCAGCTGTTGGCTACCATCGGTCTTTGGACGCTGTATACCTCTGCTTCCAAGGGAGCCGTAACCCCTTCGTCCTTCGGACTGATCCGGTGTATCCCGGTTTATGGGATCGTGAGCAGCAGTATAGTCATGGCCCTGTGCTTGCTGGGAGCAGTGATTTCTTTTGTAGGGGCGGGAGTGATTCGTGAAATTTTTGAAAAGGAATTGGGAGATGTTTACTTCGATATAGCCGATCTGACAGCCGGAGGGATTGCGGCAATTCTTGCCGTCTTCCTGCTTGTTATGCTGATTGCTATGGTTTTCATGTTAATCTATTATATCCGTATGAATACGATTCTCAAAAAATTTCCGGATTGGTTGTTTCCGGCGTCCCTTATGTGCCCAATGAGAATTTCTTCTGCGTACTGAGCTTTGTTCTGGCGTTTTTTCAGTTGATCAGTGGGATCACAACATTCTTTATTGCCCCTCTGTCTGGGTTGGTCAGCCTGATTTCCTGCGGGATGAAGGTGGTCTTTGCGGTATTTCTTCTGACAAACAGAGAAAAAATCGGGCGCATTGCGGCGGGAGAGCCCTTGGAAGGACCGGTTGCACCCAATGGCCAGCCGAACCCGTCCTATAGCCATCCCAACCAATTCTATGGCCAGCCGAATCCGCCCTATGGTCAGCCGAACCAGCCCTATGGCCAGCCGAACCCGCCCTACGGTCAACCGGCTCAGCCCTACGGTCAGCCGAATCCGCCCTATGGTCAGCCGAACCAGCCCTACGGTCAGCCGAATCCGCCCTATGGCCAGCCGAATCCGCCCTACGGTCAACCGGCTCAGCCCTACGGTCAGCCGAATCCGCCCTATGGCCAACCGCCTCAGCCTTACGGTCAGCCGAATCCGCCCTATGGCCAACCGGCTCAGCCCTACGGTCAACCGGCTCAGCCCTACGGTCAGCCGAATCCGCCCTACGGTCAGCCCAACCAACCCTATGGTCAGCCGACCCCGTCCTGCATCCAGCCCGAACAGCCTGTTAGACCGTCAGAAGCTTCTTTCGGGTCCTCCGATTCCAAGGAAGCTCCTGAAAACCCGGAGGGGGCAGAGAGCGGTGCAGTTCCGAAGCAGGGAGAATGACAAAAATACAAGGGGTTGTAAAAGAATTTGCTTGTTTTACAGCCCCTCAAAATGCCGGTGGGATTCCGGCATTTTTGATGCGATCTTGGTCGCTTTTGCCCTTCATATTATAGAAATTCCGGTGGATTTTTCCGTGGATTCTTCCGTGGATTTATCCACAGTCATCGGGGTGTTCAAAAACTCGGTCAGAGTTTTTGAACACCCCCTCTTTTTTGGGAATTTCGATTTTCGGTTTTTAACTTTTCAATGCTCTTGTCGCATTGAGAATGGCTACCACCGAAACGCCTACATCGGCAAAGACAGCCAGCTCTCCGGCATAGCTTTCCAGGATATTCAGGCCCGGGAGAACGGCGGTCAGTCCAATGAGGAGCATCACCCCGAATTTCACGGCCAGAGCAAACACAATATTCTCCTTGACGATGCGCATGGTTTTCCGGCAGATGCCAATGGCCTTGCACACATCGGAAGGGCGATCGTTCATCAAAACCACATCGGCGGCCTCCACGGCGGCATCGGAGCCCAAGGCGCCCATAGCGATCCCCACATCCGCACCGGCGAGCACCGGGGCATCGTTTATGCCGTCGCCCACAAAGCAAAGGGTGCTGTTTTTATCCTTCTTTGCCATCAGCTCCTCGGCAATCTGCAGCTTTTCTTCGGGCAACAATTCGGAATAGAACCGATCCAAAGAAAGCTCTTTGGCGGTTCTTTCGGCGTTTTCCTTCCGGTCGCCGGTGAGCATCACCGTACAAATATCCATCTTTTTCAGTGCTGCAAGGGCGGCGGCGCTGTCCTCCTTCAGGGTATCCGCAACCAGAATGTACCCGGAGTATGCTCCATCTATCGAAACATAGAGAGCACTGCCCGCTTCAGAGGGAGCCTCCGGGGTGATGCCGGCTGTAACCATCAGCTTCGCATTTCCCACAAGAATGTTCTGTCCCTCTATGGTTCCGCCCACGCCCATTCCGGCAAATTCTTTGTAGTCTTCCACCGGAAGCAACGGAGCTTTGCAGGCTTCCTTCACCGCAAGACCCAAAGGGTGGGTGCTGTAGAGTTCCGCAGAGGCGGCAACCTGCAACAGCTTTTCTTCGCAGATTCCCCGGGGGCAGATCCTTTGAACCTTGAAATTACCTTCGGTCAGCGTGCCGGTCTTATCGAAAACCGCAGTTTTGCATTTTGAAAGCGCCTCCACGAAAACCGAGCCTTTGATGAGAATGCCCTTGGAGCAGGCTCCCCCGATGCCGCCGAAAAAGGACATGGGGACGGAGATGACCAGAGCGCAGGGGCAGGAGACGATCAGAAACATGAGAGCGGCGTGTACATAAGGGAACCAGGTCTCCGAGAAATTCCAGACGCCGCTGTGGATTCCGGTGATCACCGAGGGGATCAGCGCCACCAGCAGCGCCACTCCGGTGACGAGGGGAGTATAGACTCTTGCAAAAGAGGAAATAAAATTCTCGCTTTTGCTCTTGCGAATTCCTGCGTTCTCCACCAACTCCAGAATTTTGCTGACCGTCCCTTCGGAAAAGGGCTTGGTGACCTTCACTTTCAGCATTCCCGAAATATTGATGCACCCGGACAGGATCCCATCGCCTGTATGTACCTCCTGCGGCAGACTTTCACCGGTCAGGGAGGCCGTGTTCAATTCGGAACGGCCTTCGACAATCACGCCGTCCAAGGGAATCCGATCCCCGGGGCGGACGGTGATGATCTGTCCCACCTGCACTTCTTCCGGCGCAACCTGTTTCAGCTCTCCGTTTTCCTCCACATTGGCGAATTCGGGCATCATGTCCAGCAGTGCAGACACGGAATTTCTGGATTTTCCTACGGCGATACTCTGAAACAGCTCTCCCACCTGATAGAAAATCATAATGGCGGCCGCTTCGTGGGCTTCATCTGCATTTTTTTCCACAAGGCAGAGCACAAGGGCGCCTAAGGAAGCAACGGTCATCAACAGGCTTTCATCAAAGACCTCGCCCCGGACGATCCGGCGCAGAGCCTTATAGAGAACATCGTATCCGATGAGCAGGTAGGGAATGGCCATGATCAGAAGGCCCAGCCACCAGACAGGCTTTACGGAATGATTGAAAATCAGAGCGGCGATAAAGAGAATCAGCGCACCAAGGATCCGTCCCAACTGCTTTTTTTGACTTTTGTTCATTTTTCCCTCCCAAGGATCGTTCCAATCATTTCACGGTGCAGTCTTCATCCACGCTTCTGACCGCCGCCCGAACCTTTTCGAGAATGCCTTCCGCCTCCTCGTCTTTGCAGTCCAAGATCATTTTCTGCGCCATAAAACTGATGGAAACCGAGTTTACCCCCTGGATTTTTTTGATCTTTTTCTCCATTTGAGAAGCGCAGTGCGCACAGTCCAGATTTTCCATTTTCAAAATTTTAACCATGGTTCTTTTCTCCGTTTCTGTTTAAAAATTTTTTCTGAAGCTGATTTTTATTCTGCCACATGGTCTAAGCCCAGAAGCAGCATCATTTTTACATGGTCGTCACAGAGGCTGTAATATACCGCTTTGCCCTCTCTGCGGCAACGAACCAGCCGGGCGCCCTTCAGAATGCGCAAAGAGTGAGAGACTGCCGACATACTCATCTGCAATTTCTCGGACAGACTGCCTACGGCTTCTTCCTTATCCAACAGCGCACGCAGAATCCGGATGCGGGTTTCGTCGCCGAAAACCTTGTAGAGCTGGGCCAGCTCGTAAACCAGTTCTTCGTTTTCCAGCCGCTCTTCCTCTTCCGAAGGAAAATAGGGTTGGATCTTTGCTTCTTCGATTTCTCCGGTGCCCTGTTCCTCTCCGGAGGTTTTTTTTTGTATGTATCGGACTTCGTTTTCGCTCATGGGACCCTCCTGTATTTGTTCATTTGAATCATTGTTCAAGTGTACATACGAAGTATACCACGCAAAAGAACCTTTGTCAAGCGGTTTTCTGAAATTTTTTATGTTTTATGGGACCTCTAAAAATTCAGAGTGCGCCGAACCGCCGTTAAAGCCACGCTGTTGGGCTATGCTGTGAATTTTCGAGGCTCCCGTATCCTTTCACGGGCCAAGGCCGTGCAGTTTCTCGGAACCACAAAAAATATTTTGCGCATCCGGCAACGGCGGTTTTGCCGCAGGGCTTTATTGCCCAAAACCTGAATTCGCAAAGTGTTCCGGAGCTTTGGCGCTTCCTTTTTCGTAAGGATTGCTGGATGCCGAATAGACTTGGAATATTTTGCTTCACCCTTCCAAAATATTTCAGAGCGGCAGGCGTTTGCAGGAATTTTACTTGATTCCGCCAAGAATATATGGTACAATGTTCCAAAGATCAATATTCTGAAGAGCAACGATGTACGAGGAGTTTACCTATGGAAATACGGGAAATTTTAAGCAAATGCGACCACACCCTGCTTGCACCCCAAGCTACCTTTGAGGAAATACGGCAGGTCTGCGACGAGGGAATCCGGTACGGCACCGCCTCGGTCTGCATTCCGCCCTGTTTTGTGAAGGAGGCCAAAAGCTATGTGGGCGACCGTTTGCCCATTTGCACGGTGATCGGCTTTCCCACCGGTGCCCATTCCACGGCGGTCAAATGCTTTGAAGCGGCAGAGGCTGTACGGCACGGGGCGGACGAAGTGGATATGGTGATCCGTCTGGGATGGGTCAAAGAGAAACAGGAAGAGAAAATTCTTTCGGAAATCAACGAAGTGAAGGCGGCGTGTGAGGGAAGGCTTTTGAAGGTGATTATTGAAACCTGTCTTCTGACCAAGGAGGAAAAAATCCTTCTTTGTCAACTGGTGTCCCAATCCAAAGCGGACTATATCAAAACCTCTACCGGCTTTTCTACGGGCGGAGCCACGAAGGAGGACATTGCGCTGATGAAGGCTTACTGCGCACCCTCCCTGAAGATCAAGGCGGCAGGAGGAATTGGTTCCTTAGAGGACGCCGAGGACTTCCTGCGTTTGGGCGCCGATCGGTTAGGCACCAGCCGGATCATAAAATTGGCGGAAAAAATGCAGAATAGGAAATAAAGGACACTTTTGGCCGATATTCTGCGGAAGTCCGGAGGGATTTTGGACTTTACGGAGCTTCGGCATCCCGGAAGGGAGGAAAGCATCCGATAATTCAAATTGGAAGGAGCAAATACGATGTCAAAAGAATATACACCCCACATTGCCGCCGCCCCGGAGGATTTTGCAAAGGTCGTTCTGATGCCGGGGGATCCCTTGCGTGCCCGGTTTATCGCCGAAAATTATATGGAAAACCCCCGCTTGGTCAACAATGTGCGGGGAATACAGGGCTACACCGGGGTTTATAAGGGCACGCCGGTTTCGGTGATGGCCAGCGGAATGGGCATGCCTTCCATGGGAATCTATTCCTATGAGCTGTACCGCTTCTTCGGCGTGGACACGATTTTGCGGATCGGGTCCGCCGGAGCCCTGCAGGCAGACCTTCCTTTGCGCCGGATCGTTTTGGGTATGGGCGCCTCAACCGATTCCAATTATGCCCACCAGTATCATCTGCCCGGCGGCTTTGCGCCTCTCTGTTCCTACCGGACTCTGCGTACCTGCACGGAAGCGGCCAAGGAACTGGGCTATGGCTATACCGTCGGAAATCTCCTTTCCACCGATGTGTTTTATAACGATGAAGAGCGGCTCCCCGAAATTTTCCGGTCGGTGGAGGCCTATGGAAAGATGGGCGTTCTGGCCGTTGAAATGGAAGCGGCGGCTCTGTATATGAACGCAGCCCGATACGGAAAAAACGCTTTGGCCATCTGCACCATTTCAGACAGTCTGATTACCGGAGAGGCCCTTTCCTCCGCTGAGCGGCAGGAATCCTTTACCGAAATGATGGAATTGGCTCTGCTAACGGCAAAGAAGCTTACCGACCGGGATTGAAAGGAAGAAGAACATGAAACGGGTATTTCTGATCGTCCTGGATTCTTTGGGCATTGGCGAAGAACCGGACGCCCGGCTGTTTGGCGACCGGGATTGCCACACACTGAAGCGGATTGCGTCGGCTCCGGAATTCCGCTTTGAATCCATGCGAAGGTTGGGTATGGGAAATATTGACGGGCAGGAGTATTTGCCGGGGGAAGCAAAGCCCCTTGCCGCCGTGGGGCGGTTGCAGGAATGCTCCATGGGCAAGGATACCACCATCGGCCACTGGGAGCTTTCCGGGATCGTTTCCCCCTCTCCCCTGCCCACCTATCCCAACGGTTTTCCAAAGGAAATCCTTGAGGAATTCCAAAAACAGACCGGCAGGGAAGTGCTGTGCAACCTGCCCTATTCCGGCACAGAGGTCATCAAAGCCTATGGAAAAGAGCACATGGAAACCGGGAAGCTCATCGTTTATACCTCTGCTGACAGCGTTTTTCAGATCGCCGCCCACGAAGAGGTGGTGCCTCTTCCGGTGCTCTATGATTACTGCCGCATTGCCCGTTCGATCCTGCAGGGGAAACACGCTGTGGGTCGGGTGATCGCCCGTCCCTTCACCGGCGCACCCGGAAGCTTTGTGCGCACGGCAGGACGGCAGGACTTTTCCCTGGAGCCGCCGGGCAAGACCCTTCTGGACGCTCTGAAGGAAGAGGGAAAGACGGTCTATGCCATCGGCAAGATTTCCGACATTTTTGCCGGCAGAGGCATCACCGAAAAGGTAGCTACCCACTCCAACGCCGAAGGAATGGAGAAAACGCTGGAGGCCTTGGATCGGAATTTTGAAGGGCTGTGTTTCACCAATCTGGTGGACTTCGATATGCTTTACGGACATCGGCAGGATGTTTCGGGCTATGCCCGTGCCTTTGCGGAATTTGATGCCTGGCTGCCCTCTTTTCTGAAGAAAATGAGAGAGGAAGACCTGCTCGTTCTGACGGCCGACCACGGATGCGATCCGGGAGACGGCCACACCGACCACACAAGAGAATATGTGCCGCTTCTGCTGTTCGGTAAAGGCGTTCGTCCGGTAAATCTGGGTACGAGAAAGGGCTTTGCAACGGTCGCCGCCACGGTGGCGGAAGCTCTGGGCTCTTCCTACAGAGGCCAAGGAGAAAGTCTTTGGAAGGAGATTGCGCTGCCCACCGAAAAGGAAAAAGCGCTGGTTAAGGCCGCCCGAAGGGCAATGGAGTATTCCTACGCACCCTATTCGGGCGTGCAGGTGGGTGCGGCGCTTTTAAGCTCCGACGGCAGGATATTTACCGGCTGTAACATTGAAAATGCCGCCTATACCCCAACGGTTTGCGCCGAACGGACGGCGCTGTTCAAAGCGGTTTCCGAGGGGGTGCGCTCTTTCCGGATGCTGGCGGTATGCGGCGGAAAAAGCGGAGTTCTTTCGGGCGTTTTTCCGCCCTGCGGGGTTTGCCGGCAGGTTCTGCGGGAGTTTTGCTCTCCGGACCTTCCCGTTTTGCTGGTCCAAGGGGAGTCTCCCGATCCTGCGGAATCCTCTTTGGAGTTTGAACGCACCACCCTTGGCGAGCTTTTTCCCCGCTCCTTCGGCAGTGAATTCCTTTCAGAGTGAATCCTCTTCGGCAAGACTGCTCGTTGCCAATGCACTTTGAATATTCTGAGGTATCCAAAAGAGAAAAGAGGAACGATCCGTGAGAATGTACGATATTCTGGAAAAAAAGAAAAACGGAAATGAGCTTTCCCAAGAGGAGATCGCCTTTTTTGTGAAGGGCTACACGGAAGGAAGCATTCCCGACTACCAGGCTTCCGCTCTTTGTATGGCGATCTGCCTGAAGGGAATGACCTCCAAAGAAACAGAGGCGCTGACGCTTGAAATGGCACATTCGGGTGACACGGTGGATTTGAGCCGCTTCGGTTCCTTTTCGGTCGATAAACACAGTACCGGCGGGGTGGGCGATAAGACCACTCTGGTGGTGGCACCTCTGGTGGCCAGTCTTGGTATGAAGGTGGCCAAAATGTCGGGCAGAGGCTTGGGACACACCGGAGGCACGGTGGATAAGCTGGAATCGGTTCCGGGCTTCCGCACCTCCTTGAGCGAGGAGGAATTCCTTGCTCAGGTTGAAAAAGCGGGGGTCGCCGTGGTGGGGCAGACCGCTGCTCTGGCGCCGGCAGATAAAAAAATCTATGCTTTGCGGGATGTAACGGCTACCGTGGATTCCATTCCTCTGATTGCTTCCAGCATTCTGAGCAAAAAGCTCGCCGCAGGGGCCCATACGATCGTTCTGGATGTGAAGGTCGGCGCAGGGGCCTTCATGAAAACCCAAGAGGACGCTGTGAACTTGGCGCAAACCATGGTGAAAATAGGCACAAGCCAGGGCCGAAAAATGGCCGCTCTTCTGACCGATATGGACGCTCCTCTTGGCTATGCCGTGGGCAATGCTCTGGAAATGAAGGAGGCTATTTCGGTTTTGCGGGGAAAGGAAAAGGGGGAACTGCGCATTCTGTGTCTGGCTTTGGCAACAGAAATGCTCTCCCTTGCCGAGAATATTCCTGAAAAAGAGGCCGCCGAACTTGTGAAAAGCGCTCTTGATGACGGGCGCGCCTACGAAAAAATGAAGGAATGGATTGCCGTCCAGGGAGGCGACCCTGCGTATATCGAATGTCCCTCTCTTTTCCCCGAAAGCTCGGTGATCGCCCCCTTTTACAGCGAAAAAGAAGGCTACCTGTGCCGTATGGATGCGGAACAGATCGGCCTTGCTTCCCTGCTTCTCGGTGCCGGAAGGTCTGAAAAGGACGGAAAGATCGACCATTCCGCCGGAATCCTTCTGAAAAAGAAACCGGGAGAATTCGTGAAAACCGGAGAGGTGCTCGCCCTCTTCCATACTTCCGACCGTCGCCGCCTGAAGGATGCCGAAAAAGTGTTTTCTTCGGCTTTGACCTTCGGCAGGGAAGCGCCACCGAAAAAACCGCTGATCTATACCGTGATCCGATAAATGACCGGAGACAGCGAAAAGTTGTATGGAACTTCGGTGTTCCTGTGGGACTCCGTCCCACACCCTGCCAAGGGGCGTTTTTGAAAAAACGCCCC
>ULVD01091108.1_pt1 | contig 11571 bp, 7 predicted proteins | sample 1959101 | NCBI WGS metagenome assembly ULVD01 (sample SAMEA4835777, study PRJEB28245) | human gut metagenome | biome: gut microbiome; material: fecal sample | place: Denmark | collected 2008
TCGATGTAACGCAGGATAACGCCACCGAAGAAAGCGGGGTTACAGTGATTAAAGTGGATAAGCCAAATATGGCACAGAAAGGCACAATCACCGTAGAGAAAACCGGCGAAGTGTTCTACGGAGTAAGCGTAAGCGGCTCGGAGGATGCCGAGGTGATCTATCAGCCTATTTATGAAATCGCCGGACTTTCGGGTGCGGTTTACGAAATCCGTGCAGCCGAGGATATTATCACGCCTGACGGAACAGTACGCTTTACAAAGGGCGAGGTTGTGGATACCGTTACTACGGGCGAGGACGGACTTGCCAAGAGCCGTGAACTCTATCTCGGCAAATATGAAGTGCAGGAAATCACCGCACCTTACGGTATGGTGTTGAATGATGAAATCCATACCGCAGAGCTTGTGTATGCCGGACAGAATATTTCCGTGACGGAAACTGCCACTTCTTTCGTGAATGAAAGACAGAAGGTTGAAATCAGCCTGAAGAAAACGCTTGAAGCAAGCGACCTTTTCGGTATCGGACAGAACGGTGAAATGAAAAACATCAGCTTCGGTCTGTTTGCCGCAGAGGAGCTTGTATCTGTAAGCGGTACTTCTATCCCTGCTGACGGTTTAATTGAAATCGTTACCCTTGATGAAAGCGGGAACGGTACGGTTAAAACCGACTTGCCTATGGGCAGCTACTATGTGAAAGAGCTTGCCACCGATGAGCATTATATCCTCTCGGATACCAAGTACCCCGTAACCTTTGAGTATGCGGGACAGGAAACCGCAAAGGTTGAGCTTGCGGGCAATGACGGCGAAGCAATCGAAAACGACCTTATCTACGGCTCTGTTTCCGGCAAAAAGGGCGATGAAAACGGCGAACCTCTCGGCGGTGCGCTGATCGGACTCTTTAAGTCCAACGATACCGAGTTTACAAAGGAAAACGCTTTGATGACTGTCACTTCAAAAGAAGATGGCAGTTTTTCTTTTGAGCAGATTCCCTTCGGTATTTGGTATGTAAGAGAAATCGAACAGCCGACAGGCTTTGTCCTGAATGAAACCGTATATGAAGTAAACATTGCCGAAAATGAACAGGTTGTCGAAATCGAAGTCGTAAACGAGTTCGTGCGTGGTAATATCACGCTTACCAAAGTGGACGCTGACTTCCCCGACAACAAGCTGACCGGAGCAACCTTTGAAGTTTATCAGGACAACAACGCAGACGGAAAGCTGGATGACGGCGATACGCTGATCGGCACTCTTACCGAAAGCGAAGCAGGAATTTATGAGATGAAAGACCTGCTTTACGGTCACTATCTCGTAAAGGAAAGCAAAGCCCCGGACGGCTTCCTGCTTGATACGGGCGTTTATTCCGTGTTCATTGAAACAGACGGTATGACCTATTCCGTGGAAAACAAGGCTGGCGTCGGCTTTATCAACGAAGCTATGAAAGGAAGCCTGAAGATCGTTAAGACTTCTTCTGACGGTAAGGTTGAAGGTTTCTCCTTCCGTATTACCGGGGCAAACGGCTATGATGTTACCCTCAAAACCGATAAGAACGGCGAAATCTTTATCGAGGGACTTCGTATCGGTGAATACACCGTGTCCGAGGTAGCTGACGAGGTATCTGCACCTTACTCCCGACCTGCCGACAAAAAGGCAAATGTTATGATCGACTCCACCACGATTGTGGAAATGCACAATGTTGTCATTGACACTCCGAAAACCGGAGATAAAAGCAAGCTCGGTTTGTGGCTTGCCTTGCTCGGCGTTTCTGCTGCCGGTATCGGCGTGACAGTCTATGCAGGATTTAGAAAAAAGAAAAAGGAGGATGCTGAATAATGGAACCTAAAACAATTATCGCAATCGTTTTGGTCGCCTTTATCATTGGCGGCTTTATCTTTCTTCAGGTGAAAAACAGAAAGAAGAAATAACCTACGGGGGCGGATATTGTCGGGGTCCCCACGGAGTCGTTTAGACTTCGTGGGGAGAGGAGGAGCAACGGAGCGTGTAAGCTTTTCGTCGCAAGGCGGAAACGAACAGAGCGTAGTTTGTGACGACGATCCGTCCCCTTATTCTATTTAAGGAGGAACCTATGAAAACAATGAAAACAGTTGAAAGCCGGGTTTTGCAAATCCTTCGGGACTGTCCCGAAACGAGAAATGAGGATATGCTGCTTTTCTACCGCTACTACAACCGATATGCCGACTATCTCCGTGCCGGAGAGCTGCCGCTTGAAGATTTGGCATATAACTACAAGGCATACGGACTGCCGTGCTTTGAGTCTATCCGCAGAGCAAGGCAGCGTGTACAGTCCCTGTTTCCAGAGCTTTCCCGCAACAGCGCCAATGAGCAGGACGGCTCTGTTGTAATCGTAATCAACATTAACGGAGGGTAAGGCAATGGGCAAGGAAAAACGAATGATCGGAGATTATACGGTACTCAGCTCGGTCAATGTGGGAGAAAAGGAAATCATCATTGCTTCCAATGAGCAAAGCACAAACGGAGATAAATTTTTATGCGGCTTTGTGGAGCGAAACGACCTTTTTGAACTGTGCAAGGAATGTGTGGTAAGCGATGACTATATTGATATTGCCCACACTTTCGGCAGCCGTGTGGCAAATGAAGCGGAGTTGTTCAAAGAGCAGGTCAAAAAGCTGGATATTCCCATCACGGTCATTACCGAAGCAGACTGTATTCCCGACCATTATTCAAAAGACATCAACGGCAAGGTTATTGCCATTGATCCGAAGGTGTTAAAGCCTGAATTTCAGAGAGCCGACAGACAGCTCTACCTGGTAACAGGCGGTTTCGGTGCTTCGGCAAACAGCCGTGGAAGTGCTGTGTTCTGCACCAATCTTCATACCGGGAAAAACACCCGATATGAACGAATGGATGTAATGGGTGAAGTAAAGCCCGAATGTATGCCGGACTGGGCAAAAGAAAAAATTGCCGCTATGAGCCGAAGCCATAAAAACAAAGACAGAGAACGATAAGGAGGACAATGCAATGAAGGAGAAATTTACTTTTCAGCAGAAAACAAAGCTTTTGATAAAGCTGTTTGACGCAGGCTGCAACACGGAAAAGAAATTGCAGCAGCTTGATATGGAGAGCATTTTGAAAATTCCCGGTATCACCATTCAGGATATGAGCCTGATCATCGAGCTTCAGAAGCAGACCAAAGCCAATAAGCTGTTCTCTTATTTGGGAGGTGGCACTGATGAGCAGGCAGGAACAGAATGACCGTCATATCATTTGGAGCGATATTCACCTTAATTTTGAGGACTGGCGTGCAGACCTTGAAGAACAGTACCCCGACCTGTCCGAAGATGAACTGGTACAGAAAATGTATGAAATCAATTCCGAGTATCTCGGTGACGAGCGTATGAACCTGAATATTCAACTCTCACAGCCCATCTTGGTTGTGGCGGACATCGGGCGTTGGGACGGTCGTTATGACGGATATGCGGAAATCAAGACAGGAAATATCAAAGACTGTTTGTATTCCGAAATGGATATGTGCGAGTGGTATGTGGATAAGTACGGAGATCTTCGTGCCGACGCCGTTCATCACGACGGGACAAATCACTACCTCTACCGCGTGTATAAGGACACCGCAACAGACAGTCAGATTGAAAATCTCAAAGCAAAGATTTACGATGGCAAGGCAACACGAGCCGATATAACGAGAGTGACAAGGCGGCTCGGTGATGAGATTGCCGCCGTTTACGGGTTCGATATTCCCCGGCAAAAGAAAAATATCGAGAGAGCGAGGTGAAAATATGGATTACCGAATTATGAACCCTGCCGAAAGAAAATATACCTTCCGTCAAAGCCAGCAGATTTCTATGCAGACGGGACTTATCGGGTATTTGAGAGCAGATTTCGGCAGTACAGGCAAAGAGTTTTATTCCACTTGGAACGATTTCAGAAAGGACTTAAAGACCGACGATTTCAAAAAGGAATTTGACTTGGTGATAAACTCCTACCGTTTCGGGGACGGCGAGTTTTTAAGCGGCAGAAGCGCTATGTCAAAATTCTGCTATGAACACCCCGAAAGCAGCTACGAGGATGACCGTAATCATTACGGCGTCCGTGTTGATACCAAGCGGTATTCCTACCTTATGCGGTTAAATCCAAACCGCGGAGAGTACAATCTGTATTGCTATTGCTATCAGCGAGATTGGCTTGACAATCATCTGCAAAAAGCCGAAAAAGGTATCCGCTTTATTGATCCGCACTACAAAGAACAGTTCACTATCCCTGACGGAGATAAAATCCGCATAACATTAAGCAGCGGTGAGCATTTCGACAGAGAGTGCAGATATATCGACGATTACCACCTTGAGGTGGGCGATAATCTCTATCATATCTGTGAGTTTGCCGAGAGAATGGAGCAAAACGGCAATACCGTTATCCCGCTTCGTTCCTCTCTGCCGGAGCAATGCTATGTGTACTTGCCGACAAGTAATGAAATCGGCATTATTAAAAAGGGCGAAACGGGATATTACAGAACAGACCTGACAGACGGCGTCCCCGGTGAAATGAAAGAGCTTGCCGACTCTATGAACCGTAAGCTCGGTGTTACAGAGGGGCAAGCCGAAGCAATGAAAGCAGGCTCTATGTTTGGATGGAAAGCCCCTGCCGCCGATCCGAAAAACTATGATGAAAACGGAAAACTTGTAAAGCCAAAACGGAATAAAGATTATGAAAGATAAGGAGGTGTTTCCCGATGGCTCGTAAGTATGACCTTATTTCCGAACTGTACGACCGTACCTGCAAGACGGTGGTATCCTCTCCGCAGAATTGGGAAGCCTTTTTGACTTCTGCCTGCCGAAACTATAAGCTGCGCTTTGATGAACAGCTTTTGGTGTTCGCACAGCGACCGGACGCTACCGCAGTTCTTGAAATTGAGCGTTGGAACGGCACTTTCGGCAGATGGGTAAATCGAGGTGCGACGGGTATTGCGGTCTTTGACGATGTAAGCCGGAGCCGTCAGCGCCTTATCCATTACTTCGATATTTCCGATACCCATCCAAGCAAGTATTCCCGCCCCGTTCCCATTTGGGAAATGAAGCCGGAATATGAGCAGGAAATCACCGAAACCCTTGAAAGCACCTTCGGAACGCTTAATAACAGCCAAAGCCTTGCGGACGCAGTGATGAGTGCGGCACAAAACGCCGCCGAGGACAATCTTCCCGATTATACCCGTGATTTGCTCTACTCGGTAAACGACAGCTTTTTGGAGGAACTGGACGAGGACAATATTTCCTCCATATACAGAAAAATTGTTACCAACAGCGTTGCGTATATGATGATGGAACGGCTCGGCATTGATACGGAGGAATATTTCGAGCGTGAGGACTTTGAGGATATTGTCAATTTCAATACGCCCGGCACACTCAATGCCCTGGGCTTTGCCACCAGCGACATTGCCGAAATGGGACTTACTGAGATTGCAAAAACGGTGATGTCCCTTGAAAGGCAAAATCGCATAATTGCGGAAAACAGAAAGCCTGATTACAATATAGGCAGAAATCAAAACACAGAAAGGAGTCCACAAAATGAACGAACTGACATACACAATGCAGGGCGATTACAGACTGCCCAATCTGACCTTGCCGGAGCAGCCGGAAGCGCCGATGGGACGGTACTCTCGAATGAGAGCGAAGTACCTGAAAGAGAACCGCAAGGTGCTGTATTACAATCTCCTGACGAGCTGCAAGCTGAGCGAGCATCTGACACAGATCGAACAGACGGCGACCGAAATGGAGGAACGCCTGACGAAAGAGATGGCGGCGAAGGAAGGCTTGACCGAGAGCCTGAAAGCGGCGGATATGATGAGCTGGGTTCGGAAGATGAACAACCTGAAGAACCGAGTTCAGGAAATCGTGATGAAGGAAGTAATCTTCGCTTAGAGTATTACGACCGAAGTAACGAGGACAGAAGCCTGCCCTTCTTCGGTCACGATGATACGATCCGTGAAATCCTTGCAACCACACCCCACCTGAAAGCCAGCAAAGATGAAATCCGTGCATTTTATGAAAGCGTAGCCGACGAGGACAAGCGCACCGAGTATATCAAGGGCATTTTCAATAATGATTATACCGAAGTGATACTGGGCGACGGCAGACGAGTCGGCTACAAGACTTATCAGAATGTGCTTCAGCTTTGGGAAGGTAGTTTTCTTAGCCGTACAAAGCAGAGCTTTTACGACTGGGGCGTGATAGCCAAACATTTTGAAGCAATGCGTCTTTTGGGCGAGCTTCAGGACACAATGAAACCCTTGCCCTCCATAGACGGGCAGATTAGCTTAATGTTCGATTACGAAGCAGAGGTAACGAAACCCTCTGCTTTTTCCTTTTCTCAGGAGATTATCGACGCTGTTCTCACCCGTGGAAGCGGCGTGTCGGAAGGAAAGTTCCGCATTTATGAGCAGTTCCAAAAAAGCCTTTCCAAGAAAGAAAATGTGGATTTTCTGAAAAATGAATACGGTTGGGGCGGTTCCTACCCTATCATTACCGGAACAGGCATTGATGAAATGCACGACGGCAAAGGTATCAAAATCTCAAAGAATGTAAACGGCGAAGAAGTCAAAGTGCTTCTGAATTGGAATCAGGTTGAAAAGCGTATCTCTGAGCTTATCAAAATGGATAGATACCTCAATCCGAAGGAAAAGGAACTCTATCCGGCGTGGCTTGAGCAACACGAAATTCGCAGAGCCGAAGCCGCAGAGGAACGCAGAAAGAGAGAAATCCTTTCTACTGCACCACCCGAAAAGAAAGAACCTGAACCGAGCAACGAAAGATATGAATATCATCTCGGCAACACCGTTTATCTCGGTGCAAACGAGTATGAAATTCTGTCCTTTGACAATGACCGGGTAATGCTCTATGATACACAGTTCCCGTTGTTCAATAAGGAAATGAGCCGTGCAGAGTTCGACCGAAAGGTGCAGGAAAACCCGATGAACGACCACCTGAAAGTCAAAGATATTCCAGCCAAAGAAATCACGGACAACACAAAGGTGAGAATATCTTTGGATAGCGGAAATGACCTTGTTCATTGGATATATTTTAATCCCGACGCAAATGCCGGAGGTCAGTATGTATCAGGTGATTTGAGCTTCTCTGTTTTTGAGGAACTCATCGATCAGTATGATATAGCGAATCATCCCGAAAACACGGAAAGGTTTGTTGCCGACCTTGAAGAAATGTCGGATCAGTTTTTGGCTGACATCAACACGCCGTTCTTTATGGAAGCGGAAAACGACTATGAGATGGACTGCGACTATACCGAGTTCACTCCCGAAAACATTCTCAAAATCCACAAGGATATTCGGCAATTTGAAACGGAACATCAAGCAGAACTGAGCAGAATGGCTGGGCAGAATGAGCCGAACGCATTGCCGGTTTATGACCGTATAAGAGAGCCGTACAGAGGGTATCTTGCGGTAAAAGCCGAAAACCCCGACAGCCTTGTATTGTATCAGGTTGGGGATTTTTATGAAGCCTACGGCGAGGACGCACAAAAGATTGCTGAAACTCTTGACCTTGTGATGACCTCCCGTGCGATAAGCGAGAGCGAGAGAGTTCCTATGGTGGGCTTCCCGCAGCACACCCTCGAAACCTATATGAATATGCTGACCGACAGAGGTTTTGACCTTGCGGTTTCAACCGTTGACGGCAGCGAGCGCAAGGTTCTTTCCATTGTTTCAACGAATAAGGAAGATCCGGTACAGTCGAAGCCTATCGGCAGAATTGATTACCTTCATACGGACGGGCGTGTTCGTGAGAGCATCGAATACACAAGTCCCTATCAGTTTGAAAAGGATATTGAGGAGGAAAATTACTACGGCGTTCCGATGAAAATTGTTCTGTATAAGGACAGGAACGGAACGACTATTCCGCAGGACTTTATTTCTCAGCTTGATCCGCCGCCGCAGGGCGTTGAGATTATCGACAGCCCATATCTGAAATCTTCCCTTGATATGGCAAAGGAGATGATTGACGAATACTGTCGAGAAGAATTTGAGCGTGATGAAGGTGCGGACTATTCCAACCTTTCCGAAGTCAATGTGGCATACACTACGACCGAGGACGATAAGCACGAAATTCAGGCGAATGTCAACCTTGTGGACTTCAAGATTGAAACCCTTGTTGACGGTACTGTTATCCGCACTGAGCAATACGACAGCCTTGAGGATATGACCGAGCGAGGTCTGAAGAACCTTTCCTTTGATGACCTTGTTTACCTGTCCGAAGAAGAACTTGAGCGTGTTGAAAAGGCTTCTGCCCCCGTTGTCCCTGCTTGGGAGCAGCCAAAGAAAAGCAAGGTGCAGACCTTTGACCTGCACCCTGAAATTCCAATGTCCGAGCGACACAACTTTAACCTTGCCAACAACGAGATTACGGAGGTAAACAAAAAGGAGCGTTTCCACCGAAACTATGCGGCGATTACGGTCTTGAAAAGATGTCAGGAGGAAAACCGATTTGCCACACCTGACGAGCAGATAATCTTGTCGAGATATGTCGGTTGGGGCGGTATTCCCGAAGCCTTTGACGAACGGGCAGGAGCTTGGCACACCGAGTATGCGATGCTGAAAAACATTCTGACACCGGAAGAATATGAGTCGGCAAGAGAAAGCACCTTGACTGCTTTTTACACTCCGCCTACGGTTATTAAAGCCGTATATAAGGCAATGGAACAGTTAGGCTTCCGTGAGGGCAATATCTTGGAGCCGTCCTGCGGCATCGGTCACTTTATCGGTATGCTGACGGAGTCAATGCAGGAAAGCAAGGTTTACGGCGTAGAGCTTGATACTGTTTCGGCGGGTATTGCACAGCAGCTCTACCAAAAGACCTCTATTGCCGCACAAGGCTTTGAGGAAGCAAATCTCCCCGACAGCTTCTTTGACGCCGTTGTGGGCAATGTGCCTTTCGGAGATTTCAAAGTTCCCGACAAGAGATACGACAAGCACAAGTTCCTGATCCACGATTATTTCTTTGCAAAGTCCCTTGACAAATTGCGACCGGGCGGCGTTATGGCGCTCATCACGAGCAAAGGAACAATGGACAAGGAAAATCCCGCAGTCCGTAAGTATATTGCACAAAGAGCCGACCTGCTCGGCGCTATTCGTCTGCCTAATAACACTTTTAAGGGCAATGCCGGAACGGAAGTCGTTTCGGACATTCTCATTCTGCAAAAGCGTGACCGCATTGTAGATATTGAGCCTGATTGGGTGCATCTCGGCACAGACGAGAACGGCATTACGATGAACAGCTACTTTGTAGAGCATCCCGAAATGATACTCGGTGAGATGAAAATGGTATCGGGGCGTTTCGGTCCTGAACCCTCCTGTGTACCGTATGAGGGTGCTGACCTTGCAGAGCAGCTCAGTGAAGCCGTCGCAAACATTCACGGTGAGATTACGGCTTATGAAGTGGAAGATGAGCTCACCGAAGAAGATAATTCCATTCCCGCCGATCCGACCGTGAGAAACTTTTCCTATACGCTTGTGGACGGCAAAATCTATTTCCGTGAAAACAGCCGTATGGCTCCGGTAGATGTATCTGCCACCGCTGAAAACCGCATTAAGGGTATGATTGCGATCCGTGACTGCGTCAGGAACCTGATTGAGTTACAGACCGAAGATTACCCCGACTCGGCAATCAAGGAAGAACAGGCAAAGCTAAACAACCTCTATGATACCTTTACAGCGAAGTATGGTCTTATAAACAGCCGTGCCAATTCTTCCGCTTTCTCACAGGATAGCTCGTTCTCTTTGCTCTCGGCTCTTGAAGTCTTGGGCGATGACGGGACTCTGGAAAAGAAAGCGGATATGTTCTATAAGAGAACAATTAAACCCCATACCCCTGTTACCTCGGTAGACACTTCGAGCGAAGCACTTGCCGTATCTATGGGTGAAAAAGCCTGTATTGATATGGAATATATGTGTGGGCTTTCAGGCAAAACCGAGAAAGAAATCTTTGCCGACCTTAAAGGTGTTATCTTCTTAAACCCGATGTATGGGTATGGGAACAGCACCGAAGCAAAGTACCTTATGGCTGACGAATACCTCTCCGGCAATGTCCGTGAGAAGCTCGATGTCGCAAAGAAATCCGCAAAGCTTTCACCCGAAGAATACAGTATCAATGTGGAAGCACTCCAAAAGGTGCAGCCGAAAGACCTGACGGCAAGTGAGATTTCCGTCCGCCTTGGTGCGACTTGGCTCCCGCCTGAGATTGTCGAGCAGTTTGTGTTCGAGTTCTTGGGTACGCCGAGATATGCACAGTGGAACATCAAAATCCATTTTTCCGAGTACACAGGAGAATGGAATATCGAGGGCAAATCCTACGACCGAGGAAATGTCAAAGCGTACAGCACCTACGGCACAAGCCGTATCAATGCTTACAAGATTATCGAGGAAACACTGAACCTGAAGGATGTGCGTATCTTCGATTATGAGGAAGATGCAGACGGCAAAAAGAAAGCGGTTCTCAACAAAAAGGAAACTGCAATCGCTCAGGCAAAGCAGGAGCTTATCAAGCAGGGCTTTCAGGATTGGATATGGTCTGATCCTGAGCGCAGAGAAAGACTATGCAAGCTCTACAACGAAAAGTTCAACAGTATTCGTCCCCGTGAGTACGACGGAAGCCACATTACTTTCAATGGAATGAACCCTGAAATAGAGCTTCGGGAACACCAAAGAAATGCGGTGGCGCATATCCTGTACGGCGGTAATACGCTCCTTGCACACGCCGTCGGCGCAGGCAAAACCTTTGAAATGACGGCGGCTGCTATGGAGTCGAAACGGCTCGGATTATGCAGTAAATCGCTGTTCGTAGTCCCGAATCACTTAACCGAACAATGGGCGTCGGAGTTCTTGCAACTCTATCCGTCCGCTAATATTTTGGTGGCTACGAAGAAAGACTTTGAAACCAAAAACCGTAAAAGGTTCTGCGGTCGAATTGCTACCGGGGACTACGACGCTATCATCATCGGGCATTCTCAGTTTGAGAAAATACCGATGAGCATTGAACGGCAGAGAGCCATTCTTGAACAGCAGCTTGAAGAAGTCACCAACGGCATTGCAGACCTGAAAAGAAACCGAGGAGATAATTTCTCGGTCAAGCAGTTGGAGCGCACGAAAAAGTCCGTGAAGCAGAAACTCGACAAGCTCAACGACCAGTCCAAAAAGGACGATGTTGTGACCTTTGAGGAGCTTGGTGTGGACAGGCTTTTCATAGATGAAAGCCATTACTACAAGAACCTTTTCCTCTATACCAAAATGAGGAATGTCGGCGGAATTGCACAGACCGAAGCACAGAAATCCAGCGACCTTTTTATGAAGTGCCGCTACCTTGACGAGATTACGGGCGGTCGTGGTACGGTATTTGCAACCGGAACTCCGATCTCCAATTCTATGGTGGAGCTTTACACCATTCAGAGATATTTGCAGTACAATACGCTCGTGAAAAATAATCTTCAACACTTTGATGCCTGGGCTTCTACTTTTGGCGAAACCGTTACGGCAGTGGAACTGACACCCGAAGGCTATACTTTAATAGGACGATAAAATTAACTG
>ULVD01019953.1_pt1 | contig 11570 bp, 3 predicted proteins | sample 1959101 | NCBI WGS metagenome assembly ULVD01 (sample SAMEA4835777, study PRJEB28245) | human gut metagenome | biome: gut microbiome; material: fecal sample | place: Denmark | collected 2008
TCCCTCAGTCTTGACGGCAGATAAGGTTTGCGAGATTTGGGTGTTGCGTGTGTCGCGAATAATAGTAGTATTTGAAACAAGCGAGCCTTGCCCGTCCCTTTGGCAAGGGACGGGCAAGGATGCCCGATGTTGAACGCCCAGAGTTTTGCAGGACGCAAAACAAACAGAGCGTTCATAAGCCAAGTGAGGTGCGGGGCGAGGGATAGTGCGGGGTTGGCGGTGTTTGCAGAAACGGAGATGATTTGGGTGGCGATCTCTCTGTTTTGACTTTCAAGGCGGGCGGACGTTTCATTGCATTTTTCTGCAAAATAAAATCATATTTTTCCGCTGAAACGCTTGACAAAGGGAAAATTTGATTGTATAATCAGTATGTATGATATTTAAAGGCTGTGACGAGGACAGTAGTGCGGATATGAAGCCAAAGCGAGCCGACGATGGTGAGAGGTCGGCGCGGAAGTACCGTATGAAAATCACCTCCAAGCTGCCCGCCGAAATTGCGGTACATCGCCGCGAGAGTAGAACGGGACGGTTTTCCGCCGTTATACGGAACGCATTTGACGGAATGACGAAACGGTGGTTATAAAGACTGTTATGAGATTATAGTCCTTATCCTTTTCGGAGGATAAGGACTTTTTTATTTTCCGCAAACGCAAAGAATAAATAATATGCAATGGGCAGACCTTCGCCCCAAATCCCATATAACTTTTGGCTTTTGCCGAAGAGATTCATATGGCAGGGTGAATTGCAAAAACAGGAGGAGAAAAAATGTCACTTTACGAAAAAGTACCTACCTCGGTAAATTTTGTCGAGAGAGAAAAGCAGACAGAAAAGTTCTGGCATGACAACGACATATTCCGCAAGAGTATGGAGCAGAGAAAGGGCGACAAGACCTACACATTCTATGACGGTCCGCCTACGGCTAACGGTAAGCCGCATATCGGTCACGTTCTTACCCGTGTTATCAAGGATATGATCCCGAGATACCGCACTATGAAGGGTTATGACGTTCCCCGTAAGGCAGGCTGGGATACTCACGGACTTCCCGTTGAGCTTGAAGTTGAGAAGATGCTTGGTCTTGACGGCAAGGATCAGATCGAAAAGTACGGACTTGACCCGTTCATTACAAAGTGTAAGGAAAGCGTATGGAAGTACAAGGGTATGTGGGAGGAATTCTCACGCACTGTCGGCTTCTGGGCTGATATGGACGATCCGTATGTAACATACGACAACAACTTCATCGAGTCTGAGTGGTGGGCATTAAAACAGATATGGGAAAAGGGCCTTTTATACAAGGGCTTCAAGATAGTTCCCTACTGCCCCCGTTGCGGAACTCCGCTTTCAAGCCACGAGGTAGCTCAGGGCTATAAGGACATAAAGGAACGTTCTGCGGTCGTACGCTTCAAGGTTAAGGACGAGGACGCTTATATCCTCGCGTGGACAACAACTCCCTGGACGCTTCCCTCAAACGTTGCACTCTGCGTAAACCCCGACGAAACCTATGTAAAGGTAAAGACAGCAGACGGCTACACATATTATCTTGCAGAGGCTCTGTGCGATAAAATTCTCGGCGGCGACAAGCCCACAGCCCCCTATGAGGTAGTTGAAAGATATACCGGTAAGGAGCTTGAGGGCAAGGAGTATGAGCCTTTATTCGACTGCGCTGTTGATATCTGTGAAAAGCAGCATAAGAAGGGCTACTATGTAGTATGCGACACCTATGTAACACTTACAGACGGTACAGGTGTCGTTCATATTGCTCCCGCTTTCGGTGAAGACGACGCTAAGGTCGGCAGAAAATACGACCTGCCTTTCGTACAGCTCGTTGACGGCAAGGGCAATATGACTGCCGAAACACCTTACGCAGGCGTATTCGTAAAGAAAGCCGACCCTATGGTGCTTAAAGACCTTGACGAAAAGGGCTTGCTGTTTGACGCTCCGAAGTTCGAGCACAGCTATCCTCACTGCTGGAGATGTGATACACCTTTGCTGTACTATGCAAGAGAGTCGTGGTTCATCAAGATGACGGCTGTCAAGGACGACCTTATCAGAAATAACGAAACGATAAACTGGATACCCGAAAGCGTCGGCAAGAACCGTTTCGGCGACTGGCTCGAGAATGTTCAGGACTGGGGACTTTCAAGAAACAGATATTGGGGTACTCCTCTTAATATCTGGGAGTGCGAGTGCGGTCACAAGCACGCTATAGGCAGTATCGAGGAGCTTAAGTCAATGTCGGATAACTGCCCCGATGATATAGAGCTTCACCGCCCTTATATCGACGCGGTTACGATAAAGTGCCCTCACTGCGGTAAGCAGATGAAGAGAGTGCCCGAGGTTATCGACTGCTGGTTCGACAGCGGTTCTATGCCTTTCGCACAGCACCATTATCCTTTTGAAAATAAGGAAAAGTTTGAACGGCAGTTCCCCGCAGACTTCATCTCCGAGGCTGTTGACCAGACAAGAGGCTGGTTCTACTCGCTGCTTGCTATATCAACGCTTCTGTTCAACAAAGCGCCATATAAGAACGTTATAGTTCTCGGACTTGTGCTTGATAAGGACGGACAGAAGATGTCAAAGTCAAAGGGCAACGCAGTAGACCCGTTCGAGTCACTGGCTGAACACGGCGCAGACGCTATACGCTGGTACTTCTATACGAACTCGGCTCCGTGGCTTCCTAACAGATTCCACGCAAAGGCTGTAAACGAGGGTCAGAGAAAGTATATCTCTACTCTGTGGAACACCTACGCGTTCTACGTTCTGTACGCTAATATAGATAACTTTGACGCTACAAAGTACACGCTCGATGTTGACAAGCTCGGCGTTATGGATAAGTGGCTGTTATCAAGACTGAACACAGTTGTAGGTGCGGTTGACGATAACCTTGCAAACTACCGAATCCCCGAAGCCGCAAGAGCATTACAGGATTTCGTTGATGAGATGAGTAACTGGTATGTCCGCCGCAGCAGAGAGCGCTTCTGGTCGAAGGAGCTTACGCAGGATAAGATAAACGCTTACATGACGCTGTACACAGCGCTTGTAACTATCGCAATGACATCTGCTCCTATGACTCCTTTCGTATGCGATGATATCTACAGAAACCTTGTTTGCTCACTTGATAAGAACGCTCCCGTAAGTGTACATCTGTGCGACTTCCCTACGGTAGACGAAAAGCTTATAGACAAGCATCTTGAGGAAGAGATGGACACAGTTCTGACCGTTGTAACGCTCGGACGTGCCGCAAGAAATGCCGCTAACATCAAGAACAGACAGCCTATATCAAAGATAATGGTAAAGGGCGACAAGACGCTTGAGCCTATGTATGCGGATATCGTAAAGGACGAGCTGAACATCAAGGAGATCAGCTTTATAGATAATACAGACCACTTCACAAGCTACACCTTCAAGCCCCAGCTCAAGACGCTCGGCGCTCGTTTCGGCAAGCAGATAGGCGAGGTCAGAACAAAGCTTGCTGAGGTTGACGGTCAGAAGGCTATGAACGAGATCCGTGAAACAGGCGCTATGACACTTACACTTTCAACAGGCGATGTTCAGATTGCAAAGGACGACCTGCTTATAGACGAGCATCAGAAGGAAGGCTATGCGGTAGTGACCGACAGAGGCTACACGGTAGTTCTTGACACAACGCTTACACCCGAGCTTATCGAAGAGGGCAACGTAAGAGAGATCGTAAGTAAGATTCAGACGATGCGTAAGGACGCAGGCTTTGAGGTTATGGATCATATCGTTATCTACTGCGACGGCAGTGACAAGGTAGCTGAGATATTGACCCGCAACAAGGACAGCATCTCAGAGGATACTCTTGCTGACGATATAGTAACCGGCAAGACTGACGGATTTACAAAGGAGCAGGATATAAACGGCGAGAACGTAACTCTCGGTGTCAAGAAAATATGAGCTTCAAGCAGACATTGACGAGCCTTTTCGGACATAACGCAGTCCGCAAGGCTCTGATATGGGTGCTGGTCGTTGCTGTTGCTGTTTTGGTAGTGGTAACGCAATTTGCGTTCCCGGTACAGGTACAGTATGGGTATACACGGCTTCACACCTACAGCGGACAAAGCTTTGACAATACGGTAAAAAACGTATATGATAAGCTCAAAGACGGCACTCACCTTGACAGTGGGTCTACAAGCAAGCTGCTCAGCGACACGGATTTTGATATGACAAAGCCCGAAAACTATCTGCGTGTTGAGATGGTGTTCACATTCACCAATATAGGAATGTACAAGATAGACAACATTCAGTTTTCGATCGACGACATACCGTGTGAAAAGCAGGCGTTTGTGCTGAAAGAAACAAATATAGCTTCGATCGACCGTTTCAACAACAGTAAGGTGTCGCTCATATTTGTTATCGACAGGTCGGGACTTACGGACGAGAAAATAACAAAGGCTGTAAGCTCGCTTAAAATAAGCTATAAGTTTGACCGCCCCGAGCTTTTCTCATCGGGCGGCGAGATAACACTGCCTGAAACTGTAATTCTGCCGTTTGATGAAGCGGTGGAGGAGTAGTTATGGCGGGAATTTTAAACAGGATACCGCAGAAGCAGAAAGGCGTGCTGTGCATTATCAGCTCCGCCTTTTGCTTTGCGTTTATGGGAGCGTTTGTAAGACTGGCGGGTGATCTGCCGTCGGTGCAAAAGAGCTTTTTCAGAAACCTTGTCGCGTTTATATTTGCGGCAGTGATACTGATAAGACAGAAAGGCTCTTTTCTGCCGCATAGCAAAAGCAATATCGGCGCACTGCTGATACGCTCGGTATGCGGTACGCTCGGAATACTGTGCAACTTTTATGCGGTGGATCATTTAGCATTATCCGATGCGGCAATGCTTAACAAAATGTCGCCGTTCTTTGTTATCGTATTTTCGGCGTTGTTCTTAAAGGAACGGACTAATTTAGTACAGACGCTCGGCGTAATAATCGCGTTTGCGGGAAGTATGCTTATAATAAAGCCGAGCTTTGAAAATCTGGAGCTTGTGCCGTCACTGCTGGGATTTCTCGGCGGTATGGGCGCGGGCGCGGCTTATACGGCTGTAAGGTGGCTCGGGATAAGGGGCGAGAAGGGACCGTATATCGTGTTCTTCTTCTCGGGCTTCTCTTGCCTTGTGACACTGCCGTTTTTACTGTTCGATTTTCACGTTATGACGTGGCAGCAGTGGCTTATACTGGTAGGCGCGGGACTTGCGGCGGCGGGCGGACAGTTCAGCATAACTGCGGCGTATAAATTCGCCCCGGCAAAGGAAATATCGGTATACGATTATTCGCAGATAATATTCTCGGCACTGCTCGGGTTTATGATGTTCTCACAGCTGCCGGACATATGGAGCTTGCTCGGATATGTGGTAATATGCGGCGTGGGCGTTGCGATGTTTATATACAACAACCGCAAGGATAAAAAATCCGTGACGGAAAATTAAGAACTGTTAACAGAAAATATTGACACCGGTGTACTGATGTGGTATACTGACTAAAGATACACAATATCGGAATGTGTGTCACTTATTGAAAAAAGAGGTATGTAATTATGAAAACAGCAGCACAGGTATTTATAATCATCGGTATGGTTTGCGGCTTCTGGGTAATACTTCCGCTTATCTTCGGCGGCATCGCATTAAGCCAGATGAGCAAGGGTCAGCGCCCCTCAACGGGTATGAGCGTATGCGTTCTTTTATTCTGCAGCTTTATAGGTGGTATTCTTCTGCTTTGCGCAAAGGACGAGGATTTTTACAATCCCAACATGAACAGCGGCTACAACCCCAACATGAATAATGGCTATAATCCCAACATGAACAACGGCTACAACCCTAACATGAATAACGGTTATAACCCCAATATGAACAACACTTATGACCCTAATGCTAATAACGGTTACAACAATGCAAACTACGCCGCTCCCAACAACTATAACAACAATAATTACGCTACACCGGACAACAACAATTTCAATAATAACAACAATAACGGCGTACAGCAGTAATTGAAACAGTACATAGCACATGACGGCAGAGCACAGGCTCTGCCGTTTTTGCGTTATATATCAGTGTACAACATCATTTCGCCGTATTTACATACTTGACAACATTTAGCAGTCGTGCTATACTGTATAAAGAATATTAAAGCGTTGAATACTGATGGGAAATGGTGAGAGATATGTGTAAGATATTAGACACCAATTTGTGTAAAATTGGGCTAAATATAAGCGCCTCTGTAAGTTGTGCACAAAACTCTTGCGTAAATCAATTCAATATGGTAATTAAGGTGTAGTCCGCGAGGGGTGGGGTATGCCTTTTTATATTTTAATCCAATGAAAAAGGAGAGAGTAATAATGAAAGTAAAAAGGCTGACCGCCGCGTTACTTGCGGCGGCGATCACGGTAAGCTCGATAGCGCCGGAAGCATTTGCGGAAATAAGCGGTGCCGGCGGAATGTCTACTGTCAATGAGTCGGCAGACGATACATCGACAGATCCTGCGTCCGGTGGCTCGGATAAAGCTGAAGAGTCGGGCAAAACGGTCTCAGCTTCTGAACCGGGGGAGGGTGAAAGCGACTATACATATAATGCGCTTGACGACGGCACTATTGAGATCACGGGTTATAGCGGCAGTGCAGAGAATATTGTTATCCCGGCTCAGATCGATGGGAAGAGTGTAACGAGGATAGGAAACAACGCATTTGAAAAATCAAGTGCAAAAGAAATAGTTATACCGGACAGCGTGACTGATATCGAACAGTATGCTTTTGAGGGCTGCACATCACTGTCGGATATAACACTGCCCGACAGCCTGACAAGCATCGGATTAAGCGCTTTCGAAAGCTGCACGGCACTAACGGATATAGCACTGCCCGACAGCCTCACATATATAGACGGCTTTGCATTTGCAAACTGCACTTCGCTCAAAACAGTTACTGTACCGGCAAGTGTAACATTTATAGGCGGCTGGGCTTTCGGATATTATTTTGAAGATGGTAACATAGATGCAAGAGTAGCATTCGATGATTTCACGATAAACTATACCAAGCACACAGCGGGACATTTGTACGCCATTGAAAACGGCTTTACCGATGAAGGTTGTCTTAAATACACAGTGAGCGCTGACGGCGCTTTAGAAATATACAAATATGTCGGCAACGATACGATATTTGAAATTCCTGCGGAAATTGGCGGCAAAAAAGTCACAAGCATCGGATATAGTGCATTTGAGAATCGCACATCGCTCACAAGCGTCACTATACCCGACAGTGTGACAGATATCGGTTTTCAGGCATTCCATAACTGTACATCGCTTAAATCGGTTACAATTCCTGCAAGTGTAACAACTATAGGCAACTATGCTTTCGGATATTTTTATGACGCAAACAAAGAAACAAAAATCGACGGTTTCACAATAAACTATACCAAGAACACAGCGGGACATTTATATGCCGCACAAAACGGTTTTACCGATGAAGCTTGTCTTATTAACGAATTACAGGATGACGGCACTGTAATAATAACCAAATATGCCGGCAACGATACGGTATTTGAAATCCCTTCGGAAATTGACGGTAAAAAGGTCACAGGTATAGGAAACAGAGCATTCCAGAACAGCACATCGCTCACAAATGCAACCATACCCGACGGCGTAACGCATATCGACGAATGCGCTTTCCAAGGTTGCTCGTCACTGACAGATATAGCACTGCCCGACAGTCTGGCAATTATAGACTCTTACGCTTTCAACAACTGCGCTATGCTCACAAGTATAACCATACCAAACGGCGTAACACGCATCGAATGGGCAACTTTCTACGGTTGCTCGGCACTGACAGATCTGGTACTGCCCGACAGCGTCACATATATAGGTTACAAAGTATTTTTCGACTGTCCTTCACTTAAAACGGTTACAATTCCGGCAAGTGTAACAGATATCGGTGAGTATGCTTTCGGATATCATGATGATGACAATTGGAATCTTGCAAAAATAGACGGCTTCAAAATAAACTACACAAAAAACACATGGGGTCATTATTACGCAAAGCAAAACGGCTTCTCCGACGAACCCTGCCTTGTTGCCGAATTAAATGAAGACGGCACAACTTTAAAGATAAGTAAATATGCCGGCAACGATACCGAATATGTAATTCCCTCGGAAATTGACGGCAAAAAAGTCACAAGTATCGGAAATGATGCATTCAGAGGCAATACATCACTCATTAGCGTCACCATACCGGGCAGCATAAAGGACATAGGCGATAATGCTTTTTCGGATTGCTCGTCGCTTGAAAGCGTAACTATATCGGACGGTGTTGAACGTATACTTTATCGGGCATTCTATAACTGCACTTCACTCAAAACAGTTACTGTTCCGGCAAGTGTAACATATATAGATAATAACGCCCTCGGATATTATAGCGATGATGGCGGAATTAATATAAATAAGATCGACGGCTTCACGATAAACTATACCAAGTACACACATGGACATTTGTATGCCACTGCAAACGGCTTTACCGATGAAGGTTATCTTTATTTCAATATACTGGATGACGACACTGTAGAAATAAAGAGATATATCGGCAACGATACGGTATTTGAAATTCCTGCCGAAATAGACGGCAAACAAATCACAAGCATCGGAAATTATGCATTCCTGGACCGCAAATCGCTCACAAGCGTCACTATACCCGACAGTGTGACAATTATCCGTTTTCAGGCATTCCATAACTGTCCTTCGCTCAAAACAGTTACAATTCCTGCGAGTGTAACAACTATAGGTGACTACGCTTTCGGATATTTTGATGATGAATATCAAAAAACGAAAATTGACGGTTTCAAAATAAACTATACCAAGAACACAGCAGGACATAGGTATGCCTTTGAGAACGGTTTTACCGATGAAACCTGTCTTCTTACAGAAATACAGGAAGACGGCACTGTAAAAATAACCAAATATTGCGGCAACGATACATCATTTGTGATCCCCGCGGAGATTGACGGTAAACCGGTCACAAGTATCGGCTATCGCGCATTCGCGGATAGCACATTGCTCACAAGTATAACCATACCCGACAGCGTAAAGTATATCGAAATGGGTGCTTTTGCAAGTTGCACGTCACTTACAGATATAGTATTGCCCGCCAGTCTGATAACTATCGACACAGAGGCTTTCCGGAACTGCACATCGCTCACAAGTGTAACCATACCCGACGGCGTGACTGATATCGGAAGCTACGCTTTCGCAAGTTGCTCGGCGCTGACAAAAATATCACTGCCCGACAGCGTTGTAGTGATAGGCGACCGCGCATTCTTCGACTGTCCTTTACTTAAATCGGTTACTGTTCCCGCAAGTGTGACAGATATCGGTGAGTACGCCTTCGGATATCATTATGATGATGATTGGTACTATACGAAAACAGACGGTTTCAAAATAAACTACACAAAGAGCACAGTGGGACATTTATATGCCACACAAAACGGCTTCTCCGATGAAACCTGTCTTCTTACCGAGCAGCACAGTGGTAGCTCATCGTTAAAAATAACCAAATATGCCGGTTATGATACAGAATATGCAATTCCTGCGGAAATTGACGGCAAAAAAATCACAGAGATCGGATATAATGCGTTCGAAAACTGCACATCGCTCACAAGTGTAACCATACCCGACGGCGTAACAAGCATCGGAGTTGAAGCTTTCAACCGTTGCACGTCACTTATGGATATAGTGTTACCCGACAGTTTAACAAATATAGGAAATGGCGCATTCGCTAACTGCACTTCACTCAAGTCGGTTACTATTCCCGCAGGTGTGACAAATATCGGTGAATACGCTTTCGGATATTATTACGATGACAATTTTGTGTTTACGAAAGTAGACGGTTTCAAAATAAACTATACAAAGAACACGGAGGGTCATTATTACGCAACCGAAAACGGCTTCTCCGATGAAACCTGTCTTATTACCTATGTTGTTGAAAACTCCGACACATTGGCAATAGAAAAATACACCGGTCATGATAAGACATATGTCATTCCCTCCGAAATTGACGGTAAGAAGATTACCCGGATCGATAGCTATGCATTTAAAAACCGGACTTCACTGACAAGTGTAACAATACCGGACGGTGTGACGATCATCGGAGCACAGGCATTCAATGGATGCACGGCGCTCACAGATATAAATATACCTGACGGTGTGACACGCATCGGATCATATGCATTCAATGAATGCTCGGCACTTGCAGATATAAAAATACCTGACAGCGTTACAGCAATCGGCATGGGCGCATTCAATGACACAGCAATACTCAATAATCAGGACCCAACTGCAAAATATGTCGGTAAGTGGCTTGTATATTACGACAAAACCAAAACCTCCGCGTCAATAAAAGCAGATACGGTGGGAATAGCGGATATAGCGTTTTATGGTTGTAAAATTGAAAATATAGTTATTCCCGATAAGGTAAAGTATATAGGCAATAACGCATTTAGCTCGTGTTCATGGCTCGAAAGTGTAGTTATTCCTGACAGCGTAATTACAATAGGCGAGGCCGCTTTTATATCCTGTGATTCATTAGCATCGGTTTCAATACCGGCAAGCGTTGAATCAATAGAAAAATTGGCGTTTGGATTTGACAAATATAATGAAAAAAATGACGATTTTAAGATCGAATATGTAAAGCAAACCGAGGGCCACCGCTATGCCGCCGAGAACGGATTTACCGATGAGATATTCTTCTTAACAGAAAAGCTTGATAACGGTTCATTACGCGTGATTGGTTATGCGGGTAAAGCGTCGTCAGTTACGATACCCGCAGAAATAAACGGCAAGTCCGTCACAGAATTAGGCGACGAGGAGTATCGTTTCAGATATAGCGGCACTCTCAAAAGCTTAACCGTACCGGACAGTGTTATAAAGATAAATTATAAAGCGTTTATAAGCAGCAAATTAACTACTGTAGTTTTACCCGAAAAGCTTACGGATATAGGTATCGGTGCATTTGCCGTTACTCCTGTAATAAAAAAACAGAAGACAGATATCAAGTATATAGGAAGCGCTGTCATAAGCTGTGACACCGAAGCAGAAACACTTACGATCGGCGACAATGTTACAACAATAGCCTCAAATGCTTTTGTCAACGGCGACAACTACGACGGCGCTTCAAACTGCGGTAATCTTAAATCTTTGATCATATCGCGAAACGTTAAGTATATCGGCGAGCACGCATTCGGCTATTATTTAGATGAAGAAAACAATTACCGCAAAGTCGAAGACTTCACCATAAAGTGCTACTGCAATTCAGCGGCGGAGCAATACGCCAAGGACAACGGCATTGCATATGAGCTGATCGCAGACGGTCATAACGTGGTAATTGACAAGGCGGTTGAGCCTACCTGCACAAAGACAGGTCTTACTGAGGGTAAGCATTGCTCAGTCTGCAACGCGGTTATCAAGGCACAGGAAACAGTACCTGCCAAGGGTCATAAGTATGTTGACACTGTTGTAAAGCCCACATACACGGCAAAGGGCTATACACTTCACAAGTGCTCGGTTTGTGGAACAAGCTACAAGGA
>ULVD01002321.1_pt1 | contig 11568 bp, 10 predicted proteins | sample 1959101 | NCBI WGS metagenome assembly ULVD01 (sample SAMEA4835777, study PRJEB28245) | human gut metagenome | biome: gut microbiome; material: fecal sample | place: Denmark | collected 2008
TTTTCTTTGCTTCTTCACGTTTTTCTGTGGAATCGGCTCTTGCCATATTTACACCCAAAACAACGGCATAAATCGAACCTGCTGAAGCAACAATGATTAACAATGGCCACAAAATCATATCCATAGCATCAGTTATTTGATAAATCCAACTAAATTTTTCCCATTGTTCGTCTGTCCAATTATCTGGTTTTTCAGTTGTTGCCAAAACAAATGAATTGCGCATAATAATGTTTGCCAAATTTACTAATCCGTACATAAAAACCTCCAATTAATTTTTTTTATTTTTTGCAAATTTATTACATTTATGCCAAACATAATGTAACTTACGCAATTATCTTAGCATATTTATTTTTTAAATCAAAACAATTTTGCATTATTTTTCAATTTTTTTTACAAAAATATTTCAATTATCATCTATTTTATTATTTGACATTATTTTTTTTGTGATATATCATATAAATAAAAAGGAGTTGAGCTTGAAAAAACTTAAAACTATTTTGATAACAACTGCTGTTGCTTATGTAGCCGGAGTGATAATTGCAGGTGTAACAAGCGACACAGGTTTCTCTGATTTTATATCACTGATAAAATCTTACACTGCATTAACAATCATGGCTGTCGGCTTTGTTTTTGGTGTCATTGTGGCTTTGTCTTCAAAACAAAAATCAAAGTCTGGTTTTGGAACTGGAAAAACACAAGAAGGTGGCAAACTGAGTCAATATTATGATTCAAGATGGATCTCACTGCATGAACTTGCAACAGATCCAAAGTTTATGTTCACAACTTACAACAATCTTCCAAATGTAAAAAAGAGTGGTATAGTTATAAGGAACTTGCTAAGCAATGGTAAATTGCTTGTTAATATGTACAATCCAATACATACGTTGGTTATTGGTACAACTGGTTCTGGTAAAACAACTCTTTTGATTGAACCAGCAATAAGGATTTTGTCAAAGACAGGTGAAAAGCCATGTTTGGTTATCACTGACCCCAAAGGGGAACTTTTCAACAATCACTCGATTCAACTTGAAGAAAATGGATATCGTTTGATGACATTGGATCTTCGTAATCCTTATGCTTCCACACGATGGAACCCAATGGACAATTCTTATATGATGTACCACAGGGCTCACAAACTTGAAAGTGAAGTCAAGATGCATCGTGGCGGACCACCAACACCAAATATGGGACTCAGGATTATTAGCAAAAACTATGGTCCTGAATGGTATGAATACAACAAGATTGCTTATCCAACTCGTGACTCTTTGCAAAGTGACTTACTTGCAAAAAAACAAGAATTGATTGATCAAGCTGAAAATGAACTTAGGGAAATTGCTTCAACAATAGTACCTATTGAAAGTAAAACAGATTCATCATGGGAAAGAGGTGCACAGGATTTTTTGTATGGACTTATGCTTGCTATGCTTGAAGACAGCCTTAATCCAGACCTTGGAATGACTCGCGACAGATTTAATTTTTACAACCTTGCGAAAATTGCAAACTATCGTGATCCTGACCCAGATAACATGTTCGGAACGTTAAGAAATTTTTGTGACGTTGGCAGATCAAAACTTTCAAAAGTTCAGTCACTTACTTCAACAGTTATCAACAATGCACCAAACACCACTCGAAGTTATCTTGGTGTATTGCAATCAAGAATTTCAATTTTCCAAGATGCTGGTATTTGTTATGCAACCAGTGGAAATGACATGTTTTTTGATGATTTTACAGACAAACCAACAGTATTGTTTATAAAAGTTCCAGATGAAAAAGAATCAAGACACTGTATTGCAACGATGTGTATTTCACAAATATACAAAAAACTTATCGAAATAGCAAGTCACAGAGAAAGTCTTTCGCTTCCAAGACCGGTCTATTTTCTGTTGGATGAGTTTGCAAACTTGCCCAAAATCCCAAAAATGGACAGCATTATAACAGTTGCTCGTTCAAGAAAAATATTTTTCGAATTGGTTGTTCAGTCATACTCTCAACTTGACAACAAGTATGGAAAAGAGGTTGCTGAAACAATAAAAGGTAACTGCAATATACAAATTTATCTTGGAACAGAAGACCAAAAGACAAAAGAAGAATATAGCAAAATGTGCGGTGAAGTATCCATTGAAATGGAAGATACTTCGGTCAGCAAATCCGAAAAGGCGGGCTCGGATTCCAATCGTACAACAAGCAAAAAAGTTATCAACAGACCACTTATTTACCCTTACGAATTGGGTCAGTTGCCAAATGGTACGGCAATTGTAAAAATTTTCCAAGTAAATCCAATAAAAACAGAGCTTACACCTTGGTACAAGACACCTCAATTTGACAAACGTAAAGCAACTGAAAAGTATGTTCAAAGCAGGTTTTTGGATGAAGAAACTGTTTATTATGACATAGCTGTTCGGAATAAAAAAATGCGTGGTTCTTCAAATCCTTTTGATGATTTTGACTTTTAATTTTGTTCAAAAACTTTGCTTATTTGGCAAAGTTTTTTGTGTTTTTAATAAAATTTTAATTTCAAACATTTCTGTTTAATAAAAGTTGCGATTTTTAAATTTTTTTTGTTAAATTTGGCATAATAATTTAATAAAATTTTATAATTGCCTTTCGAAATGTTTTTTAATTTGAGATATATATATTTAAAATATCAAAAAAAAGTCGAAAAAAGTGTTCACAAAGACAAATTTATTTGTTATAATAACAAAAAATAGTGAGGTTAAATGGGCGTTTTACTGGATATTGAAGGTTTTTTGCTTGGTTGGTTAAACATAATTCCCAAATTTATGTATTTTTTGTGCGTAACTTTGATGAGTTTGATAGATGCTATGCAGTATGTTGTACGTAAACTTGCTGGCCTGGATGTTTACTATATTGATGGCGTCGCTCAAAGTGGGGATATTGCCTATGGCTTTATTCGTTCAATTTTTGACACTGAAACAAAATATCCAGCAATAAAAAATGCTTTTTGGGCACTTGTTATTTTTGCATTTATTTTGCTTGTTATAGCTACCATTATTGCAGTTGTAAGACAGGAATATGCTGGCTCGGACAACAGCAAGGCCAAAATAACGGGGCAATTTTTCAAAAGTATTTTTTTGTTTTTGATTGTTCCCGTTTCTTGTATTTTTGGACTGCTTTTGCTGGAAGTTGTCTTCAAGGGTATTGACAGCATAACTGCTGGACAAAACGGAAAACAGTTCACATATATTGAAAAAGTTGATGACAAACTGAAAAGCGAAACCACCACGAATGGATATCAAACATATTCATTTTATGATATTTTTGGTGCCAAATCACCATCTGCCACTACTACTTTCAGTGGAATGATGTTCAAAACTGCTGCTTATACTGCCAACAGAGTAAGGATAGACAAGCAGTATGACGGACAAAATTATTCCGAATTGCTCTATCAAGACAGTATTTCAAATTTTGGTCTTTTTGCATCTTCTACAAAAGAAGAAATTGCAACTATTGTCGATGAAGCGTTTGCAAATTGCTTGCAACTCAAACAAGAACAAGAAATTCATCTTGGACCATTGAAAAAAGAAATGAAGAGTACGCCAGTTTGGAAAATTCGAGACGGCAAAAAAGTAAGCAGTTTTTCAAAGTACAATGTCGCACTTGTAAGCGTTTATTATGACTTGTGGCAATTTAACTTTTTGATTGGTTTTGCGATGTTTATAATTTGCATAAAAGTATTCGCAAATATTGCAATCGGTTTGATGAGACGTATTATTGAAATGGTTGCTTTGTTTATTGTTTCGCCACCACTTGTTGCTATTATGCCTCTTGATGGTGGAAAAGCTTTTGGTAAATGGCGCGAATCATTTGTTTCAAAGGCGTTGAGTGCACTGGCTGCCGTTGTTGGAATGAATGTTTTGTTGATGATTTTGCCTTACTTTTTGGATATCGACTTGTTCAATATTCCTCTGCTTGATATTATTTTCAATTCATTGTTTGTTATTGTTGGATTGACAATGGTTGAAGGTTTTATTGGTTTGGTTTCAAAAATGATTGGTGCAGAAGATGCAAACAAATCAGGATCTGATTCAATCGGCAAAGTGGGGGCTACTCTTTCAAAAGCGACAACTATGACTGGTGCGGTTGCTGGTGTTGCTGTTGCTATGAATCCTGCAATGATTGCAAGACGTGGGGTTAAGGCCATGGCAAACAAAGGTTTCAAACCAGCGCAAGCACTTATGAAACCCGAAAATGCAATCAAACAATGGCTTGGAAAGGGTAAGCATTGGATAAATGATAAATTTGCAAATAATGCTGCCGACAAACAAGAAGCAGAAAGAAAAGCAGAAGAAGCATTCAATAATGGCGAAGCCGATGTTGAATTTGAAAAGAAAATTGATGCAGATGAAAATTACAAAAAAGAAATGGACACTGCATATCAAAGTTATGTAAGTCATGGGGGTCACGATACCCAAGAAGATTGGGCAAAGAAAAACAGCAAGGCAAAAGCTATTCATGACAAGTATGTACAAACACACAGTAATGGTATGGGAAAAAGTGCATATTTGCAGAGTACAAAAGCGCAATGGATCGCAAACAAAACTCGTCAAACTCTTGAAGAACGTACTGCGCAGGGTGGCAGAATTGCAATGGGACGACTCGGAAAAGCAGCAAAATTTGTTGGAATGAACAATCTCGGAACTTTTGCTGGTCTTGGTATGGATGAGTTCAAGGGCAGTATTGTCCGTGATGGCAAGGGTGCACTTAATTCTATGATCATGGCATTCAAGGGCAGAACAAGCAAAGCAATAGAAGAAGCTGCATTGTACAAGAAACTTTCAAAAGAAGAAGCTTTGAAGTACTCTATACAACAAAAAGAACGTGAAAATCTTAACAAAGGAAATAAATAAGGAGTAAGTATGCAACAAATAATTGGAGTATTTGACAATCTTAAAGATTGGTTATCAGAACTTTTCAGTTTGATACCCAAGTTTATGTATTTTCTTTGTGCAACACTTATGAGTCTTATTGATGCATTGCAATATGTTTTAAGAAAATTGGCAGGGTTGGATGTTTATTATGTTGATGGAAAAGAGCAAACTGGTGATATTGCATTAAACTTTATAAAAAGTATATTTGACAGCGAAACAAGATATCCCGCAATAAAAAATACCTTTTGGTCTTTGGTTATTTTTGGATTTATTCTTCTTGTAATTGCAACCATAGTAGCAATCATAAGGCAAGAATATATGCCAAGTGGCGAAGATATGAAAGAAAAACCAAGCAATAACAAACTTGCAATTGTAAAACGCGGTGTAAAAAGTATATTTTTGTTTTTGATCGTACCTGTATCTTGTATATTTGGGTTGATGTTCAGTGACGTTATATTGTACGCATTGGATACGATTACTTCCGGCACGACAAACGGAGTATTGAGTTCCGCATCAAACGTAATAGCAATAGAAACCGCCTCAAACGGACAACAAACGTACTCGCATTTTGACTTTTTTTGGGCGCACAGACCCACTACAACAACAACTTTCAGTGGTTCAATGTTCAAGGCTGCAGCGTATGATGCAAACAGAATAAGACAAGATGAAAGTTACGAATATGAAGGTTCAGTAAGAACTTTCTATGAGTATATTGTTCAGGGAGATATATCCAACTTTGGTATTTTTAATGCGGGTTCTACGCAGGCAGAATGTGCACAACTTTTGGATGATGCGTTTGCAAACTGTGTAAGATTGAAAAACGAACAACCAATAGATACTCATGGACCAATGAAAGGCCTTTTTGGTGGAAATTTTTCATTTTCATTGTCCAATGGACAAAAAATTGAATATTTTTCAAAATTTAATGTTGGACTGGTCTATTATTATTACGACTTGTGGTATTTCAACTTTTTAATAGGTTTTGCATTTTTGATTATCTGTATAAAACTTTTTTACAATATCATTATGGGGCTTATGAAAAGAATAATAGAAATGGTAGGTTTGTTTATTATTTCTCCACCTATTATTGCAATTATGCCATTGGATGGTGGGAAAGCATTCACCAACTGGAAGTCTAACTTTATATCAAAAGCATTGGCTGCGTACGGAGCAATAATTGGAATGAATGTGTTCTTTTTGATTTTGCCGTATCTGAATGAAATAGAATTATTTGAACCAAGCCTGAATTTGCTTAATATTATATTTTCTTGTTTGTTTATTCTTGTTGGTTTGGTTACTGTTGAAGGGTTTATTGGGCTTTTATCTGGGTTTATTGGAGCAGATGATTCTGCCAAAGCAGGCGCTGAAATTTCTGGAAAAGTAGGTGATGTTCTTGCAAAATCTGCAAAGATGACTGGTGCCGCTGCAGGTTTTGGTGTAAAAGCAGCAACAATGCCATTTAAGGGATTGAAACAACTTGGTCATGGAATTGATACTTCAGTAAGACGTAAAGCACTTGCAAGCAAATATATGGCACAAGGAATGAGTAAATCTGCTGCAAAACAAAGAGCAAAACAAGAAGAAACTATCCTTAAATCAAAACAAAGATTTAACCGTGCAATGTCAGATGCCTTAAATAACATTACAACAAAAGCAAGCACCAGATTGGGAATAAAGCAAGGATTTGAAAACAACTGGAATAATGGTGGGGCAGAAGAAGCTTACAATCAATATTTGATGAATGACAATATTTTCCGTCAAAATCTTAATCAAGCATACGAATCAAGAAGTGCCAAGTTTAAGGATATGACAATGGATGAATGGTTAAAAACTGGTCAAGGTCAGGGTGCAAGAAGCAAACTTGCAAAATCGGCTGGTACTGGTGCTATGGCACATTTGGAAACTCTTGCTCAATTCAAAACCAATGCTGGTTCATTGGATGCACAGGGCAATATTACTGGTGCAGTCGCTGGTTCAGCTGGTGCTGCCGCGTTTGCAAGCGGATTGGAAGAGTCTTATCAAGCGGGTATCAAAGAACATCGTGCAGGTGTATTCAAAGGGGCTGGCAAGGTGGCTGGCAACGTTGCAAATATCACTGGTGCGAAAAATCTTACATCCATTGGCTCTTTGTTCTTGGATGAAACCAAGTCTGGCTTGGTTCAAGGTGGAAAAGGTGGCTTTGTAAGTATGATAAAAGCGTTCAAAGGCTTGTCTGCAAAACAAATCGAACAAGAAGAGTTGCTTAAGAAATTGCAGAAAGAAGAAAAAATTAAAGTTCAAATTCAAGAAAATGAACGTAAAAAAGCTTCGAAAAAATAATTTAAAAAAAACTTGCCAAATTGGAATAATCCAAACTGGCAAGTTTTTTTGTTGCTTACTTTTTTTGTTTGTTGAAAAGTTTTGATAAAAGTGATTTTGGTTTTTCGGGTTCTTTTTGCACATCTTCAACTGTGTTTTCGGTTTCAGGCTCCAAAGATTGAAATTCGGGAAGGCTTTTATAAGTTTTTCGAAGATAGTCAATAACTGAGTTAATGGCTTTGTTTTTTGCTTGGTCAAATTTGTACATTATCGAAGGACTGTATTCCAAAGTGGTTGGAATGTCTGTTATAATGTTGTTTTCATTTATATCCATTTCGTCGCAAATTGCTTCACATACAAGTCGTCCCAAAATGGATTGATAATTTTTTTGATGCAAAGAAAATGCGTAACTTATTTGTTCAAAGTCGGGCAGTGACATGATTTGATCATAGGCACTGTTCAAAAATAAATTGATTCTTTCAAGTGTATATTGATTTCCATTTGCACCAGCCAAAATTTGCCATTTCATAGACAATTCAAGGTTTTCGGGTACAAGATTTTTTTTGCCACGTTTGAAAATCCATCCAAGATAGTCTTGCGCAACCAAATCACCTTGGACAGCATCGTCAAAAATTTTGCCAAAAGCATCACCATACACCTCGTCCACCTTATATTTTGGTGTGGTTTCAATCAATTTCTCCATTTTGTTGTTTAATTCCAAAAAAGATTGTTTTGCTTTTTCTGATGTTATTCCTTGTCTTTCTTCCATTTTTTCTCCTAATATGTTATTATTATAACAATAGTATAAACAAAAATCTATTAAAAGAATAAATTTTTTTACCAAAGTTTTTTGTTGAAATGTGTAAAAAATTATTGACTTGTCTTATTTTATATGCTAGAATTAGTCAGCATCTTGAAGAAGGTGTTATTTTTTAGGAGAAAAAATTATGGCAAATCCAGCAAGAACTTATGTTACATTGGCTTGTACAGAATGTAAAGAAAGAAACTATGCTACAACCAAAAACAAAAAGACAAACACAGAAAGAATAGAAATGAACAAATTTTGTTCCAGATGTGGAAAGCATACTTTGCACAAGGAAACAAAATAGTTTTTGTAAACCAAATTTATCGGGGGAATTATGTCCAAAAAACATGATATTAACAATGAATTAACCGAAGAAGAAGTTGAAGTTCAAATGATACAAATCGAGGAAGAACCAACTGAAGAATCAACAGAGCAAACAAATCAAGATTTGGAAGATAAAAATGCTGAAGTTTTGAAAGACAACAAAAAGTCAAAAGAAACAAAGGATTCCAAAAAAGATCAGTCAAAAGAAAACGATTCGAAAAAGAAAACCAAGAAAAAAGAAAACAAACCAAATGTCGTTGCAAAAAAGACGAAAGAAACGGTTTCAGAACTTAAAAAAGTATCTTGGCCAAGTTTTTCAAAAGTTGTAAAGAAGACTGGTGTTGTTATCGCTGTAATGATTATATTTACAGTTGTATTGTTTGGCATTGACAAATTGCTTTCTTTGTTGTTCGATTTGCTTACCAGTGCTTTGAGCTGAGATAGGAGATTATTATGGAAATGTTAGACCCAGATACCTTGGAAGCGAAATGGTATGTTCTTCATACTTTTTCAGGTTATGAAAATGTAGCAAAAGAAAATTTGGAAACAGTTGTTGACAAGTACAATCTTAAAGACCGTATCTTTGAAATAGTTATCCCTATGGAAGATGTTATTGAAGACAAAAACGGCAAGAAAAAACTTGTTCAACGCAAAGTTATGCCATGCTATTTGCTTGTTAAGATGAAATACGGTGATGACCTCTGGCACAATGTTACCAGAACACGTGGTATTACAGGTTTTGTTGGACCAAAGGGAAGACCACTCGCTTTGACCGAAGACGAAGTAAGAAAAATGCGTCTTGAAAAAATTGCTTTACCAACGAATCTTGTTGAAGGTGACAAGATTGAAGTTATCGACGGACCATTGAATACCTTGATTGGTGTTGTTTTGTCTGTTGACAATGAAAATCAAAGAGCAAAAGTCAACGTTGAAATGTTTGGTCGTGAAACACCTGTTGATTTGGATTTTGATCAAATTCGCAAAATCAATGACTAATTTTGGTTTTAATAAGTCGCAAGGCTTTTTAAAATAAATCAAGGCGTTGCCTTGGAAAGTGGGAGAGTTTAAACTTGGAAACACCACTTATATACTGCAAAAAGGAGAGAGAAAAATGGCAGAAAAAAAAGTTTCAGCAGTTGTAAAATTACAACTTCCTGCCGGTAAAGCAACACCTGGACCTCCAGTTGGTTCATCACTTGGTCCTCACGGAATCAATATTGCTGCATTTACCAAAGAATTCAACGATAAGACCTCACAACAAGCAGGACTTATCATCCCTGTAGTGATAACTATTTATCAAGACAGAAGTTTTGACTTTGTACTCAAAACACCTCCAGCAGCTGTTCTTATCAAGAAAGCTTGTGGAATTGAAAAGGGTTCAGCAAAACCAAACAAAACAAAAGTCGCAAAAATTACAAAAGCTCAAGTAGAAGAAATTGCAAAAACAAAAATGCCTGACCTCAATGCTGCTTCTTTGGAAAGCGCAATGAGCATGGTTGAAGGTGCTGCAAGAAGCATGGGCGTTGTTGTGGAAGAATAAGGGGAGAGATTATGGCAAAAAGAATGAAAGAAATTACCGCTATGGTTGACTCTACAAAACTTTATGAACCACAAGAAGGTTTGGCTTTGGCTGTTCAAACTGCAAAAGCAAAATTTGATGAAAGTATCGAATTACACCTCAGATTGGGTGTCGATGGCCGTAATGCTGACCAACAAGTTCGTGGCGTTGTAGTTCTTCCACATGGAACTGGTAAAAGTGTAAAAGTTTTGGTTATCGCAAGAGGTGACAAAGCTGACGAAGCTGAAAAAGCTGGTGCTGACTACGTTGGCGCTGAAGAAATTGTCGCAAAGATTCAAGGCGAAAACTGGTTGGATTTTGATGTTTGTATTACTACACCAGATATGATGGGTGTTGTAGGAAGAATAGCAAGAATCCTTGGACCTAAAGGTCTTATGCCAAACCCAAAGAGTGGTACAGTTACAAACGACGTTACAAAAGCTATCAATGACGTAAAAGCTGGTAAAGTTGAATACAGACTTGACAAGTTTAACAACGTTCACGTAATCATTGGTAAAGCAAGTTTTGGTGCTGAAAAATTGCTTGAAAACTATCAAACAATTATGCAGGCAATCAACAAAGCTAAGCCAGCTGCTGCAAAAGGACAATATATCAAAAATGTTACCGTAGCAAGCAGTATGGGACCTGGAATCAAACTTAATGACAGGACTTGAAAAACAAAATAAATACTTAAACAAGGTTGTTTCAACCTTGTTTTTTTTACAAGAAAAACGAACCTTGACTGTATAGATGTTTTTTGCTATAATAAATCAAAGGTGAGATTATGTTTGGAAAGAATAAAGAAGTGAGAGAGCAAAAAAAATATGAAAAAAAGTGCAAAGATATAATAGATACATTAAATACGGCCTGGCAGATATATGAAGATGATGGTTGCATACATACTGATATATATTTGAACCAAGATGAACCGGCAATCTTTCACAAACACAATTTTTATTTGGCTTTTTTGCCATATGTTTGGAGTGGTTTGAAATATTATCAACAAATGTACTGTATTCAACTTGCACTTGACAATATCTGTGATGAGTTTTCGCTTTCAAGACGTAAATTGAAATTTGTTTTACCCAATGAAAATCCGTCACGAAAAAATATTTTCATTGACGACGAAAATTTCAACATTGATGTTGAATATTTGTTTGTGTTATTTGAATCCGAAGTAAATTTTGTTATCAGCCTGCTCTCGTTCAAAATCATGGATGAAAAAAATAGGCAAGATTATAAAAGACTTTTAAGAAAATACAACGGACATTTAAGAGATTATTCAATAAAACAGTTAACCTTTGATGAGTTGTGCCTTGCACAGATAGTTAATTTTGGAATGGATGATAATATTTCTGTATTAACACCAAGATATAAAAATTTGCTTAATCATGAAAAAAACATTTATCAAATGTTTGACAGGACGTTATTTGTGGACCAAAATTATACAAATCCATTTGAAGGGGATATTGAACTGCTGAAAAAATGTGAGGAAGAAGTAGACAAGATTGTTTCAAAACAATTCGGAAGTGAAGAAAACTTTAAAACGCAAATATCCTATTTGATAAGATACAAATTAAGTTTGCTTCTTGATAAAAATCTAAATTACAACAAGTTCGATTTATAAAAGCAAGCATTATGTTTGCTTTTTATTTTTTTTAGTCTAAAAGTTTGTGAAAATTCTTTATATTATA
>ULVD01069949.1_pt1 | contig 11568 bp, 11 predicted proteins | sample 1959101 | NCBI WGS metagenome assembly ULVD01 (sample SAMEA4835777, study PRJEB28245) | human gut metagenome | biome: gut microbiome; material: fecal sample | place: Denmark | collected 2008
ACGCAGTGTGCAGCATTTTGCCCATTTTTCTCATCTCCCTGTTACATATTGTACCACTCTTTGCTGCGATTGTCAAGGGTGACTGCTATTTTGGAAGTTGCTATAAATATAGCGCCCCAGTTGAACACCCTCGTCGCATTTGGATAAACCGTGCCGTCGGTGGAACCCCCCCGACGGTGAGACAAAAAATTGCCTGTTTTTTTCTCCTGCGCACGTTTCTTTTCGGTTGTTTGCCCATTGACTTCCGGCAGGGCATTTGCTATAATAATATATTGTGCATCAGGGGAATCCTGCATTGCCGGCGTTCCCCTGCCAAAGGTGCCCTCAACATTATTACGGTCGTGTCCCGACCCGGAGGCTTTTTCTCATGGATGTGTTACATACTCTGCTGGCACTGTCCGTCGCACTGTTCGCCGGTCTGCTCATGTCAAGACTGACGAAAATCTGGAATCTGCCAGCCGTGACCGCCTACCTCGTAGCCGGTATCCTCATCGGTCCCTACTGTCTCGGGCAGCTGGGCGTTCCCGGTCTGGGCTTTATCTCGTCGGAGGACGTCGGAAATTACGATATCATCTCGGACGTGGCGCTGGGCTTCATCGCCTTTACCATGGGCAATGAATTCCGCCTGTCCAGCCTGAAAAAGACCGGCAAGCAGGCAACCGTCATCGCGGTATTTCAAGCCGTCACGGCGACTCTGTTCGTAGATATCGCGCTGATCGGACTGCATTTTATCATTCCGGAGCAGCTGCCGCTGGCAGCCGCCATCACGCTGGGCGCGATCGCAACAGCCACCGCCCCCGCCGCCACGCTGATGGTTATCAAGCAGTACAAGGCGGAGGGTCCCGTCACCAGCGTCCTGCTCCCTGTCGTGGCACTGGATGACGTGGTAGGACTTATCGTGTTCGCCGTCTCCTTCGGCATTGCCAAAGCGCTGGAAAGCGGACACATCGACATGGTGTCGGTGCTGGTCAACCCGCTGGTGGAGGTTTTTGTCTCGCTGGTGCTGGGCGCTGTGCTTGGATTGCTCTTTACCTTCATCGAGCGTTTCTTCCACTCCCGCAGCAAGCGTATGAGTATCTCGGTCGGCTTCGTGTTCCTCGCCGTCGGACTTGCCATGCTGGAATGGAAAATCGGTGCGGTCACGGTCGGTTTCTCCTCGCTTTTGGTCTGCATGGTGATGGGAACCGTATTCTGCAACCTGTGCGACTTCTCGGAGGAACTGATGGATCGTATGGATCGCTGGACAGGTCCTGTGATGGTGCTGTTCTTTGTAATCAGCGGTGCCGAGTTACAGCTTGAAGTGTTCTCCAAATGGCAGATTGTGCTGATCGGACTTGTGTTCATCCTCGTACGCTCGCTGGGCAAGATCACCGGTGCCGGCGTTTCGTCCCGGTTTATGAAATGCGAGCCGACGGTGCAGAAGTATCTGGGCATCACGCTTCTGCCGCAGGCAGGCGTTTGCCTCGGAATGTCGCAGGTCGCGGTTTCCACCATGAGTGAATTGGGATTTGCAGAAGTCGGTCTGCTCATTCGCAACATCTCGCTGTTCGCCGTGCTGGTTTACGAACTTATCGGTCCTCTGCTGACAAAGATTGCACTGGACAAAGCAGGCGAAATCAAGGAAAAGCCAATCCCGCCCCGCAAGCTGGCAGCCATGCAGAAGAAGCAGAGCAAGTGATCTGCGCGGAGGGCGGCAAGCCCGAAATATCCACCGATACGCAACGCCACCTGACCTACACGGTCAGGTGGCGTTGCGCGTTCGGTATGACAGTACGACAGAGACAGGCGGACAGTTCGACTCACTCAAGCCCCGTGTCCGTCCTGCGTGCTGTTTCCGGTATTCCCGTCCTTTTGCCGGCTTTCCTGCATCATCTTCTCCAGTTGCGACTGCTTGGCAAGAATCGCGTTTACCTTATCGTAAAGATCCTCGATCATGATCTCGGTTTTGAGATTGACTTTATAGTCGTTCTCTGCCCTGCGGCGATCCTTCTCCTCCTGCCGATTCTGGCTCATCATGATCAGCGGCGCCTGAATTGCCGCTACACAGGAAAGCACCAGATTCAGCAAAATAAACGGGTATGGATCAAATGCCTTGGTGGCAAGCACGACATTCACGACCATCCACAGAAGCAATACGCCTGCAAACGAGAAAATGAAAGCCCAGCTTCCCGCAAATTTTGCGATCGTGTCCGCAGCCCGCTGTCCGAGCGTGTATTTTTCCTTGTCTTTTTCGGGGCTGACCGATATCTTACTGTCCGCCAAAAGGTTCAGAACCTCCTCATCCGTCATGTCGTGACGGATGTCCTTCAGTACCTCTTTCAACAATTTTCTGTTCTCTTTCATGATTGTCCCTCCCTATTCAATGCGCGTTTCGTCATCGTCCGCTTGCGGCAGTGCCCGCATAAAGAAATCCGGTCCTTCCTTCTGAAACAGCAAAAGTGCGGTTCCGAGCAACAATTCGGTATGTCTTGCCGGATCGTCAAGCGGGATCAGAAAATCATCCCGCATCCTCCCGATACGGTACAGAACTGTGTTCCGGTGGGTGAACAGTGCATCGCAGGTCTTTTTGAGCGATCGACTGTACACAAGATAGTAGTAGAGCGTTTCACAGTACTGCGTTTGCTTTTTCGCGTCATGCTCGGCAAGTGCCCGCAGTGCCGGCGGAATCAGCTCGGCGCGGGATTCCATACTTTTCAGTAAGAGCGGTGTCCGTAATTGCGACACCGAGCAGACATTCCCCCCGTGGTAATTGCTTTTTACAATCATGTCCAGTGCATCGTGCGCCGCGCGGTAAAGCAGCGGGAGAGCAAACAGGTCATGGATCGGATCCGAAACAATGACCTTCAGCCCGAATTCCTTCTCAAGGTCGCTAAATGTCTCCGCATCCCGCTCTTTATGCAGGAACAGGAACACATCCCCCTTATACAGAAAGGAATGTGAATCCGGGAAACGGTCTCCGATCTCCTGCTTCAGATGACGTGTTCCGAGATACTGACTGTGGTAAGCTGTCAGATCTATCAGTGCGAACGCGAACGGATGAAAATCTGCAAGGTATGTACCTACGGTCTGAAGCCTGAAATAGGAGGCGGACGGAAATCCGCCGTCGAGCAGGTGCATCAGGATGTCTTCTGCCGTCTCAAACGGCTTGTCCTGGCGGCTGGTTTCGATGAAAAGCTGCTTTGCAAGGATCAGCTCAATCTGCCGCCAGATTTCCGCCGGGACATTCTCCAAGTGGCCATCCGTATCCACGCAGACAAGGTGTCCGAGCCGGACGCCCGTACAGATCAGCGGTGCGAAGCGGCGCCGGAAAGAGCTTCCCTCCAACTTCACAAAATCTGCCTTTCCCTCTGAAAGCGCGGAACTGTTGCTGATTACGGCGCTTGCCTCATATGTGATTGCGCCTTGCGAGACGGCGTCGCGGAACAGCGGATCCGTAAACCCGATGGGGCAGAAATGCGCAACGACACGGAACGCATCATCGAGCAGAAGCAGGGGACACGCCAGATAAACGCCGATATCCGTTGCCAGCTGTTCCAGGTTGTCCTGCTCAAAAAATTCCGTAATCAAAGGGGACAGGTCGCCGGGTTGCCATTGCGGTTGAGACAAGGTTCCACCTTCTTTCCCAAACTATTGTGCCGGAAGCACAAGATGTCTTGCGTTTATTGTACCACAGAATCATTGCTTTTTCAAGAGAAAAGAGTATAATGATAGGCGTAAAAAGAAAAAAGGAAACGGAGTGGTTCCGATGGGTGCTTTGAACACGTAGCCCGATGAGGGGATTTGAAACAGCATGCCTGCACGGATTGACTGCGGCATGGTGTCCGGAACGAAAACATTTCTGATATAGCAGGGAGGAATTTATTATGGTACCGAGCATTTTTGGTGAAAATATGTTGGATGATTTCTTTGATGGCGGCTTCTTTGGGGCGCACAATCCGCTTTACGGAAAGAACGCAAAGTATCTCATGAAGACTGATATTCGTGAGATGGATGACAGTTACGAGTTGGCTGTTGATCTGCCGGGCTTCAAGAAGGACGAGATCAACCTCGACATCAAGGATGGTTATCTGACTGTCAGCGCAGAAAAAGGTCTTGACAAGAAGGAAGAGGACAAGAAGGGGCGCGTTCTCCGTCAGGAGCGTTACGCCGGCGTTTGCTCGCGTAGCTTCTATGTCGGCAACGTGAAGCCCGAAGAGGTCAAGGCAAAATACGAGTCCGGCGTCCTGTCGGTCGTTCTGCCGAAGGTGGATCAGAAAAAGCTTGCTTCCGAAAGCAAGATTGCCATTGAATAATCCGCAAGGGTACGGCTCCGGCATCTGTGATGAGCAGGTGCCGGAGCCGCTCCTTTTTTGTGGGGGAGCCACCGTCAGGCAGGTGGCTTTTTTCTCTGCCCGGGAAACGCTGCTTAAAGCAACGCAAAAAGGGTGTTCGCAACGGAAATCCGTCATGAACACCCTGCATGGAGCTGGTGGCCGGACTTGAACCGGCGACCTGCTGATTACGAATCAGCTGCTCTACCAACTGAGCCACACCAGCGTCGCGGCGACACCGCCGCAACGGGGTATATTATATCACATCCTGCGCCGTTTTGCAAGAGGTTTTTGAAAAATTTTTGAGAATTTCCGCGCCGTGACTGGTGGCGCAGATGTGCCGCCAGGGGCTTAGCCGTGGCTGCGATATTGCCTTATGCCTTTTTCAGGTACTCGCACGCCGCCAGTGCCGCAACGGCACCGTCTGCGGCGGCTGTGGTGACTTGCCTGATCTGCTTGCGGCGGCAGTCTCCCGCGACAAATACGCCCCGTTTATTTGCCGTGCAGTGCTCGTCCGCATCGACGTAGCCGCCCGCATCCAGCGACACCGTTTCCGCAAAGATCTGATTCTGCGGCACAAGACCGATTGCTATGAACAGCCCGTCCAACGCCAGTTCCTCAATCTGACCGTCATCCACCTTTCGGATACGGATGCCGGTCAGTTCCTCGCCGCCCAACAGCTCCGACACCACGCGCCCCGTCAGCACCGTGACATTTTCCCGGGCGCGGAGCTGATCCTGCAATGCCGGTTCCCCTGTCAGGAAATCCAGATTCTGAACCACGTACACATGACTGGCAAGGTCAGACAGGAGCAAAGCCTCCTGCAGTGCCGAGTTACCGCCTCCGATCACGGCAACCGTGCGCCCGGAGTAAAAGGCGCCATCGCAGACAGCACAGAAAGAAATGCCATTCCCGATAAAGGATTCTTCCCGATCCAGCCCCAGTCTGCGGTGCCGTGCGCCGGTCGCCAGAATGACCGTGCGTCCGGCAAAATCACCGCTGTCTGTATGTATCAGCCAGCCGCCTTCCGCCGGTTCCATGCCCAATACCTCTGCCGATTCCATCTCGGCGCCCAGCGCCAACACCTGATCGACCAGCCGTTCTGCGAATTCATTGCCGGACAGAACGGGAAATCCGGGGATGTTTTCCACCTTCGGGGAGAATGTAATCTGCCCGCCGAAGGTAGCTTTCTCAAGAATCAGCACCGAGCGGTTTGCACGGCGTGCATACAGCCCCGCCGTCAATCCGGCAGGTCCGCCTCCGACAATGGCAATGTCGTATACTTGCTTCACGTTATCCATCTGAACGCCCTTTCTTTGCTTTGTGCGGTGTTACCTTTAGAGGAGCCCTTTATACTGTTTTGATATACATTTCTTCCATAGTGCCCAAGGAAGGCTTTTTTCTGCCGCTCGCGGCAAATCCGAATGCTTCGTAGAATCGGATCGCGCGGATATTGTTGTCAAACACCCAAAGCATGATCTTCGAATATCCCGCACGCTTTACATCATCCAGCACTTTCTTCATCATCATCTTGCCGTAACCCTTACGCCAATTATCTTTCAGGGAATGGATACAAATCAGCTCGGCAAACCCATCCATGTCCCGGTCTCTGGCGGCGTCCCACCACGCCATACAATGAGGTTTTTCTTCCAATTCTAAAATGTATCCGTTTCCTTTGTTTTCCTCCAGCAGTTGTTTATACATTTCCGTGGCACGCCCTATATCCGTGCATTTCGCAAGAATATCGGCAGGTACGATCTCCCGGAAGGCTTCCTTCCAGCTTTCGGTCTGAATATACGCAAGGCGTTTCTCATCTCCGACCATTACGCGTCTGATGCGCACAGATTGTTCCATCCTCTGCTCTCCTTGTACCGATGGCAAGCGCGCCCTGCTTCCCTTAGCTTCCCAGTTGGGGCTGAGCCACGGTTGCTTCACCTCATCGTGTAACGCTTTGCCTGTTTTCTCATTTTCCTGCATCGTATTGTACTGCTTTTTACGGCAGTTGTCAAGGGCAACGGTTGGCTTGCATTTCGGATCAAACCGTGCGAGTGCGGCTGAACCCTTGGCGACACATCTGTTCTGTCAGGAATTGCACCGTATTGCCTTGATACAAAGTATACCATCTTTCCCGCCCGTTGTCAAGCAAAACTCCGCCGCCGAGTCATTTTCTCACCGTTCTTGACAAATTGCGCGCTCTGTAGTATAATAGGGACACAGAGGCGGCGCGGGGATGTGTGTGCCGCCGGCAGTACACGCCGCAGAGGGGGACAGAGCATGGCACAGGATAAGAAAAACGCCAAGGTGGGACAGTCGTCCCCGCCATATGCGGATTCCACCGACGTGACTGCCAACGGCGGCACCGCCGGCGGACGGCGGCATCGCGCCCGCAGGAAGGCGGACAAGCCCCGGCAGGAGCGGGAACTGATGCTCCGCTGTATGTACCATACGCTACCGGGGCGTGTTCTGCTCAAGATGCTGAGTGGGCGACGTTTCTCCGCCCTGTGCGGACGCTTCATGGATTCCTCCCTCTCCCGCCCGCTCATCCGTCGCTTTGTCCGGAAAAATCACATTGACCTCAACGAATATACGGCAACACGCTACCGCAGCTTCAATGATTGCTTCACCCGACGCATCCGTGCGGAGATGCGCCCCATTCCGCACAATCCCCGTGCCCTGATCGCCCCCTGTGACGGACGCCTGTCTGCCTACCGTATCAGTGACGGACTGGTCATGCCCATCAAGCAGAGCTGGTACTCGGTATCCGACCTGCTGGGCGGCGATCCCATCGCAGAAGCGTACCGGAACGGCGTATGCCTTGTGTTCCGCCTGTGTGTGGACAATTACCACCGCTATTGCTATATCGACAACGGCACCAAGGGACGTAACGTCTTCCTGCCCGGTCAGTTGCACACCGTCCGCCCCATCGCGCTCTCCCGCATCCCGGTCTTTATCCGGAACTGCCGCGAGTATACCGTCATGGACACGGCGGCGTTCGGTCCCGTGACACAGATTGAAGTCGGTGCCCTGCTGGTCGGCAAAATTCTGAACCACGATGCAGAAGCGCGGGTTCATCGCGGTGCCGAGAAGGGAATGTTTCTCTACGGGGGATCGACCATTGTTCTGCTGTTGCGTGAGGGCGCCGCGGATCTGCCCGATGCGCTGTTTGAGAAAACCGCGCGTGGTGAGGAAACGCCCGTCCGCATGGGCGAAATACTCGGTTACGCGCATAAAAAATAAAAAAACTCGAGGGGAAAACCTGTTTCATCAGGTTTTCCCCTCCCGTTTCACCCTGGCGATACCGCCTTACTCTTCCCCGTATCCGTCCGGATTCATGGTCTGCCAGCGATTGGCATCCCGGCACATCTCATCCAGACCGTACTGTGCGTGCCAGCCCAGCACTTCACCCGCCAGCGTCGGATCGGCATAGCAGGCATCGACATCGCCGGGACGGCGCGCCTCAATCCTGTACGGCACGTGCCGTCCGGTAGCGGCTTCAAACGCCTTGACAACGTCCAGAACGGAGTAACCCACACCGGTGCCGATGTTGTACGTCTCCACCCCGGTGACGGTACGGGCACGGTCCAGCGCCATGAGATGCGCCCGCGCCAAATCTACCACGTGGATATAGTCGCGGACACCGGTGCCGTCATGCGTCTTGTAGTCATCCCCGTAGACGTGCAAATACGGGCGCTTGCCCTCCGCCACCTGCGTGACGTAGGGGAACAGGTTGTTGGGAATCCCCTTCGGATCCTCGCCGATGAGTCCCGACGGATGTGCGCCGACCGGGTTGAAGTACCGCAGGAGCGAAATACTCCACGCGGAATCCGCCCGGTACAGATCGCGCAGAATGCGCTCAATCATCTTTTTGGTCTCGCCGTATGGGTTGGTTGTTTCTCCCAACCGGTCGGTTTCCCGGATCGGGACGCGCTCCGGCGCGCCGTACACCGTTGCAGACGAGCTGAATACCAGTTTCCGCACACCGTGACGGCTCATGGAATCGCACAGGTTAAGTGTGGAAAGCAGGTTGTTCCGATAGTAGCGGAGCGGCTGACTCACAGACTCGCCCACCGCCTTGAGCCCGGCAAAATGAATGCAGCTTTCAATATCGGGGTGCTCGGCAAACAGCCGCTCGGTCGCGTCGGCGTCGGTCAGCTCCACCTCCACAAAAGCGGGGGTCTTCCCGGTAATCTGCCTGATGCGATCCAGTACGACCGGCTTGCTGTTGACAAAGTTATCCGCGATAACCAGGTCCTCTCCCCGTTCCAGAAACTCCACCGCTGTATGGGATCCGATGAACCCGGTTCCCCCTGTGATCAAAATGGACATACCAGCCTCTCCTATTCAATCAGCATTTCTTCAGAAAAACTCTCTCTGCATATGCGCGCCAAAACTTCAACCGTGCATTGCGCGGTGTTGCCTCAGTTCCGCAACCGCCCGACGCAGGATCGCCTCATCCCGCTCCATCCCCATCAGCATCCGGATCTGGGTGCGGGTGCGAACCAGATTATGGTCGGCATACGCGGTGTGGTAGTAAGCATCGCCCTCCAGGTAATCCGTCAGGAAGCGGATCGCCTGCTCCAGCGTAATGATGTACGCCCCGTCCGGAAGCATTGCGATCTCCCGATCGGTCAGCGCCCCGGCGGTTCCCTCGACAAAGCCCTCCGCGTAGGCGCGGAACATATCTGCGCGGAAATCCACGCGTTCCGCATCCGGCTCGTCCTCCGCCGCCGTGCAGGCGCCCGTGCGGATGGAATCACCGAAATCGTACAGCGAGGAGCCGGGCATGACGGTATCCAGATCTATCACGCAGACAAACGCCCCGGTCGTCTCATCCAGCAGGATATTCGACAGTTTGGTGTCGTTGTGCGTGACGCGGAGCGGGAGCCGTCCGGCGGCAAGGTCGTCCACGATGAGGGAACCGCGCTCCTGCCGCGCAGTCAGGAAAGCAATTTCCTCCGCCGCGCTCGCCGCGCGCCCGACCGGATCACGCGAAAGCGTATCCAGGAACGCCGCGTAGCGCTTTTTGGTATTGTGAAAATCCGGGATCGATTCGTGCAGGCAGGATGCGTCAAAATCCGACAGCTGGTGCTGGAAATTCCCGAACGCCCAACCTACCATGCGGAAGGTGTCCGGGCTGTCCATGGTCAGTCGGCAGACGGTATGCTCCACGAAATCGTAGGCGCGCCAAAAGCGCCCGTCCCTATCCACATAACGGTACGCCGCAATTCCTGTCGCAGTGCTGTCCGACGAGCGGACAACGTGCAGGCAACCGCGCTCCGCATCGCCGCCTGCGGCAAGCAGTCCGGCGCGGATATGCTCCGTAACGCGGACAATATTTTCCATGACCCCGTCCGGATCCCGGAAAATATCCGTATTGAGCACCTGAAGTATGTAGCGGCGACGCATTCCGTTTTCATCCGTTGTAATGATGAATGTATGGTTGATGTGTCCGTTGCCGCAGGGTTTTACGTCGCACACCGTGCCCCGGAAGGCAAACGCGGCGCAAGCCTCCCGCAGGACGGCATCCGTAATGGGCAGATCAGTCATGAGCGGTTCGCCTTTCAGTCAGCCCACAGATGCGCGGGGTACACGCCAGCCTCGGTCAGCGCCCGGAGCGATTCCTGCACCCACGGCTTATCCTCGGTGTAGGTCACGCCGAACCACGACGAGTTGGTGGGGTACACGCGGACATCAATCATGCCCGCCTTCATCATCTTGTCCACAGAAGTGGGCAGCAGGCACTCCGCCTTGAGCGGGTTGGGCGTGTTCGGCAGATCCTGCATGAACTCCACGAACTCCTTCTTGAAGAAATCCACGGTGTCGCGGGACAGCCCCCAGCAGTTCATGGACACGACCGTCTCACCGGGCAGGAATACCCAGTTTCCGTTTTCGTCCTCGTATTCGGCGTTGTCGCCGTCCTTGCGGATCTTCAGCCGCTCGACGATAGAAGTCAACATCCCGTTCCCGTCCACACAGCAGACACCGCGGGAGGAGGTTCCCTTGTCGGTCAGCGTATTCTTCACCTTGAAGCCGATCGCACAGCAGTGATCCTTATCGTTGCCCAGCTCGCCGCTCTCCATTTTGCGCAGGTGCGCCGCCAGCTTCATAAACGTATCCCTGCCATAGAAATCGTCTGCGTTGATTACGCCATAGGGACCCTTGATGACGTCCCGTGCCGCGCGCAGAGCGTGCGTGGTGCCCCACGGCTTGACGCGTCCCTCCGGCAGCGTATACCCCTCCGGCAGGTCGTCCATGTCCTGATACACCAACGTGACCTTGATTTTTTTTGAAACGCGCGCGCCGATCGTTGCCATGAAGTCCTGCTCCATCGCCCGCTTGATGATGAACACGACCTCATCAAAGCCCGCCTGCACGGCATCGTACACCGAATAGTCGATAATGAAATCGCCGTCCGCATTCATCGGATCCATCTGCTTCAGTCCACCGTAGCGGGAACCCATGCCCGCGGCAAGAACCACCAGTGTCATTGCGTATATCCTCCCCAAGTATGGAATGTATATGGAAATCCTCCCCATCCCCGGGCAGGGGACGGCAGAGATGCCTCATCCGGATCGGCATACCTGTGCCGCCGGTATGCCGGCGCCCCCCTCTGCGGAGCACCGGCATTTCAAGAACGTATTATACATCATTCGCCGGTGTTTTGCATCCCCCCGGCAGGATAATTTACAGTATATTAACATTGCCGCCCGCACGGCAGCTTCCCTGTGCAGTCAGCCGCTTTTTTGCGGATACAGCCGCGTGGCATACGCCAGGAACAGGCGACTCAGGCGACTATCCAGGTAGGACAATCCCTGCCTCTGGATGTCTGCAGGAATGCCGTAGTACGCCTCGGCAATAGCCCCGGCGATGCACGCCTGCGTGTCGGCGTCGCCGCCCAGCGAAACGGCATTGCGCACGGCATCCTCATACCCCGTAGACTCAAGGAAACAGACGATCGCCTGTGGGACACTGCCGGGACAGGTGGCGTCAAAGCGGTAGGAGGCGCGGATCCGATCCAGCCGGAACTCCATGGGATAATAGTAGGACGCGATGTGTCCGCGTATGCGCTTCTTATCATGCGTCGTGCGCGCGAGAAAGATTGCGGAAGCCACCGCCTGCGCGCCCCGGATGCCATCCGGATGGTCATGCGTAACCTCCGCGCTCCAGCGCGCCAGCTGTTCCGCCTCTGCGAGCGTCCGCGCACGCCAGCCGACCGGGGACACCCGCATGGCGGAGCCGTTGCCGTAGCTGTGATAGG
>ULVD01039451.1_pt1 | contig 11551 bp, 9 predicted proteins | sample 1959101 | NCBI WGS metagenome assembly ULVD01 (sample SAMEA4835777, study PRJEB28245) | human gut metagenome | biome: gut microbiome; material: fecal sample | place: Denmark | collected 2008
TTTTTACCATTTCTATGGATGGAGTGGCAAATATGCCCTGCAATCCGTCGATAGGCGGAACGGCAAAGGGACATCTGGTATTTGAAATTGACGCGCTTGGGGGCGAGATGGGTCGCGCCGCAGATCTTGTGACGCTTCAGTCCCGCACGCTGAACACCGGAAAAGGCGCGGCAGTGCAATCGAAGCGCATTCAGGCGGATCGCCGCCTTTACCAGCGCATAATGAAGCACACGCTTGAAACTACGCCGCACCTGCACCCGATGCAGGCGGAGATCGTCGGAATAACGACCGAGGAATTCGGCAGTGGCAGGCGTGTTACCGGAGTTACCACCGCCATCGGCGAGGAATGGGAGTGTGAGGCTGTAATAGTCGCCACCGGTACATATCTTGACAGCCGGATATTTGTGGGGGAGCACAACTATCCCGCAGGTCCCGACGGCTTTTTGCCTGCCGCCGCGCTGACGCGGTCACTTGCACGGGCGGGTGTTTCCGTGCGACGCTTCAAGACCGGCACGCCGCCGCGTATACTGCGCTCCTCCGTTGATTTCTCCTGCCTTGAGGAACAGCCCGGCGAGGAGCATATTACCCCTTTTTCAGTCCTTACCGACGAGGATGAAATTCAGAAGATCCGTCAGATCCCCTGTCATATCGTATACACAAATGCCGAAACTCATCGGATAATCAGGGAAAATCTGCATCGCTCGGCAATGTATTCCGGTCAGATACATGGAACCGGACCCAGATATTGTCCGTCTATTGAGGATAAGATCGTCCGTTTTGCCGATAAAGAACGCCATCAGCTCTTCCTTGAACCCTTGGGACCCGACACCGAGGAGATGTATCTGCAGGGATTTTCCACATCCTTGCCTCCCGAAGTGCAGGACGCGATGCTTCGCACGCTTCCTGGCTTTGAAAAGGCGGTGATCTCCCGCTACGCATATGCCATTGAATATGACTGCGCCGACCCTATGCAGCTGCTTGCCACGCTGGAATTCCGGAATATCTCAGGGCTTTACGGCGCGGGACAGTTCAACGGCACTTCGGGCTATGAGGAGGCAGCAGCTCAGGGGCTTGTTGCCGGAATAAACGCCGCGCTGAAGCTGAAGGGAGAGCCGCCGCTTATTCTGCGCCGTTCCGACGGCTATATCGGCACACTCATTGATGATCTGATCACCAAGGGAACAAACGAGCCCTACCGAATGATGACCTCACGCTCCGAATTCCGGCTTTTGCTGCGTCAGGACAACGCCGATGAGCGTCTGACGCCCATGGGACACCGTGTGGGACTTGTCAGCGATGAAAGATATGCGGCATTTTTGGCGAAAAAAGCTGAAATTGACGCGGAAATACGTCGTCTTGAGACGACGTACCCCCAAAAATCAGCTCTTGACAGCTTCCTTGACGCGCACGATATGCCGCCGTCAGCCGGAGGTTTGAGCCTTGCCGACCTGCTTCGCCGACCGGGACTTGATTATTATGACGTCGCCCCGCTTGCACCGGGTGAAAATACACCTGTTCCGCCCCCTGCCGTGGTTCGGACGGTGGAGGCAAACGTAAAATACGCGGGGTACATCAAAAGGCAGCTTGCTGAGGTGCGCCGCAGTGAACGGCTTGAGAGCTACATTCTGCCGCCTGACATGGATTACAATGAGGTCAAGGGGCTTCGGATCGAAGCAATGCAGAAGCTCTCCGCCATACGCCCGCTCACGCTCGGACAGGCGTCGCGTATAAGCGGAGTCAGCCCCGCCGATATTTCGGTACTGCTGATACGTCTGGGACTTAAATGAGAGATATTCAAATCATAAGGAGCTAAAATGACTGATAAAAATGTGTCCCCGGAGCTTTCGGCGGCGGAATTTTCCGAATTGTTCCGTAAAGCCCTTGAAATAAACGGTCTTGAGGATATTCTCGGCAAGGAAAATGTCGAATCCGACTTTTACACCCTTGCCCGTCTACTGCTTGACTTTAATTCTCACACGAACATAACCGCGATCACGGATACCAAGGTACTGATACTTGCCCATTTTGTGGACTGCCTGACCGTTGCGCCTCTTATCCCGAAGGGGGCTTCTGTCGCCGATATCGGCTGCGGCGGGGGCTTTCCCACCCTTCCGCTTGCCATTGCGCGCCCGGATGTAACGATACACGCCATCGACAGCACGCAGAAAAAGCTGAATTTTGTGTCATCTGCGGCAAATGAGCTGGGACTGCGCAATATCACGCCGCTTTGCATACGCGCCGAGGAGGGCGCAAACGATCCGCTTATGCGCGAGAGCTTTGATTTTGTCACTGCGCGCGCAGTCAGCGCGCTTCCCGTGCTTTGCGAGCTTTGCCTGCCGTATTTGAAAAACGGAGGGACATTCTGTGCAATGAAAGGTCCGCGCGGCGCGGAGGAGCTTTCCGCGTCAAAAAATGCGGTCCGGAAGCTCGGCGGTGCGGTCTGTTCCGCAAAAAAGCTGTCTCTCATCCCTCCTGCGGGCGGAGACGTCCTTGAGCGGATGCTTATCCTTATAAATAAGGTTTCGCCCACACCGGAATGTTATCCGCGCGCATACGGAAAGATAAAAAATAAGCCGCTCTGAACCCTGCAACTCACCGCTTTAGGCGTCTTTCAATTTCGGGCGTGTTTCACGTGAAACATACGGCGTGGAACACGGTGGGTCATAAAGTCTGTATTGGTGACAAATAAGACAATATATTATTTGTGTTACAATCCCTTCGTCACGGCTGCGCCGTGCCACCTCCCTTTACACAAGGGAGGCTTATTTGATCCGAACCAAATCGCCTCTCTCGGACGAAAATCAATGTTTTTTTGTTTCGACAGTCCCGATATGTTTTCCAATAGGATGGCTTACTTTGCAAGGAAACTGTCGCGGCTGGCGACTTATGGAGTGTGCGTGTGCGACAAAGTAAGATTTGATTTCAAAATGTCGCAAACTCCTTCCGTCCCTCAAGAGGGAGGCTTTTTGATAGCTTTATTGTTAACGTAAAATCAATGTCGAATCGGTGTTTTTAACTGTATGCCATTTCACTTACGGCTTACCGCAAACTCAGGCTCCCTTGTGTAAAGGGAGCAGTCAGCATAGCTGACTGAGGGATTGTTTTTCGTTAAACCAGTGCATTTACGAACGTATCCTCAGGTGCTCTCCGCAACAAATGGAGACTGGTTATGCAGACCTTTTGTCACTCCCGGCGGGAGGCTTTCCGTCGGTTTGATATGCAAGAAAATCGGCAGAGAAACAGTATCTCTGCCGAAAATTATACTTAATGTTTATGGAAAACTGCGTGTTTCGCGCTTCTTTTTCAAAGCTTTCGTGACTCTGTTTTTAAAAAGTAGCTATCAACCAAGTGCGTTTTTCGGTGTGCTGTTTTCACTGACGAATTACCGCAAACCAAGGCTCCCTTGTGTAAAGGGAGCTGTCAGCGTAGCTGACTGAGGGATTGTCCTTTGCAAATCCATAACATTTTCATATATTGTCGGCACTCTTTGTTCCACGCCGTATGTTTCACGTGAAACATACGGCGTGGAACAATTGCAGAGGTATTTGTAAAAGTGTTTTGAAGCTATTCTTTGTAAACTTTCAATTAAATACCCCTCGGCTATTGAAAAAACGTCCGCTCGATGATATAATATTAATACATGGACGCATGGGCGGTGACGTCGGGGCGTGCGGGGGCAGAGGTTATCTTATTTGAACCGTCGCTGACTGCAAGTGCTTCACGAACGACCGCTTAAAAGAAAGGTATGGCAATTTTATGAGCAAGATCATCGCATTCGCCAATCAGAAGGGCGGCGTCGGAAAGACGACCTCCGCCGTTAATATAGCCGCATCGCTCGGAGTGCTCGGCAAGCGCGTGCTGCTTGTCGATCTTGACCCGCAGGGCAACAGCACCAGCGGCGTCGGAATCATGAAAAAGTCGCTGAAGCATACCGTCCGTGATCTTCTCCTCAGCGACAATGCCGACGGTAGCTGCTCAACGGCAGCCGCAGGCGCCGCAAAAAATGCCACGATAGAGACCAAATTCCGCAATCTTTCGGTCATTCCGTCCACAATTGCCCTTGCCGGAGCAGAATTTGACCTTTTTTCGCTCGATGAAAGCGAATATTCTCTGAAAAACTCTCTCGCCGAGGTGCGCGACAAGTATGATTATATCGTTATCGACTGCCCGCCCTCCCTCGGTATGCTGACCGTCAACGCGCTTGCCGCCGCCGACGGCGTGGTGATTCCCATGCAGTGCGAGTTTTACGCGCTTGAGGGGCTTTCTCAGCTTATGATAACCATCGGACGCATCAAACAGCGCTACAATCGCTCTCTCAGTGTGACCGGGATACTCATAACGATGTATAACGGCAGGCTGCTTCTGACCTCGCAGGTCATAAGCGAGCTTAAAAAGCATTATTACGAAAAGCTCTTTTCCACCGCGATCTCGCGCGGAGTGAGATTGTCGGAGGCGCCCTCCTTCGGCATGCCGGTCTATTATCACGACAAGAGCAGCAAGGGCGCGGCTGAATATCTTGATGTGGCGCGCGAGCTTATCGAGCGTATATAAACGGCGATTACTATATATAATAAGGAAGAAAAGAATTTATAAAGTGCGCATTCGGCAGGGTCTTTCCGTCCTGTGCGCCCCGAAAATTCGAAGAAAGGCAGGTAATTCTGATGGCACAGCGCAATGCACTCGGGCGTTCCTTTTTCTCAATGCTCGAGGATAATATGATAGAGACTCCAAAGGGAGCGGTGCAGACACTGCACATCTGCGATATTGAACCGAACCGCGCACAGCCGCGGAAGGATTTTGACGAGGAGGCGCTTTCGACCTTGGCGGCTTCGATCTCGCAGTACGGTCTGCTCCAGCCGATAATAGTCACCGAAAACGCCGACGGATCGGGTACATACCGCATCGTCGCCGGTGAACGCCGCTGGCGTGCCGCAAGAATGGCGGGTCTTGGCGAAATTCCCGCAATTGTTTTCAGCGGGGACGAGCTTGCCGCCGCGCAGGTGTCGCTGGTCGAGAACATCCAGCGGCGCGATCTTTCGGCGGTCGAGGAGGCGTTTGCCTACCGTGACCTTATCGAGCGCTTCGGGCTTACCCAGGAGGAGGTCGCCGACAAGGTGGGCAGAAGCCGTCCTTCGGTCACGAATTCGCTTCGTCTGCTTGAGCTTCCCTCCTCTGTGCTTGAAATGGTTTCAGCGGGAAGAATATCAATGGGACACGCCCGCGCAATATTGGGGCTTGCGGATAGATCAGAGGAAGCCCGCGCGGCTCTTGCGTCGAAAATTGCCGCCGAGGATCTTTCGGTGCGCGAGACCGAGCAGCTTGTCAAGCGGCTGAACGCCCCGAAAAAGGAAAAAAAGCCCGCCCCTTTGCGGGACGAGCAGAGCGCGGCGTATTATGCCGAGCTTGAGCGCAAAACCATGAAGATACTCGGTCGTCGGGTAAAGATCAGCGACGGAGGCGAGGGTCGCCGCCGCCTTGAGCTGGATTACGAAAGCACGGACGATCTTGCCGAGCTGCTTACAAAGCTGTGCGGTCCGGAGCTGTTCAGCGAATGAGCGGATTTTTGCGGTTTTTTGTCGAAAATTGATCGGATAGGGATAAAATGAACCGGATTATTTATCTTGCGGCAGTGTTGCTGCCGGTTGGGCTTTCAAGCGAAGAGGAAATGCCCACCTTGCTTGAGCTGATAAAGGAGCTGTTTGCTTTTGACGTCAGCGGATATGAGAATCTGAATTTCGGTACGGGGATACTCACCGGGCTTCGCGGGCTGATAATCGCGCTCTTTCTGGGAGCGATCTTTGCGGCGTGCTCCTCGGTGTTCAACAAGCGGGTGCTTGGGGCTTTTGTCCGCGCGCTGATATCTGAGGGCTGCACCTCTCCCGATAAGGCAAAGACCTTAGCGGAGCTTGGGTTCCTCAGGAACACGGCGATACGTTCCTCCCTCCGTTCGGGCGGTGTGCTCGGAAAGGCTGTAAGCTGTGTTGAGGAGGACGCGCACAATATCGCAGTGGTGCGCAAGCGCGGAATATACGAGCTGCGCTCCGCCGAATCGGAGGACGGTCTGCCGCCGTTCAGGGAGCTGCCTTACAAGCGCGACCTGAATACCGCGCATTTTTACATTCCGGAGCAAAAAGCGGGCAGCGCCGAGATAAGATTTAGCAAAAAAGGCACTAACTGGGTCTCTCTTGTGCTTGGAATCATAGCTTCAATAGTCGTGCTTGTCCTGCTGCTTGTCCTTTTGCCGGATATTTTTCAGTTGATTGACAACTTTGTGGGCATGGCAAAGGACTTCGGCGCATAAAAACTGCAAGACCGAAAGACAAAGGGGTTGTTCAGTATGAAAAACGAATCGACGCGCGCCGCCGCTCCGCGCAAAGATCAGAGCGGAACGCGGGGCGGAAATGCCCCGGCGAAAAAGAAATACTACCGCCGCCCGCACAGGCTCACGCTTGGTGTCAGAGTATTTATTGCCCTGATGTGCGCATTGCTGGCATTCCTGCTGGCGGTAGTGGTTGCATATTATTTCGGCTACCGGTATATCTGCATTGAGCGCGAGGACGGCGAGTTGGTACGCTTTGTCGGCAGGGTCGATGCGACCGGAACGCCGTATGCGGGCAGGCTCTACTATTCCAGCGGGATCAAGGCAAAGATCAATACCGCCGCGGGACGTATAGAATACTCAAACGGAGCCACATATTCGGGAGATCTTGTTGATTTTTACCGCGATGGCGTCGGCACGCTGACGCTTAAAAACGGCGACGAGTACACCGGGGAGTTCAAGGGCGACGTAATAACCGGCAGGGGAGTGTATAAGTTCTCGGGCGGCGATGTTTACGAGGGCGATTTTATTGCCGGAGTCAAGGAAGGCATGGGAAAATACACCTATGCGAACGGCGACGTTTACGAGGGAGGCTTTCTTGGAGATCTGCGCCACGGCGAGGGAGTCATGAGCTGGAGCGACGGCTCAAAATATGAGGGCAGCTTTGTTTTCGGGCTGAAAAGCGGAAAAGGAAGCTATACCTATTCAAACGGAGACACCTATGTAGGCGATTTTGAGGACGATATGCGCCAGGGCGAGGGCACTTACACCTGGGCTGAAAGCGGCGAGAGCTACACGGGCGGCTTCTACAAAAACAATATGCACGGATACGGCACATACACATGGCCGGACGGACGGGCGTCCTACTCGGGGTATTTTGAAAACGGAAAGATCGTTGCGGTGGCTCCGAGCGGGAGCTGAGACAATTCTGAAAATGGAGATCAAAAAATATGGCTAATTACAGACGCGGGAGGATCAATGATGAAACGGTGCGCGTCATGGCGGAGCTTCTGCGCGGAGTCAAGGACCCGCGCGTTTCGGAGGCTTTTATCAGCGTGACGGCGGCAGAGGTGACTCCCGACCTCAAATATGCGAAGATCTACTACTCGGTGCTGGGCGGCGAGAATGACAGCGAGAAGATGAAGGGCATAGCCAAGGGACTGCGCTCGGCGTCGGGATATCTGCGCCGCGGGCTTGCCGAGAAGCTGAATCTGCGCATCACACCTGAGCTGACCTTTGTTGCCGACAGCAGTGCGGCAAACGGAGCACACATCGCTTCCCTGCTTGAGGATATCTCGCGGGAGGCGGCGGCACACGAGCCGGAAAACCCTGGCGCGAATGAAAGCGAAGAATAAGCGCGAGCCATTCTCATAAAAAACGCCCCCTCTGCTTCCGGAGTCTTAACGCTCCGAAAACAGAGGGGAGTTTTATTTCATTGACAGCTTATGCTGTCGGGGTGGCTGTCAGGTGTTCTCAGCTTTTGGGTACGTAGATGCGCAGATGCGCTGCGGCGTTGGCGAAGTTTGCTGAAATATCGGTCTTGGGCGAGGAGGAGACGTTAAAGGCGCACCATGCGTTGCTTCCCCACCAGGCTTCGTCAATAATGACCACACCGCTTGACACCATTCCCGTGCGGGAGGATGCTGCCGCTTTGCTTTCAAGCCATTTTTCGGGGCGATACTGCCATCCGGGGTCGCAGATGATCACAGAACCCACCGGGATCTGAGTGCGGCTGTAAAGCTCGGCGGTGCAGACGTTCTGGTTGTAGGTCGACGCGCTGGCGCTTGGGTAAACAAGGCTTGAGCCTTTGGTGCAGTACCAGTATGCGTTATCAACGCGCTCCCAGTTGAAGAGGGTGTATCCCGAAAGATCGACGTTGCTTGCCGCAGCAAGTATCTTGTCCGCTTCAAAGAAGTCCTCGGGCTCAAGTGTCACATCGGAGGGAGTGGTTCCGGTATGTCCGGAGTCACCTGTCTTCATAGAAGACTCGGTCACGGCGCGCGGGTTGGCTATTGCGGAGGCTACCGACTCCTTGAGCAGCGCCATTACATCGGCGGTTATCTCGGCGGGAGAAGGGTTAAAGGTCAATTCCTCTACCGAGCAGCCGGTAAGCGAGGCGAACCATGTCATGCCTGCAAGCATACGTCCTATATTGTAGCTGAGGTGATAGCCGTCGCGGGTAAGAGTATCGCCGAGGAAGCCGGTGCGCGCATTCTGTATCGCCGTACCGACTGGAATTACAGAGCTTATCGAGGATATGGTATCGACGCACTGCGCAGTCGTTGAAATGATCATGTTGTACATGGTCATCTGGTCCTTATTGTAGTTCGGGAAGGAGGAATGCGTCGAATCCTGCTGATATGCCCAGGTCATATGCCACACGATGCGGGCGGAGGCGGGTTTGTTCGCCTCAACATAAGCGACAAGTGCGGCAAGATTGCTGTAGCTTGCGGGCAGACCGCAGGTCTTGCTCGTCTGCTGGAGCGTGATTATATCCCATTCCTCATCCTTGATGCCCTTAAGCATCGTTGTGTTTTTGGTGTTTGTCCAGGTTCCGTTTGTGGTCTTGTAATAGGTGTACGCACCGTCGCCCGCGCGCGCGTGGGAATAATGCGTATCAAGTGAGCAGCCGCCTATGTAAAGGTTGCCAAGCACTACCTCCTCAACGCCGAGGTTTTTTGATATCTGAGCCAGATACTGCATGGCGTCGGTGCTGAAGCTGTTGCCGATGGCAAGCACCTTGAGCGACTTCGGCGGTGTTGCAGGTCCGGGCTGAGGCTCGGCGGTGGTTTCCGGAGCGTCGGTCACGTTTTCGGTCGTAACGGGAGCGTCTGTTACGTTATCCGTAGTAACAGGGGCGTCGGTCTCTGACTGTGGATCAGAGCTGCTGTCAGTACTGTTTTGCGTACCGGTATCCTTGGTGCAGCCGACGGCGGCAAAGATCAGCAGTGCGGCAAGCGCCATAGCAACAAAGCGTTTTAGAGAGGACATTTTCTTTCTCCTTGAAATAAATTCGGCAACTCACGGAACGTTCCGCGAAAAGTATGTACCAATTATAGTATATCATGTTTTTCAGAAAACCGCAAGTTTTTTTGCACAAATAAAATTGCGGAACTTGAAATATTGTTATTGTCACCGTACAAGCGGCAGTTTTTTCTTGACAAAACAGACAAGGTATGATATCATACTGGAAATCCGCAGGGGCGGCGCTGTTTGCGTTTCTTTGTCGGCGCTTTGATTTTTTCTCCAAGGAGTTTTTTATGAGCATTATTGATTCCTTTGACCCGCAGGACAGACCCATTATCGGCGTTGAGGACGTATATGAAAAAAGAGCGGAGCGGCTTGACGCCTGCATAATAAACTTTTCCCGCAAGATCACGGACGCACTGCTTGAGGACGGGCTTATTGAGGAGCTTGCCCCCGACACTATAAAAAGCGTTTCGTGCGACTATCCCGTTTATCTTTACAAGGGGACGAATATCGGCATGGTGCAGACCACGGTCGGCGCTCCGGTGACGGCGGTCCTGCTTCAGGAGATAGGGCATATCTTTTCGTGCCGCCGCTTTGTGCTGTTCGGCTCATGCGGCGGGCTTGACAGGACTATCCCGCCCGGAAAGCTGATCGTTCCCACGCACGCCTACCGCGACGAGGGGACAAGCTATCACTACGCCCCGCCCGCCGATTACATAGAAATAAAAAATCACCCCGCAGTGTGCGGAGTGCTTGATGCGCTCGGTATAGAATACGTTATCGGCAGGACATGGACGACAGACGCCTTTTACCGGGAGACCGAAAAACGCTGCAATGCGCGGAAAAACGAGGGGTGCATTGCCGTTGAGATGGAGCTTAGCGCCTGTCAGGCAGTCGCCGACTGGTGCGGCGTTGAGCTTTACAGCTTCCTTTACCGCGCCGACAACCTTGATTCCTTCAAATGGGAAAAGGGAGTGCTGTCCTCCCTGCCCGCAGACGAGCGGCTGAAGCATTTCTTTGTCGCGCTTGAGATAGCAAAGGAGGCTTCAAAAAATAAAAATGAATGTGGAAATTGATATAAGCGGAGCGTATCTTGAGACCACGCGGCTGATACTGCGCCCGTGGCGCAAAGAGGATATTGCCGACTTTTATGAATACGCCTCCGTCCCCGGCGCGGGAGAGGCGGCGGGCTGGCGGCATCACGCCTCGGTCGGGGAATCGGAGCGCATACTTGACGTATTTATTGCGGAAAGGAATGTTCTTGCCATTGTATACAAGGCAAACGGCAAGGCAATAGGCTCGCTGGGCTTTCACCGCTCATGGGCTGAGGACGACCCGGCTTATGCCGGACTCCGCCTGAGGGAGATAGGGTACGTTCTTTCAAAGGACTACTGGGGTCAGGGGCTTATGCCGGAGGCGGTGGAAAGGGCGATCGGCTACGGCTTTGAGGTGCTGGGGCTTGACGCGCTGACGGTCTGCCACTTCCGGGAGAACGACCGCTCCCGCCGCGTGATCGAAAAATGCGGATTCCGGTTTGTAAAAAGCGGAATATACCATTCCGACCAGCTTGAGCGCGATTTTGACGACCTTGAGTACATACTTACCCGTGAGGAATATATCTCCCGCAGAGGCTGAAAGCGATCGTTCTTACCTCAGACCGATGCCGCGCAGCACCTCCGAGGTGGTAATTCCGCCGATATCGCAGGCAAGATAGTCCGGCTCAAAGGGCAGGCGCGCGCGGTCGTCGAGCTTTACCAGACGGTAATTGAGCGCAATCCGTGCGGCGCTTTCGCTTACCGATGCGCGGACGGAGGGCTTTTGTATTTCCGCTTTGCGCCCCAGCAGCTCGCCAAGACTGCCGAACTGACCTATCAGCGCCGCAGCTGTCTTAGGACCGACCCCGGCGGCTCCGCGCAGGTTGTCCGCGCTGTCCCCGACGAGCGCCTTGAAGTCGGCGTATCTTTCCGGTCCGACTCCGAATTTTTCACGCACATAGTCAGGTCCGCACAGCACCGTGCGGTCGCCTCGGTAGCGCAGCACGCTTACGTGCTCGCCCGCAAGCTGGAAAAAGTCGCTGTCAAAGGAGGAAATGACGATATCGTATTCCCCGGCAAGCCGGATGGCATACGAGGCTATTACGTCGTCGGTCTCAAACTCCTCGACCTCGGTGTGCCGCAGTCCGAGGTAGTCAAGCGCCGCGTATATGTCGGCAAGCTGTGAAAAGAGGGGTGTTAAAAAATTCCTTCTGAATTTTTTAACACC
>ULVD01037863.1_pt1 | contig 11486 bp, 11 predicted proteins | sample 1959101 | NCBI WGS metagenome assembly ULVD01 (sample SAMEA4835777, study PRJEB28245) | human gut metagenome | biome: gut microbiome; material: fecal sample | place: Denmark | collected 2008
TAAGGAGGAAAACGTATGAACGTAACAATTTTAGGAAAAGATTTAACAGCCACAGAGGCTATAAAGGACTATGTAGACAAAAAAATGGATAGAATCCAAAAATATTTTGGAGAAGATTTTGATGTATCAATTACATTTAGAACAGAAAGAAATGAACAAATAGCAGAAATGACAGTAAAATCTACAGCAGGAGTATTTAGAGCAGTTACAGCACACAACGATTTATATGCATCTATCGATAAAGACTTTGATATAATCGAAGGTCAAGTTAGAAAAATGAAAACAAAGAAAGATAGAGCAAACAAAGAAGATTCAATTAAAAACTTACCAGTAGATGTGAATGAAGCTGAAATAGAAGGAGAAATAATTAAAACAGTTTATTATGACCTAAAACCTATGACTCCAGAAGATGCTGTACTAAAATTACAAGAAAAACCAACAGATAGATTTGTAACATTTATAAATTCAGAAACAAACAAAGTTAATGTATTATTCAAATTAAAGGATAATAAGAATTTTGGACTTTGCGAACCTGACGTATAGGGTTTGAAAGATAATTGCATTTGGCGTTGTTAAAATTGAGACTGAAAATCCTCAACGTATTTCAATACGCCTCTGGTTTTCAGCTCAATTTTGCCTAGCCAAATATCAATTTTTTTTTAAACCTTTTTATAATATTAGCCCATCGCAATCATGAGGCTTATGCTCAATGAGTAATTGCAATCTCAAATAGAAGAGGGGGAGTTAAATGGACTGGAATAAAGATGTTATTCAAAAATTAGAATGGAATGGCGAAATAAATAATTTAGAAGAAAAGCATAAAATTGCTGATAAAATAGCACTATTAGCAAAGGATGGAGATGTAATTGGGGTTGGCTCAGGTTCAACATCTTTCCTAGCTATTCAAGCTATTGCAAAAAGAATGAAAGAAGAAAACTTGAAAATAAAAGCAATTCCAACTTCAAAAGAATTAGGTATGGTATGCAATTATTTAGGAATTCCAACAGAAACCTTGCTTACAGCTAAACCAGATTGGTGCTTTGATGGAGCAGACGAAGTAACTCCGGAAAAATGGATTGTAAAAGGAAGAGGAGCTGCAATGTTTAGAGAAAAGCTAAATATTGCAAATGCTAAAAAAACATACATTTTAGTAGATAGCAGTAAATTTGTAAGCAGACCATGTGAAAAGTTCCCAATTCCAATAGAAGTATTTCCAGACAGTTTGTATGCAGTTAAAGAAAAATTACTAGAACTAGGTGCAACAAGCTTAGAACTACGTCTAGCAAAGAAAAAAGATGGTCCAGTAATTACTGAGAATGGGAACCTAATTATAGATGCAAAATTTGAAAATGTTGATGAAACATTTGAAAAGAAACTAAAAAGTATAGTTGGAGTTATAGAAACAGGATTATTTATTGGATACAATGTTGAAATAATAAATTAAGAACAAAAAATATGAAGTAAACAAAATTAATTTTACTTCATATTTTGCTTTAATTATGTAAATATGGTATAATAAGTATGTAATACTTAAATTTTAAGAACTTAAGGAGGAAAAATCATGAAAGAGAAGGTTCAAACTATGGAAATCATTCCTGCAGAAGTAGCAAGAAAAAGAACAGACACGGCTTTGACCGCACGGAGACTGAATGAAATCATGGTAAAAATCTCAAGAAAAATTCAGGAAACTGCAAAAGGCGAATACCATGATGACGAGTATTCTTTGGAACTCTGTTACAACGAGGAACAGATTGAGATGGTTCGAGTTGATCTCGAAAATCTCGGATATCGCATCATCCAAAAGGAAACCGAAAACAGATTTTACCTTTCATGGTAAACCTAAAACCACTGCCAAAAATTTGGCAGTGGTTTTTATTTAAGTAAAATCTTTTATATTTACAAATTTAAAATCACTTGGTATAGGTGCAGTTAATGTTAATCTTTTACTAGAAATAGGGTGAATGAATGATAATTTATATGAATGAAGAGCTTGTCTATTAATTAAAGAAGAACTTGTACCATATAAGGTATCGCCTAAAAGTGAGTGCCCAATATGTGCCATATGCACGCGTATTTGATGTGTTCTTCCGAGTTTCAAGAATGCATTTAACAACAGTAAAATTAGAAGAACTTTGTAAAACTTCATAATGTGTAATTGAGAGATCTCCAAGAGGAGAAATACACCTTTCTATTATACTATTTTCTTTTCTAGCAATGGGACAATTTATAGTTCCTTTTGAATTTTCAAACATACCATCACAAATAGCAATATACTCTTTAGTAAATTGTTTACATTTCATTTGCCTTATTAAACATTCCTGAACATATTCATTTTTTGCAAATACAACAAGCCCAGAAGTATCTTTATCTAGTCTATTTACAGGACGAATTTTCCTTTTTAAACCAATTTCATCAAAATAATATTTAACTCCATTAGATAAACTATCTTCAAAATGGTCCATAGAAGGGTGAACAGGAAACCCACTTGGTTTGTTTACAACAAGTAAAGCATCATCTTCAAAAACAATATCAAGAGGCATTTTAGTTGGAACAATATTTGAGTTATCTTCAATGAAATCAATATTAATTGTAACAACATCATTTACATTCAAAGGCATACGAACAGAGGCCTCTTTGCCATTTACAAAAAGTCTATCATTCATTTTTAATTTAGCAAGTAACCTATCAGAAATTTGAAAATGCACTTTTATAAGCTCTTTCAAATTTGTAAAATTATCATTTTCATTTAATTTATATTCTAAAATCATAAAACCTCACATAAAAATAATACCACAAAAAGGCTAAAAAGACTATAATTTTATGGTAATTTGGTAAAATATGTGGTATACTAATTAATAGGAAGGAGAGTGAATTTTATGAGTGAAGAGTTTAAACAAACATTGGTAGACATAAACAATATCTCATACCATCTAAGCATAGAGGAAGCAAAAAGAATAGAAAAAATTGCTGAAAAGTTTCTAGATATCAAGCTTTTAGAAACAATGCCAGAATTACAAACAGATGAGCTAGAAGAGATGGACGTAACAGAAAAATTGTTATTATTAAATGAATATTCTTTATCAGACGAAGAACGAGCAAAAGAAAATAACGAAGCAATTCCTCTAGAAGATATTTTGAAAGAGGAGGGGTTAATTTAAATGAATTACATTATAAATGTTAAGAAGAAGGCTAAGAAATTTATTGATAAACAACCCCTCTTTCAAAGAAAACGAATTTACGAAGCGATTGAAAAATTACCAAATGGAGATGTAAAGGGACTTGTTAATTATCCTAATACATATAGACTAAGGGTTCGGAGATTACAGAATAATCTTTGAGTGGTATGAACATGAAATCATAATTAGTGTAATAGGAGCCGATAATAGAGGCGACATTTACAAAAAACTTTAGTTCAAAAAAGTTTAAATCAAAATCAAATTCTGCTAATTCTAAGTAGAGAAAATCCAGTAAAATATTGAAAAAATAGGTAAATAATGGTATAATATTTACATAATGCATTTTGCATTTCTTAAGTTTATCCATATATGAGGTTTGAAAGGGGAATTAAACATGCACACAGTTGAAACAAAGCTCCGATTTGAAAAGCTCCCTTTTAGTGATGGGAAAAGAAAGGACGTTGTTGCAACTATTGTAACAACGGAAGAACTGACCCTTGATGATATCAAAATCATCGCACATTATGGACAAAAAGTAATAGGTGGACCAAGAGCAAAAACATTTGCTCAAGTTCTTAAGGAGAGCACAAGCAAGATGAAGGCACCAACATCAACAGCAATTAAAAACATGAACTTGCTGAGCAAGTTGGTAACTTTCTCTTACAAGGTGGTATAAGCCTGTTTACCCCAGCTTCTAAATAGAGCTGGGGTAAATTTCGCAAAATTGCAAAAAACATAAAAACTACTTGACAGGAAAATACAAAATGATATATATTAATACTGTAAATTATTCAAGGAAAATTAAAGCACATTGAAAAGTGAATAGAAAAGTAAAAAAGCAAAGTCTGTTTGCAAAAAAGCTGTTATTCCAATGTGCAAAAAGAAAACAGAATAATTTGCAAGAGAACAAAGCAAAATAACAATAGGAGAAAAACAAAAAAACTTAAGAAGGAGGAAATGAAGAAAATGCAAAATAGAAACGAAGGTATAACGTTAGTTGCGTTAATAATAACAATAATAGTGATGTTAATATTAGTAGCAGTAAGTGTAAATATTTTAATTAAAAGCAATTTAATAGGAACAGCAGAAAATACCTTAAATAAATATAAAATAGCATCAGAAGAGGAAGGAAGCAATGGAGTAATTGAAATAAATGGAAAAAAATATAATTCAATAGAAGACTATCTTAAGAAAAATGAATCAACAAAAAATGAAAGTTTACCAAATATAGCAGCAGGAGTAAGAGCAGATAAGGATTCAAACTATAACGGAGTAACAATACCAAAAGGCTTTACAGTATCAGGTATATCAACAGAACAAGATATAGATAATGGACTAGTTATTTATGATATACCAGCAGGAACAGCAGTAAATTGGACGGAAACAACAACAGTAGGAACAGAGAGTTATCCAAAAGTTCAATGTGAATATAATCAATTTGTATGGATACCAGTAGAAACACCATATGTAACAAAAGCTGAACTAGATAAAATAATAAGTGATAGTAATGGAAGTATAACGACAGAACAAGCAGCTCTTCAAAGCTTAGCAGATAGTGGAAGATATCCAATGGCAGTACAGCTTGCAAATGGGATAGACTATAGAGGAGTACTATATTATTTTGGGAAGGAAGATAATAAAGTAAATATAACTGTGATTAACTTAAGTACAACAGTAAATTATAATGATGGTTCAATAACATATGAAAGAGAACCAGCCAAACTAAGTAGTACAGATACAAGTAAAGTTAAGCAAACAGAAGAACAAAAATTAGATTCGCAGACGGAATATAATAATATAGTAAAAAGCGTAAGTGAACAAAGGGGCTTTTGGGTAGCAAGATATGAATTAAGCCATTCTACAGTAAATGGTTCAAATAAAGCTGAAAGTAAAAGAGGTAAAAATGTATCAAATGCAGATAGTTCAAGTTTAAATACATGGTATGGTTTGTATTCGACATGTAAGAATGCAAATTTACAGAGTGGAACAGGAATGAAAAGTAGCATGGTATATGGAAGCGAATGGGATCAAATAATGATATGGATGAAAGATGTAAAAAATATAAAAGATAGTTCAACTTTCTATATATTAGATAGTAGCTATATGGGAAATTATGATACATCAACAGGAGGAACAGGCAAAGCACAAGTAAGCGGATATAAAAACGATTATGCTGTGAAGCAAATATTTGATCTTGGAGGTAATTTATATGACTGGACCACAGAGGTTTATGACACTTACTACAGAGTTTTGATGGGAATTAGTTACAATTATGATGGCCGTGGAAACTGCCCAATGAGCACTAGACGTGGCTATGGCTCTCCAGAATTTACTAACAGTGACTTTTCTACTAGGTTTACGCTTTATGCAACGATGTAAATCTATAGACAATACACTCCACTATCGATACAGGAAATTGCCACACTATCGGAAAATCTTACTCAAAAATAGAAATGAGTGTTAAAATATAACTGTGTAAATCAAAAAAAATGCTTGACTTTTGTGGTGCTTTTTCAGCGTTTTAGAGGCTTTTAATAGCCTCTAAAAATATTAGTATTCAAGCCATATCTAAACAGTTAGTTAAAGCTGTTGCATTTCGTTATTTGTATTATTAATTCAAGATTGAAATGTAATCTAATTTTTACACTTTTTTCCTAATAATACTTGACAAATTAGTACATAATAGTATAAAATAAAATACAGTTAAAGTGCGTTAGTACAATGCAAAGCTGTAAAAGGTTACTAGTAGAGAGTAAGGGTCATGGGCTGAAAGCCCTTTTAGCAAACATTACAAAGTGAAACACATTGGAAGCATATTTTAAGAGAGAAGTATTGCAAATTTGGGCAATGCTTAAGCTAGGGTGGTACCGCGGATTATTTTCGTCCCTGCATTTTGTTGCAGAGGGCTTTTTTTGTACCTTTGTAACTAAACAAAATAAAAAGGGGGAGTTTTTAATGGAAAAAATTAAAACTTTGTATGAAAAAACAGAAGAACTTGTTGGTAAGGAGGTTGTAGTTGAAGGTTGGGTTAAGACTGTTAGAGATTCTAAAACATTTGGCTTTATAGAACTAAACGATGGAAGTTTTTTCAAAAACGTTCAAGTAGTGTTTGATGATTCACTAAGCAATTTTGCAGAAATTTGTAAATTACCTATTAGTTCATCAATTAAAGTAACAGGAAAACTTGTAAAAACAGAAGGAGCAAAACAACCATTTGAAATTAAAGCTACAGGAATTGAAGTAGAATTTTTAGCTGCTTTAGATTATCCACTTCAAAAGAAAAGACATTCATTTGAATATTTAAGAACAGTAGCACACCTAAGACCTAGAACAAACACATTCAACGCAGTATTTAGAGTACGTTCAGTATTATCTTATGCAATACACAAATTTTTCCAAGAAAGAGATTTTGTGTATGTTCACACACCAATAATAACATCAAGTGACTGCGAAGGTGCTGGAGAAATGTTTAACGTATCTACTTTAGATATGAACAATGTACCAAAGCTAGAAAACGGAAAAGTAGATTATTCAAAAGACTTTTTTGGAAAACCCGCACATCTTACAGTTAGTGGACAATTAAATGTTGAAACATTTGCATTTGCATTTAGAAATGTTTATACATTTGGACCAACATTTAGATCTGAAAACTCAAACACAGTAAAACATGCTTCAGAATTTTGGATGATAGAACCAGAAATTTGTTTTGCAGATTTAAATGATGATATGGACTTAGCAGAAGATATGGTTAAATATATAATCAGCTATGTACTAGAACATTGTCCAGAAGAAATGGAATTCTTCAACAACTTTATAGATAAAGGTTTATTAGATAAATTACACAATGTTGTACATTCAGACTTTGCAAGAATTACTTATACAGATGCAATTAAAGAGTTAGAGAAGAACAATGATAACTTTGAATTTCCAGTTCATTGGGGATCAGACCTACAAACAGAGCATGAAAGATATTTATGTGAAGTATTATTTAAAAAGCCAGTATTTGTAACAGATTACCCAGCAGAAATAAAAGCCTTCTATATGAAGCTTAACCCAGATGGAAAAACAGTTGCAGCAGCAGACCTTCTAGCACCTGGAATAGGAGAAATTATAGGTGGTAGCCAAAGAGAAGATAACCTAGAAATATTACAAAACAAAATAAAAGAAAATGGAATGAAAGAAGAAGATTACTGGTGGTACTTAGACCTAAGAAAATACGGAAGTGCACGCCATGCAGGATTTGGACTTGGATTTGAAAGAATGATGATGTACCTAACAGGAATGCAAAACATTCGTGACGTAATACCATTTGCAAGAACACCAAAAAACTGTGATTTCTAATAAATAAAGGACCTTTAGTATGGAAATACTAAGGGTCTAAAAATTTGTTAGTTTTTTTACAATATTTATAAAACAAATTGCAAAAATATATTGCAATTTGTATTTTTTTGTTATAAAATAAGTTTAAGGGTAAGAGAAATGTAACAAAGGAGAAAAAACATGAACTTGGTAGAAGCTGTAAGCCTTGTGGCTATATATATATATCGTAAGTTCATTAGAAAATAAAACAAGCATATTTTCATATGCTTTATTAGACATACACGCAAGAGATGGATAAGTCTGTCTCTTTTTGTTATACATTTTTAAATTAGTTTTGTATAAGGACATCCGCCAAATCTCATCGGAGTTATATATGTTTTGTTCTCAAGAAAAAATCGAAATGGCTACGAGGGTCACGAGTTAAGCCGTTGGCTCTTCGATTGTTTTCTTTCGAAAAAAATATATAACTCCTGCGTTTGGCTACATAGTGCAAGAAATATGTTTTTCAAAGTAGAAAAATATAAATTTAAAGAAGGAGAAGAATGAAAATGAGAAAGAACAAAGGTATAACGTTAATAGCGTTAATTATAACTATAATAATACTTTTGATATTAGTAGGCGTAAGTGTAAACTTACTAATAAAAGGAGATTTATTTGGTAGTGCCCAAAAAGCAGTAGAAGGAACAAATGATAAAACTGCTCAAGAACAAACAAGAGTAGATGAACTGATGAATGAGCTCGACCAAGTAACACAAAACCAGTGTAAACATATATGGGAAGATGAAAAAATAATAAAAGTAGCAACATGTACTGGAGCTGGAGAAAAACAAAGAACATGCACTCAATGTGGAAAAATAGAAAAAATAGAAATACCCGCATTGGGGCATAACTATATAAATGGAAAATGCTCAGTGTGTGAGCAAACATTAGTAATAGGGGCAAATATAAATTACCGCGAATATATAAGCGAAAGTGGAGGAACAGTATCAGCAAGTTATACATCAACAAAAACAACCAGAGGAAGTACAGATAGCAGTGATGCAGATGCAGTGTATTCAGTGGTGAACAATAGTGGAATACAATGGATTGTTCTAGAAGAAGAAAATGGGCAAATAAAAATAACCACGAAAAATATAGTACAACCAACAAGTGGAGGATATGCAAGTGATAGCTTTAAATATTTAAGATTAGAAGGACAAAATGGATATGCAAATTTTATAGATGAATTAAATAAAATAAGTGCAGTATATGGAAAAGGTAAGTATGCAGACACAACAAAATTTAGCACAAGTGGAGGCAGAAGCTTTAAGATGGAAGACTTAGGTTATGGAGCATTAACCAGAACAGCAAGTTATAAATATGCAAGACATTCAGATGGAAAAGTATATAGATATGCAGCAAATGCAACGGTAGATGGGACAAGCACAACAGGAGGAAGTTATACCACATTTAATTATATGGCATTTGATGTGAGTACTACAACAGAAGAAACAACATCAAGCCATACATGGAAATCATTATCAACAACTGCAAATTCATATGTAACAATGTACCAATATACATATAGCGGAAGTCGAACTTTGTCAACAGAGGTAAGTAAGGCGGATACGCACTATTGGCTGGCTTCGCGTTATCTTCGCTATAACGATGGCAATGTATCCTTTATCGCGTGCGGTGTTCATGCCGATGGCGGCGATTACGGCGCCACTTTGTGCTTCTCTGGTGGTTACAGTTACTACGACAACTACGGTGTTCGTCCGGTGGTTTATCTAAAATCTGATATCCAATTGTCTTATGATAGTTCAAGCGGATATACAATTGAGAGTTAAGGAAAAATGTGGTGCGTGGGACGTTTCGGTCGGTCCTCGTGTCGACCGAAACCGAATTTTTGTACAACTCTAATGGTAACAGTAACAACAACAACAACGGTGTTCGTCCAGTAGCTTCTAAAAAACTGCGGGTACTACGACCAAGGTGTAGTAAGAGAAGTTTTAGATAGAAACAAATTGTATCCTTTACTTATTAAATGTAAGTATAAACAAAAAATAGATAAATATATTTGCTAGTAAAATTATCTCGAATTTGAAGAGGAGTATATTTTGAAACTATTTTTAGTGGCCTACCAAGACCACTTTTTTTAAAAGGAAAAATTAAACAATGAAAAGAATAGGAAATTTATATAATAATATTTGTCTAATGAAAAATATAATGGCAGCCTATGATGAGGTATGTAGAAATACTAAAAACAAAGGTAAACAATTACAAACAGTATAAATGTATATATTCAAGTAGAATACATGAAATTTTAGTAAATAAAAAATATAAACCAGGACCGTTTAGAAGGTTTAAAATATATGAACCAAAGGAACGTGTTATATGTTGCCAAACAATGTTAGATAAAGTTGTAAATCATCTAGTAAGCAGATACATATTATACCCTGCAATTATGCCATGCTTGTTGGATATAAATGTAGCAAGCAGACCAAAATTAGGTACAAGTAAAGGGCTTGAACTTGAAAAAAAGTATAGTAGAATTTGTAAACAAAAATATGGAAATTATTATATTCTTAAATTCGATATAGAGAAGTTTTTTGCAAGCATTAATAAGGAAATACTAAAGGAAAAACTCAAAAAAAGAATTAAAGATAAAGATGCTATAAAAATAGTTTTTGACATTATAGATAATGAGATAGAGGGACTGGGCATCGGCTCTATGACAAGCCAAACATTAGCTATTTTTTATTTAAATGATTTAGATCATTTTGTTAAAGAAAGATTAAAGATAAAATACTATATCAGATATCAAGATGATGGTTTATTATTTCATCAATCAAAAGAGTATTTAAAAGAATGCTTAGAAGAAATGAAAAAGTTTTAAAAAAAAGAAGCTCTTGTATTAAATAAAAAAACACGAATATACAGTGTAAAAGATAACTTTATATTTTTAGGGAAAAACGGAAGGCAAAAGTATGCAAGATATAGGACGGTAAAAAGAAAAATAAACAAAAGAAATTACTTGTATAAAAGTAATCAAATTGAATTAAATAGTTTGGTTTCAACATTAATAAATTATGAACAACTAACCAAATAGAATAAGAAAAATTACAATAGATAAATGAGTTCGGTTACAATATTCTTAAAAATTCCTCAAAAATTACTTATTAAATTTCTGTAACTGTTAATTTTTTTTACAAAACCTATTGACAAAGTAGGGAAAAAGAGATACAATATTAGCAGTCTTAATAAGAGACTGCTAATTTGAAATAAGGGGGAATGTATATGGATATTCAAAAATTTACTCAAAAATCAATAGAGGCTATACAAAAGGCTCAAAATTTAGCAATAGAGCACGAGAACAGTCAAATTGACCAAGAGCATTTGCTATATGCATTGCTTATTGGAGATAATAGTTTAATAAAAGAATTACTAAAGAAAATGAATGTAAGTGATGAATTTGAAAAAGCAATAAAAAGAGAAATAGAAAACAAACCAAGCATGCATTCAAATGCAAGACAAATGGACCAAGTATATATTTCAAGAGATACAGATGAGGCATTAACAGATGCCCAAAACACAGCTGAAAAGATGAAAGATGAATATGTATCTGTTGAACATATTATGATAGGCTTAATTGATAAAGCAAATTCAAAATTAAAAGAATTATTTAGAACCTTTAATATAAACAAAAACAACTTTTTAAAGGTTCTATCTGAAGTAAGGGGGAATACAAGAGTGACTACTGATAATCCAGAAGAAACATATGATGCTTTAAAGAAATATGGTACAGATTTAACAGAAATGGCAAGAAAACAAAAACTTGACCCAGTAATAGGTAGAGATGATGAGATAAGAAATGTAATAAGAATTCTATCAAGAAAAACTAAAAACAATCCATGTTTAATTGGTGAACCTGGTGTTGGTAAAACAGCCATAGCAGAAGGTTTAGCATTAAGAATAGTAAGAGGAGATGTTCCAGAAAACTTAAAAGAC
>ULVD01019232.1_pt1 | contig 11484 bp, 9 predicted proteins | sample 1959101 | NCBI WGS metagenome assembly ULVD01 (sample SAMEA4835777, study PRJEB28245) | human gut metagenome | biome: gut microbiome; material: fecal sample | place: Denmark | collected 2008
ATAGATTTGGTGGCTAAAATGGTAAATGTTTCCATTCTAGCCATTTTATTTTTAACTATTTTTTACTCTACTTTCCATTTCTTCGATTTTTCCTTTTAATCTATAGGATGGTCCTGTTATTTTGATAATACTTGAATGATGCAGTAATCTATCTAATATTGCATTGGCTAATGTATTATCACTAAAAACTTCTCCCCATTTTGAAAATGGCTGATTTGTCGTTATTATTGTTGAACTTTCTTCATATCTCTTAGCTATTAATTGAAAGAACAAATTTGCTCCATCTCTATCTACAGGGAGATATCCGATTTCATCAATTATTAATAATCGGTATTTACAAAATTGTTTTAATCGTTGTTCTAATCTATTTTCTGCATGAGCTTTTTTTAGTTGCATTATTAAATCGTGGCATGATATGAAATAGGTTAGATATCTTTTCTTTGCAGCAGCAATTCCTAAACTTATTGCTAGGTGTGTCTTTCCTACACCACTCGATCCAACAAATAATATATTTTCTTTATTTTCCATAAATCTTAATGTTTCTAAATCTAATATTTGTTGTTTGTTTATTCCTGGTTGATAACTAAAATCAAAATCTTTTATTTCTTTTTCAAAAGGAAATGCTGCAACCGTTACTTGTATTTTTGATGCTCTTTCATCTCTATAGATTATTTCTTCTTCAGTTAGCTTATATAATACATCTACAATTGATATATCTTGTTCTTTTATACTTTCTAAATAATTTGGTAAAAAAGTTACCATTTTATCCAATTTTAATGTTTCTAAATTATTCATTAACTTATTATAATTTATCATTTTTTATTACTCCTTCTATTCTAAAAATATATCCATTTTGGTTAGATTTTCTTCTATAAATTCATCTATTTTATCATCACTTTTTCTTTTCATTGCATCAGATTTTAATATCTCATGAACATGTTCTTTTTTATAATTTAAATATTTTCCGTGAAATTTTGTGACTTACTATCAAATCTGTTGTATAATATATATCAAGAGTATCTTCATATTCATTAACTGTGAGATACTTACCAATATATTTTATAGGAACAGAATATTTATGTTTTTTATATGTTATCATAGATTCTTTTGATACTTTGTACCCCTTATTTTGGCGGAAATATGGGCACATAAGAGCCATTGACGGCATATTATATAAATATTTTTGTTCCTCTTTTAATCTATCTATAGGTTTCTCTACAAAATTTAAGTCTTCATTATTAATTTCTTCTTTTAGTTTATTTACTATATCATCAAGCTCTTCTATTGTGGTAAATTCTTTATTATAAACTTTAAGTCTGTCCATTAACTTTGCTACACATTCAACTTTTCCTTTTGTCTGTGGCCTATATGGTCTACATGTATTTACATTAAATCCCATATCCTTAGCAAATTGAGCAAATTTTTTATTTATAACCACCGTTCTATATGTAGAAGATAATCTATCTACTACTGTAGCCATATTATCAAATAATACTTCATGAGGTACTCCTCCAAATTCTTTACACGCGTGCATTATACATTCAAATAATATATCTTGAGTTTTATCTAGTGTAAGTTCAATATATTTATATCTAGAATAACCTAAAACCATTAGAAATATGTTGATTTCAAATTCTTTTCCTTCTTTGTTTATAATTTTAAAATTTTCTTTCCAATCTACTTGAGCTTGGTATGCTGGGGTTGTTTCAAATCTCATTGTAGCCTTTTTTTGTTCTTCTTGTTTATGCTCTTTAATAAATTTTGATACAACACCATATGAACCAGTAAATCCACGTTCTTTTATAAAATTATAAATTGATCTTCCGTTAGCAGAATAATCATCTACTTTTTCAATTATTATTCCTTTGTATTCATCTAATTTAGAAGAATATTTTCTCTTTATAGTTTCATCTTTAGTTTGTTTTTCTAAATACTTATTAACAGTATTTATTGAGCAATTAAATCTTCTAGCTAATTCACTCTTATTAATCATCATTTTCACCCCTTTCAAATCATCTATAGCATTTAATAAATCTTTTCTCATAAAACTTCAACTCCTTTCATTTTTTATTCTTAATTTAAGAAAAGATATATTAATTATACTATGTTTTTGGCATCAAAAAAACTGATAGAATTCTATCAATTTTATTTTGAATTTTTCTATCAGTTTTATTTTAACATTTACATGATATTGTTCGTTTGAAAACAAGGAGGTAATAACTATGGATATATACGCAACAAGAGAAAGAATGCGTATCGAAAACATAAGCTTTATGCAACTCCCGTTACGAGTAGCATACTATGCGAGAGTTAGTACAGAGTTTATGGAACAATTAAATTCACTTGAAAATCAGGTGCAATACTTCACTGAATACATTGGTGAAAATCCTAATTGGGAATTTGTTGATGGATATATTGATGAAGGTATATCTGGTATCACAGCCCAAAAGCGTGAACGATTTATTCAAATGATAGAGGATGCGAAGCAAGGAAAGTTTGATTTAATTGTAACCAAAGAGGTATCTCGTTTCGCAAGAAATACTTTAGATAGTCTAAGATATACAAGAGAGCTGCTCAACAATGGCGTGGCTGTATTCTTCCAAAACGATGGATTAAACACTATCGAAAAGGATTCTGAATTGCGACTAACAATTATGTCGTCTGTCGCACAGGATGAATCAAGAAAAATATCCGAGCGTGTGAAATGGGGACATCGTCAATCAATTAATAATGGTGTTGTGCTTGGAAACAGTAATATTTATGGTTACCAAAAGCTAAACAAAAGGCTTGTGATAGATGAAACGCAGGCTCCTATGGTTAGAGAATTGTTTGAAAAGTATGCTACTGGCAAATACAGTATGAAGCAGCTCGAACAATACTTTTGGGATAAAGGTTATAGAAACACCAAGGGCAAAAGATTAAGCCATTCAACACTTGGAAATATCATTACAAATCCAAAATACAAAGGCTACTATGTAGGACATAAGGTTATCATCACCGACCTATTTACCAAAAAGCAAAAATTTTTGCCAGAGGAAGAATGGGTAATGTATAAGGATGAAACCGGCGATATCGTTCCAGCGATAGTATCTGAAGAGATTTGGGAGGAGGCTAACAGAGTTTTCAAAATGAGAAGTGAAGATGTTAAAACAAGGCAGCACAAAACGGTGCATCAAAATTTATTAACTGGTAAGTTAATATGTGGTCACTGTGGAACAGCATACTATCGCAAGGACTCAAAGCGAAAGGATGGATCAGTAAATTCCACTTGGCGTTGTTCAAACAAAATCAATAACGGAAAGGATGCGTGTCCATCGTGTTCGATATATGAACACGAGATAATCCCAATACTCGAAGATGTGTTCACCCATAGCCGAAAGAATATCGGTGACCTATCAAAGCGAATGGAAGAATTATCTAAACAACTGTTAGAAGGTGATGATTCGGCAGCAAGAATCGCAGAACTAAATAGCCTGATTGAAAACGAAGAAAAGAAGAAAATGAAAATCCTTCAATTCAGTATTGATGGCAAGTTTAGTGATAAGGATACTATTAATATGACTGATGCCTGCAACAAGGAAATTGCAAAGTATCAGGAAGAAATAGAATTCCTAACCGACAAGCTAAAAAGCAAGAAGGATATGAAAACTGAATTATACGAGGTTAAAAGAATCCTAAAGCTTGCTAGTGAGTCGTTAAAGACAGGTGAAATAGACAGACCGTTCGTTGATAGATTTATTGAAAAAATAATAGTCTATCCCGAGAGACAAACTATGCGACTCAAAATTCATCTCTATAATGGACAGACAATCAATAATATGTTGGATAAGTCAAAAGGTCGTTCAGGTCACACGATGAATTTTGTTTCTTCCCCGCCTGATAGTTCATCTCCTATTATGTTATGAATGTTTAATTTTCCTAATATAGATTTATCTTCTACATTATCAATTTTAATTTGTTCTAATTGTGGAATATATGATATTTTTCCATAAGTTTTAATTTCTGCTTTCTCTAATTTTATTTGCTCCAATAAGATTTTTAATAATGTTGTTTTTCCAACTCCATTTTTTCCTACAATTCCGATTTTGTCATAACTATATATTTCTAAATCGTCAATGTCTAAAATTTGCTTTCCATTATATTCTATATCTATATTTCTGGCTTTTACTATTAACTCCATTTCTTTACTCCTTTATTACATTTTTTCTTTTCATACGAGTTATTGTAATAAAGTTCTTATCACGAAATAACTCGTGATATTACCATATTCTTGGTATCATATTTTTTCACTCTCCCCTCCAAATTACTATTTGTCTTTCTCTTACACTTAAAATTATACCACAAAAATTCCCTTCATTTATTATGCAATATTCTTTTATGAAAAGAAATCAGTCTTTATATAATATTTCTTCATTATTTGGTATATCTAATGAGTTAGTATAATTTTCAAATCTATCTACGGTATCAGTTTCCATCTTTTCAGTTACTCTTACATAGATATTATAAGTAGTCATAATAGTTGAATGACCTAATCTTTTAGATACTGCTTTTATGTCAGCACCTTGCTCTATTAATCTTGTTGCATGTGTATCCCTAAAGTCATGAAATCTACTTGGTATCTTTAATTCATAGTTAATTACTTTATAAGCATGTCTAGGAGTTTCAGTTCCTCTAAATTGACCATTGGGTTTAACAAATATTAATTTAGCTTCTGGTAAATTAACTTCTAATTCAGCTTCTGCATTTACTATTTTTATTTCTTCTCGATTAGTATATTCATTTATTACAACCTTTTCATAATGTTTCAAATATTTATCTCCATAAAATTTTTTATGTTCTTCTGTTAGTTTCTTATATTCTTTTAATGCCTTAATTAATGTATCACCAATCGCAATAGTTCTTCTTGATTGTGGATTCTTACAACTACCATAAAACCATGTTTCAGTAGAATGACCTTTAGCTATATTATATCTTTTAGGTAGTCCATCTTTATTCTTTCTTATTATGTTTTTATTGACAGTCAATGTTTTATTTTCAAAATCTATATTATCCCAAGTTAAGCCATAAACCTCAGATACCCTTAAACCTGTGTAATAAGCAGTTAAAAATGAATAATAAATATATGGTGTATCTTTAAATCTATCTAATATCCTTTCTATTTCCTCTTGAGTATAAATATGTACAGGATCTCCAGTTACTATTTCGTATCTTGGAATATGAACATGCTCTGCTGGATTATGATTTATAAAATTAACATCATAACAAGCATATTTTAATGCTCCTTTTATTGTTTTTAGTATTCCATGAAGATAATTTTTTGAAAATTTATTATCTACATATAACTGATTAATAAAGTTTTGTATTAGTTCTGAATCAATTTGAGATAACTTATACATTCCAAGTTTTGGTTTTAAATGAACTTTAATAATATTTAAATAAGTTACTATAGTTGCATACTTCAAATTAAAATTACAATAATTATCAATCCAATAATCAAGATAGTCTGCAAATGACATATCTCTATTCTTATTCTTCTTACCATAATAGTAATATTCATTATAAGCTAATGCTCCTTCATGTAATGCTTCTTGTTTAGTTTTAAATCCTGACTTTGTTAGCCACTTTCTTGTTCCATCAATAGATGCTATTTCAATTCGGTATTCATATACCTTTCCACGTTTTCTTATGCTTACCATTCTTTGTACCTCTTTCCTAATTTATGGTAAACAAAAAGCCATCAAATTTTGATGACTTTTATCTAACGTGTCGTCCACGAATAATATACTAAATTTTCATATAAATTATGCATTTTTGTCCACAATCTTAAATTTACGTGGACAAAATGTGGACAAATAGCCATTTTTAAGAGTTTTTTACGTGGACAAAATCCTCGCAAACCATTTATTTATCGCTACTTACCACAACATTGTTTATATTTTTTCCCTGAGCCACATGGACAAGGATCATTTCTACCTACTTTTTCAACTTTTTTAGGTTTAGATGCGCTTTCTTTTCCATCCACAGCATGACCTTTTACAACTTCTTTTCTTTCGGTATTTTGTCTTATTTCAGCTTTTAATAAATATGTTGTCACTTCTTTATCAATTGTATCTAACATATTGTCAAACAATTCAAAGCCTTCTTGTGTATATGCTCTTATTGGATTTTCTTGGGCATAACCTCTTAAGCCAATACCTTCTTCTAGATGTGCCATTGTATTAATATGATCCATCCAATGCGTATCTATTACTCTTAAAGTTATAGCTTTTTCAAATTCATTTGTTATTTCTTTTGGAATATCTTTTATTTTTTCATTGTATTCGTTTTTAAAGCAATCAGTAATATATTCAATCATTTCCTCTTTTGTATTTGGTAATTCTACTATTTTTCTTCTTAATAATTCATTTACTGATTCAATTAATTCACTTTTAGCTTCAGCAGTAATATGTCCATCTATTGATGTATGATTTTCAACTATTTCTCTTGCATATTCGTGGAATGTATCTAATACAATATCATGAATTGAATCACTATCTAAAATTTCATTTCTTTTTTCATAGATTATTTTTCTTTGACCACTTATTACATCATCATATTGAAGTAGATTTTTTCTTATATCAAAGTTATTTCCTTCAACTCTTTTTTGAGCTGATTCAATAGTTCCTGATAACATTCTATTTCTTATTGACATATCGTCATCAAAGCCCATACTTTGTAACATTGTTTTCGCTCTATCAGTTCCAAATCTTACCATTAAATCATCTTCAAATGATACACAAAATTGAGATTCTCCTGGGTCACCTTGTCTTCCAGAACGTCCTCTTAACTGATTATCAATTCTTCTTGATTCATGTCTTTCAGTTCCTAAAACAAATAATCCACCTAATTCTTTGACACCTTCACCTAGCTTAATATCTGTTCCACGACCTGCCATATTGGTTGCGATTGTCACAGCACCTTTTTCACCGGCTTTTGCGATTATTTCAGCTTCTCTTTCGTGATTTTTAGCATTTAATACTTCGTGTGGTATTTTAGCTTTTTTTAACATCTCACTTATTAATTCACTTGTTTCTACTGCTATTGTACCTACTAATACTGGTTGACCTTTTAGGTGTCTTTGTTTTATTTCTTCTACTATTGCTTTATATTTCCCTTTTTTAGTTGCATATAGTAAATCACCACAGTCAATTCTGATTACTGGTTTATTTGTTGGAATACATATAACATACATGTTATAGATTTCCCTAAACTCTTCTTCTTCGGTTTTTGCTGTTCCTGTCATACCTGATAGTTTATTATACATTCTAAATAAATTCTGGAATGTAATAGTTGCTAGTGTTTTTGTTTCTTCGTTTATTTTAACATTTTCCTTAGCTTCTATTGCTTGGTGCAATCCTTCAGAGAATTGGCGACCTTTCATTAATCTTCCTGTAAATTGGTCAACTATTAATACTTCACCATTATTTACAACATAATCAAAGTCTTTTTTCATTGCATAATTTGCTTTTAAGGCTTGATTGATGAAGTGCAAAAGGTTAGCATTTTTAATGTCATATAGGTTTGATAGTCCAAACATTTTTTCGGCTTTTTCTGTTCCTATATCATCTAACATTACAGCTTTAGTTTTTTCATCATATATATAGCCTTCGTTCTCTTTTAGAGATTTTGCAAATCTATCAGCATCTTTATATAGGTTAGCCGATTGCATTACACCACCTGATATTATTAATGGTGTTCTTGCTTCATCAATTAATACAGAGTCGGCTTCATCGATTATAACAAAGTTTAGTCCTCTTTGAACGCGGTTTTCTTTTTTTATAACCATATTATCTCTTAGATAATCAAAACCTATTTCATTATTTGTTGAATACATGATATCGCAGTTATAAACATCTTGTTTTTCTTTTGGGCTTAGGTCTCTATAGTTAACACCAACTGTTAATCCTAAGAACTTATGGATTCCTCCCATCCATTCAGCATCACGGCCTGCAAGGTATTCGTTTACTGTTATGATGTGAACTCCTTTTCCTTCTAGGGCATTTAGATATGCAGCTTGAGCGCCAGCTAGAGTTTTTCCTTCACCGGTTTTCATTTCTGCAATATTTCCATAGTGTAGGGTTAATGCGCATAGTATTTGTGTTTTGAATGGTTTTTCACCTATTACTCTATAAGATGCTTCCCTTACAGTTGCTAGAGCTTCCACTTTTATATCTTCAAGGGTTTCACCGCTTGCTAATCTTTGTTTAAATTCAGTTGTTTTTGCTTTTAATTCGTCATCAGTTAATTTGCTGTATTCTTCTTCAAGTGCTATAACGCTATCTGCAATTGCACTAAAGCGTGTTAATTCTTTATATTCGTGATCGAATAATTTTTTAAAAAAATTCATAATTGTCATCTCCTATTTAGTATTGTATCAAATTATAGTCCCAAAGTCTATTATTTATAGAAAAAACTAGAAATATTTCTAGTCTGTTTCTATTATTCCGAATGTTCCATCTTTTCTTTTATAGATGACATTTACTGTTTTTGTTTCTACATCTTTATAAACGAAGAAATCATGATCTATCAAATCCATTTGCATCATTGCTTCTTCTTCACTCATTGGTTTCATTTCAATTTTCTTTCTTTTTACAATTTCTTCTTTTTCTTCAATTGGTTCCATTTCTTCAAAACGGATTGCTTTTGTTACATCTTTCTTTTGCTTCATCATTTTTGTTTTATTTTTTCTTAGTTGGCGCTCCAATTTATCAGATGCTAAATCAATTGCTTTATATAAATCTTCATCTCTTTCTTCACATCTTAATACTATTTTTTTAATAGGTATTGTTACTTCAACGATTTGTTCTACTCCTCTTATTCTAACTAGAACATTTGCTTTAATTTCTTCAGGATTACTGAAATATTTATCAAGTTTGCCTATTTTCTCAGTGATGTATTTCTTTATTGCTTCAGTTATTTCAACCTTTTCTCCTCTTATTACATATTTCATATTTTTGCCTCCTTTGTAAGTTCCCTTACATTTATATTATATCTTATTTTTGTTTTATTTTCAAGCAAACAAATTATTAAAAATTATTAAAAAGAAATGACTACAAAGTATTCATTTCTACTAGATTTTTTAGTTCAACAACATTTTTAGCTTGTAATCCTTTATCAGTTCTCACCATATCGAATTCTACGTACTGGCCTTCAACTAATGTTTTATAGCCTTCACTTAAGATTGCAGAATAGTGAACAAAGATATCCTCCTTTTCATTGTATTCTATAAACCCAAATCCTTTTTCATTGTTAAACCATTTTACTTTTCCTCTTATCATTTTTAAATCTCCCTTCTAAGTAAATCGCTTACAATTATATTGTACTATTCTATGGGTTTAGATTTCAATCTTTTTAAACATTCAAAATTCGACATTATTTTTATATTAGGGATAAATAGATTGCTATTTTATCATTTATAGGAAATGTTAAAGACTTTTTATTTATATTTTTTATTTCTTCTTCAAATAAGTGTTTCTTTTTTACTTCTTTTTTTATTAAATAGTTTAGATAGCTTATTCTATATATTTTGGTATCATCTATTTTTAAGATTGTACAAGCATTTTCAATTATTCTTCTTAGCTCATCTTTTGTTAATTCAAAGCCTTTTTTCTTTTTATTTGCTTTTCTTTCATATTCATCTTTATATTTGTTTAAATATTTTTCTAATTCATTTTTTTTGAATGTATATTTTTTTCCTTCTAGTTTGCCAAATGCTTTCATTGTATCATTATAACCATATTTTAGGTTTTTTAATGATTGAGCATTACTTACAATCATTTCTGGTCCAATATAATTATTTGGCCTTATAAACTTTATTTTAACGTTTTCAATTGATTTTTTTCTTACACCGATTGCTTCTAAGTCAATTGCAATTACTTCGCTTGCGCCTAACTTAACAGCAAAATCTATTGGCATATTATCGTGATAACCACCATCTAGATATTCGTCTTCTTCGATTTTTTTTGATTTAAATACAGGATAGAAGCAAGATGAGGCCATTAGATAATCAACGATATTTTCTTTTGTCAATTTATCTTTGGATACATATTTTGGTTCCATTGTTTTTTTATTTACGGTTACAAGTCCATAATTGATTGGTGATTTAAAAAATTTATCTTTATTTAGATATTTATTTACATTTTTTTCTAGTGCTGATACATCCATTCCTTTGTTTTGAATAATATTTCTTAAATATTCTAATACTATTAAATCTTCATTTACTTTTTCAGTGAATAGAAAATCTATTTTAATATTTTTCCATAGTTTAAGGGCTTTTTTATAGTCATTTGCTGCTATAAAAGCTCCGTTTAAGGCACCAATTGATGTCCCTGTTACAACGCCTATTTTTATTTTTAATTTTTTTAGAGCTTTATAGGCTCCTATTTGGTATGACCCTTTTAGGCCCCCGCCTGATAATACTAATCCTATCATATATTTTCTCCTACATAAAATGTAATACTTTTATTTTTTAATTCAGTATCTCTTATTATTGTTTTATTTCCGGTTTTATTTGAATACATTTTTAAATATATTCCATCTTTATAGTAAATTTCATCTTTAAAGAAATTTAGGGTTTGATATTCTGTTGTTGTTAATAAATATATTAGTTTTGAGGTGTTGCGATAACTTATATATACATCATATTTTCCATTATTTTCTTTTACATATATAGTATATCCGTTATTTTCACCTCTTAATTTTTTAATCATTACATATTCATTATTTTTATCATATTCTTTAAATGTTAATTCTTCTTTTATGGCTTCATAAACTGTTTTATTTTGCCATGAGCCATCATAGTATTTAATACCGGTATTTTCATTTCCAATTCTTATTATTGTTTTATCTTTTATATCTATTTGATACTGACTTTTAGTGTCTTTATCAAATAAGTATATAGAATTATCTACTTTTCCTTGGATGTAAGCATCATAGTTAATAATATGGTTACTTCCAATTATATCTTTTTTTCTTGTTTTTAGGTCAATTAATATGAATTCGTTTGATTCATATTTTTTATTATAGTCTATTACTAGATATTTATCTTTATAGAATGTTTTTATTTTTTGGTTATATTCATCTTTAGTAAATAGTTCAATTTCTCTAAATGATGTTTTATCTGCTATTTTGATTCCTTTATAGTAAGTTAGGGCTAGGTAGTTATTTTCTGGTAAGTTATTAACATAAAATGTTGAAAATCCTTTTATGATTTTGGTTTCTAAATTATCATTATAATTTTCTTTATTGTACTCTTCAATATTACTTAGAAAGTTATCAATTTCGTTATTTTCAAATGTGTTATAATTTTTTTGAGTATTATTTTCAATACATATTAAATCGGTTTCTAATTTATTGGTTTTGAATATTGGTAAAATACATTCATATTTATCGTTTTCAAAATATTTTATATCTTTTATTATCTTTTTTTCTTTTTTATAATCTGTA
>ULVD01016620.1_pt1 | contig 11466 bp, 26 predicted proteins | sample 1959101 | NCBI WGS metagenome assembly ULVD01 (sample SAMEA4835777, study PRJEB28245) | human gut metagenome | biome: gut microbiome; material: fecal sample | place: Denmark | collected 2008
CCTCGCAATCACAAGTGTCCTCGCAATCACAAGTGCAATCGTCCTCAACTGCGTCATCTTCCAGACACAGCGCAAGAGCCTTTTCAAGAGGAATATAAACCTCTCCCTCTTCATCTACCCGTGCATCTTCGGCGGACATACCAAGGGCGTTCAGAATCTCTTCAACGGTAAAATACATAGCTTTTTTCTCCATTTCTTATTTTTTGTAATTTTATTATAATATATTTTTTTGTATTTGTCAAGTCATTTCTGGAAAAGAAAAATTAAAAAAATGACAAATTGAAAACATCCCTACTTGATTTGGTTTAAAAACGCAAATTCGTCCGATGGCGTCTGGGTTCTCTGTCCAGATAGTAAAAGATTTAGTGTCGCTAATTTTGCGATAATATGCGTTCCCAAGCCCTTTATAAACTGCCCCAATCGGAATAGCGTCAATACTTTTTACGGGTTCAAGGGTATCTGGCCAAGCGCCAAAATCACAATAACCTGCGCACGTTCCATCATCCCATACATAGCGTGGGCAAAAAACGACTTCAAAATCAATGTTGCTCACACACCCATCGGCAAGGTCAATGGCTTTATTTCCATTATAGTTAATAGGGCGACAACGAGCTTCGCCAGTTTTAATCCAGATTATTCCGTCATCGGTACGCGCAGTCTGAAACCAATCACCCGTCTTTAATTCCGCAAATTTCATATTGTTTTCTCCTTCTCTTGGGCTGATTATATTATATCATAACCAGCCCAATCTGTCAAGTCTTAATTACTTAAAAAGACGCAAAAAGGAAAAGACAACGCCCTTATCTTTACGGCAACAAGCGCGGTCATAGGCATTAGACCCACGATTAGCATAATATTCTTCTGCGGTAATTTCTACGGCATTAGCAGGAAGCCGATTGTGTTTTACTCCACCATGCTTCCGAGCGTTGTCCATAGCACTAATCATATCTTTTGCTTTTTCATAAAACGTAATTGTGGCGTGGTCATAATTAGACCCCATATGTCCACGTGTTACAACTACTTTATAATATTTCACATTCATTCGTCCCCTTTACTTTTTTCTATTATTAGTATATCATATTTTATTTAATTTGTCAAGTACACGCCAATGCATCAATATAAGGGTTAAGCATTATATATGCAAGTGTAGTAAATTGCTGTGCGCTCATTGTATAAAGATTATTTTTTAGCGTATCTCGTTCTTCACGGGAAATATCTTCACTTTCAAAATAGGTGCATAAAATACTATAAAGAGCGCTTATTTTTTCACCGATTATTTCAATATCTCGTTTATAAAAATAGCCATCTTTCTTAATTCGAGCAATATCGATGAAATCTTTTGCTTTTTTGGCTTTATAACGCGCCCAAAAAACCCATATTTTCTCGCTATCTTTTTTAAGAAGGAGTTCCATATTTTCCCTGCCTTTCTTAATTGTATTATATCATATGCTATACAATCTGTCAAGAAGTAAAAGCGGAAGAAAGTTCTTCCGCTTTTAAGCTCTCTATTAGCGGAACGCTCGTGCCAGAGTATCAACAATGTTATTAAGAAGATTTTTAGTATAACGATTTGTGATAATCTGCTTTGCGTTCGGAGCATAACGCTCAATTTCTTCCCTATTGCTTCTATCGCTAATAATCGTAGTGTTAGAATGATTAAACGCTTTGAACGCATCATTATAACGGCGGTCATAGCAAGAGCCATCATACAGAACGATATTGTAATTATAGGTAGAGGGCTTTTGCAGTTTCCGATAAATGTCAATAGCGTCATAGTCAAGTCTTGTTCCGTCATCGCAAGTCAGACCAATTTTTGCTTTATCGGTAATCAGTTCTTCGCCCACACCGCAATGGACAACATCAAAAGAGAAATTACGATTTACTTTTTCAAGACGGACAAGAGCGCCAAGAACAGCATTGACAATCGGCGCATTATCGCAGAATGAGCCAGAATTATCAAGAAACAGGTTCAAGTGGAACGTGCCAAACTTGTTAGTTCCGTTAACCGTAGCCTTACGGTCAAAATAACGGTAATCTTCGCGCCCCGCAGAGCGAGGATTAAAAACGCCAGAATAGCCAGTAAGAGAAGCACCGCTATTATTCTTCTTGTTAAAATTAGAGATAATAACGTCAAACTTCTTGTAAAGGTCATCATCGTATGCAGGAGCAACGCCATCGCTAAAAACCTTTTCAAGAGAATTCATTTCTTTGAGGATTTCAAGCATATCGCCATCTGCGCCAGCTTCAAGAGCCTTTTTAATGGCGTCTTTAACATCAATAGCAACTTTCTTGCCATCTCCGTCAGTCATGCCACTTTTGTCTTTCTTATCCTTGCCGTCCTTACTTTTTCCGCTATCGCCAGACTTGCCAGAGCCGTCCCCATCTTCGCTTTCACAGCCATCATCTTCGCTTACAGGCGGTTCACCAAAACGCTTTTTAACTTCGTTAAAAAGGTCATTGATTTCACGGTTATACTCCCACCAACCATCGCCAGACGGAAGATTCTGCATCGTTTTAGAGAGCGGTGCATACTTAACAAGCAGTTTCTTTACTCTGTCAAGCAGGTCAGCATCACCCTTGTGAAAACGTACAAGCTGATAAAACGCATCAAGAGCATTTTTCGGAGCTTTAAGGTCATCGTTGGACTGAATACCATTGATACGATAAACCTGTTTCGCAAAATCAACATCGAGGTAAAAATCGTTCAGCACGGTTTCAATCCGTTCATCTTCAAAGATATTAAACTGGTCAGTCACTCGTCCGTTCCAACCAGTCAATATAGCGTGGCTCACTTCATGATAGAGCATGGAGCGGATAGCCACTTCCTTATCTTCATCTTCTGGCGTCATTTTAAGGGCGCAAGTAATCTGCGGATAAGAAATAATAATCTCGTCAGTCATAGGCGAATAAAAAGAAGTATTTTCGTCCTCGCGCAGAGAACAGCGAATACGGCGTTTCGCATAGATACCAATCGGAAGCGCGTCCGCAATAGCTTTCGTTTCCATAAAGTTAATTTCCATAGTATCAAACCCCTTTCCTGTTTACAATATAAGTATAACACAAGTTCTCTAATTTGTCAAGAGATAAAATTAACCGTAGTCCAAAATTTTTGAACAATGATAACAAGATTTTGAAATTGAGCAGGGTTAAGAGTATCAAGCGCACGCAGTAAAGTTTCTTTTTCGTCTTGAACATAATTTACATCTTGAATATAACAAGATAAGTATTCGTAAAGAAGGGTAATTTTATACTGTATTGTATTGTATGCGCTTGCAGAATATTTACTGCCTTGCAAACTATGCGCCATTTGATTTACATATATACCAAGGTTTTGAAAACGTCCTGTAATAAATGCACGTTCTTCTTGCGTGAGAACCCGCGTAGTCTTGATTTCCATACTTTCACCTCTTGGTTATAGTATATCATATAAGCTATTGATTGTCAAGTATTTTCGGGAAAAAATATTTTTTTAAATTTTTTTACTTTTTCCTCTTGACAAATCCATATGGAGTGTGGTATAATAGTTCGAAACCAGACTTTCGTATACGTAAAAGAAGCGTAAAAACGCTTCTTTTACCAGTCCCAAATTTCGTCCCAAAAGCTATCACGCTTTTGATCGCGTTCTTTATGGGCTTTCTTTTTCTTATAATCACGCCATCTCTGTTCGTGATATGCTTCGCAATCATCGCGGTCGTTCTCATAACAATCGCAATCGTATTCGCTATCGTATTCCTCGTCATCATAATTGTAATACATTTTTATACTCCTTTTTTATACTTTTTTACAATACAAGTGTTCTGTATTATCCATCAACTTGTATCGGTTTCAAGGTTAATATAAGGCTCAAAAGCGATTTCCGCAAACGAGCAAAACTGCTCCGCAGGAAGCGCATCAAGTAGACGAAGAACGGTTGCTTTTTCATCTTCAATCATAGCTTTGTCAAGCTCAAAACGTCCCAATAAACACCGATAACAAGAGATAATCAAATCGGTAATCCATGGTTTACTGTACACATCAAAAGTTCCATCTTCCTTAATTTTTGCTGTACAGATTGAACGCAATAGTTCTTTAAATTCTCTTTGTGTCCAATCAACAAAACGTTTTGACATTAAATTGGTCTTATGTTTTTCCTTAATGCTAAGTATCATAGCTTCGTTTCCTTTTCTTTTGTAATTATAGTATATCACAAAAGATTGCTTTTGTCAAGCGCAAAAAGAGGAAGAAGTTTAATCTTCCTCTTTATACTTTTTTTATGTTCCTCCCGCAATACAAGTATAAGGTTTTAAAAGAAGTTCGGCTAATACTTTATAGCTGTCTGCGTGTAGTGTTTTAACCGAGCGCATTAAAGTATCTCGCTCGTCGGTTGCCTTTTCTTTATCAATAATAAAATATTTATCTAAAATGTAATATGCTGTAAAAATAGCTCGGGCTATTTTTGTCTGGTCTTGCAAATAGAAAATGCCGTTTTTCTTTATTCTCGCATCGTCGGTAATATAAGATAAAACGCCTTTAAAACTATTTACAACTCCGCATATATATGTCATTTTATAAAGCGTATTAAAATCTTCTTTTAATTCAAACGGCATCTATATCACCCTTCATAAATAATTGTAGTATCGCTTCCAAGGTTAATATATGGTTCAAAAGCGATTTCCGCAAAAGCACGAAACTTTTCCGCAGGAAGCGTATCAAGCATACGAAGAACTGTTGCTTCTTCATCTTCAACCATAGCCACATCTACTTCAAATCGTCTTATTAAGGCATTATAATAAGCAATAATAAAATTGTTAATTAAATTTTTATCATTCTTATAAAAAGTTCCATCTTTCTTAATTCTCGCTTGTTGGGTTCTACACAGCAATTCTTCAAATTCTCTTTTTGTCCAACCGATCAAAGTCGCATCCGACAAACGCGATTTAATTTCTTCTCTAACTGTGAGTGTCATAATTTTGTCCCCTTTCCTTTTGTAATTATAGTATACCACAAAAGATTGCTTTTGTCAAGCATAAAAAAGAGGAAGATGTTCAATCTTCCTCAAAATATTCTTCAAGACTATCTCCAAGAGAAGAGAAAAAACGCTCATCTCGTGTATTTTTATTGTTCGGCGGTTTTTCCCGCGCAGGAATACTTTCTTTTGCATACTTATGAATGGTATCGTAGTTATTGATACCATTATAAATACTGTCATACAGCTTATAGCGTTGACGGCATTTCTTATAAGTGGCTTTTCTGCGTTCGTTATACGTTCTGCGCATTTCTTTATCCTCCTATTGGTTAATTACAGCCTACGTTGAATTTCATCAATATCACTCTGGTTAAAATCGCTCATATTATAGCCGAGCTTATTGCATAGGCGTTCAAAAATAGCGTTGTCAATAGTGGGAGAGCCATCGTATTTAATCTCGTCCACCATTCTACTAATACGTTCTTCTCTGTCCATATCGTCCATCATACCCATAACAAACGTGGTTTCAAGAGCATCGTCCCACACATCACACTTGCCATCACCGTTCCAGTCAATATTAGTATGCCAGTTCATTTAATTTACCCCCAAAGTTTTTTTAATAGCATATACACAATCGTCTAAATCTTTATAATAGATAGCCCGTGAAAAGTTATTTTGTTTTGTCCAAAATGTAAGGTTGGTTGTGTCATCAACTTCCCATCTATGGTTTTCATAATCAAATACATTATCTATTACAAACCAAGTGCCACCAATGGACAATTTAAGTGCAAACTGAATATTTTCTGCCATAAGTATTGCTACGAGTTTTTTAAAATTATTACTCATTTCATTCCCTCACTTTCTGATATTATTATATCATACTTATGATAAGTTGTCAAGAGGTTTTATAGGTATCAATTATTTGTGTGATTGATTCAATATAATTTTTAAGGTTTGTATAATTAAAGCCATAGCTTGAATTGTGTCGATACAGCCAAACAGTATTTTGAGAAGGAACATTTTCGCTTTCGTCTATAAGTTGCCAAGCGGGCGTTTTGTCGCCAATGGTAGAATTTAAATAATATTGTTTAGCGATTTCGTTATATTCAATCTTAAAATCAATATTTTCTGCCATAAGCATAGCTAAAATTTTTTTAAACTTTTTAGTCATCACTATACCTGTTTCATTAATCGTAAAAACGATATTCAGCACATTTTGCTTGGTAGACATATTCGATTGCGGTTGTATATATGTAGCGATTGTCTCTCTCGTCATAGAAATAAACTTTATCATCATCTGGATGATCATCTATTTCCCAGACGATTTCGTCTCCCTTTAAGCGGACGAGATAATAAGTATTATTTATATCATGATTGAGCTCAAATTTAATATTGGCGTAAAGCATAAGGGCTATAATTTCTTGAAACAGTTTTGACATTTTATTTACCTTTTATCATATTGTTTTCTTCGGCGCAAGCATTAATAACATAATCAATGGGAAGATGAAAAGTCTGATGGTTATATTCTTTATCCCAAAAAATTATTTTATATCCATTATCTTTATTTTTATCATCAATTTCCCAAATATGAAGACCGTTTTCGTTATTTTTAGTTAAAAAATAACTTTCAATCCCATAGTCAAGATTAAAACGAACATTGTTTGCTAATAGAAGTGCAATAATCTGTTTAAAATCATTTGACATTTTCATAATGTTCACCTATCTTTCAATTATAGTATAACACAAAAGATGCAATTTGTCAAGATATATAATCACAACATATTGCATCAATCATATTTATACAATCTTCTACGCTATAACCTTTTGTGTTTATCCATGCATGATAAGCGCCGTTATAAATGGCAGAAGGCCCTTTATGAGCTTCATCATTTATTTTCCAAACTGTTTTGCCGTTTTTATCGTTGTGATAAGCAAAATACATATTGGTCTCATTATCATTTGCAACTATAAACTCAAACTTATAAGCAAGCAAGAGACTAATTATTTTTTTAAATTTTTCACTCATAAGATTTCTTTCCAATTATTATGTTTAATAATTGCACGCATATTTTCACGTCCAACTACATTCATACTATGGATTTTGATAGGATAATTTCGTCCTGTGCTTTCAAGCCAGTTTAAAAGCTGAATATAATCACCGCCATCGTTATAGTAATCCCCGCTGTCGTGATCTAAATCAAGATATTCAAAAGGTGCAATTTTTTCCACAGTACCATCGCTATAAAGCCAGTCAATACCATTCATTTTTTCACGAAGCATAATTGCATCTTTTGCTTCATTAACGGTTTTATACCAAGCATAATCTATATTATTAGGCGGTTTTCTAACATCATCAAGCCATAAAATCATTTTTAACATTTCCTTTTTTGTTTTTAAAAGTTATTCATAATTATTGCTTTTTGCAGGAAGGTGATTTAATTCAATGATTGCCCCGCAATTATCGCAAGTCCAATAATAAGTAGTAGTAGATTTATCTCGTATTGCACCAGCAAAACGCCAAGGCTCTTCGCAAGTGGGACAATAGCCATTATTAAACTGTTTTACATCATAGCTATAAGAAGCGGTAAAAATACCGCCAATTATAACACCTGTGAGAACGGCAGTTAGCTAACCATAGATAAAGCGTTTAGTAAAAGATTTATAGTCCATTGCTATATACACAAGCACTCCAAAAAACATCCCCGGAATGATAAAGAAAATAATAAAAGCAATCCAAAAATCTGTCATATCTCTTACCTACCTTTCAATTATAGTATAACACAAAAGATGTAATTTGTCAAGCATTTTCAATTACATTATACTCAAATGAATTTGTATATCTTATTTCTGCTTTATTGAAATATGTCATCCATTGACCGCATTTCGTTTCTTTATCATCTGTGGCAATTGCACAAGCCATAGGCTTTCCGCCAAAAATGTCTTTAATAAGAATAGTTTTATTAATGCAAAGTGGCACGTTGCACAAAGCATTAGCCAAAGTTGCATTACGCACCCACATAAAAGGAAACTCTATCTTTCTGTGGGCAACATAAGAAACTTCTGTATCGTCATCCATTTCGCCCCAATTTTCGCCGAAGTGAAGACTACCTTCCATTATATAGTTTTTTAAACCATAAACAGGGTGCTTTGTTTTAATGAAAACATTGCTACCGTATTGAAACCATTCTCCAACCAATATATCTTTATATTTCATTTTTTCATCCCCTTTTATAATTATATTATATCATATAAAAAACATTTTGTCAATAGAAAAACGGAGAAATTATTTTTCTCCGTTAAGATTTTTTAAGATTTCGTCATATACTGCGTTCGCTTGCTCATAGGCACGTTTTTTGTATTCAGCACTGTCTTTACGCACCATATTTAAAAAATTGCTCATTTGTTTATTTGTTTTTAAAATACGAAGTCGTTCTTCTTCTTTTTTTCGCCAACGATTATATTTATAACAATCGCCATAGGTAGAAAAGTTAATCCACATAGTAGAAATACCTTGACGGTAGCCAATTTGCTCACTTAAATCAATATCCCATTTTTCAGGGGCGACATTGTAAAAAGCAATAAATTGTTCAAACGTAAGACAAGGTTCATGATTTAAAAATGCGTCTGTATGGCGATGAAAACGAAGAAGATATAAAAATTTATCTTCTACATCAAAAATAGCGAGAATAAGATAGAGAATCATAAAAACTATACCGGTTACTAATGCGATAAGCACAAAAGTTGAAAAACCTTTTAGAATAAAAGACATTATTCTTCTCCTTCTTTAACTTCAAGCTCTTTTTCAATAGTGTCGTAAAGGCGCTGTGCTTCATCAATCGCTTTTTGCTCGGCACATTTACTATCACGGCGGACATAGTCGAGAAAGCTATTCATTTGTCGCGCTGTTGCGATTACCTTTTTATGTTTTTGACGTTGTTCGCTCCAACGAATAAACTTATATTGTTCGCCATAAGTTGTAAAATGAAAATAATAATCTTTATAGGTATTAGCGTGATAGCAAAGACTACATTCTCCTGCATCATACCGACCCTCTATTGCCCAACGTTCTGGCGCAACATTAAAAAATGAGTAAAACTGATTAAATGTTAGACAAGGTTCATTTTCTTTACAAGATGAAGTTTTCTTGAAATACTTAAATAGACATTCTGCAATAGCTGATTTTCGATAATCACATCTAATCGCATCAACCACACAAGCCGTTCCATAAATGATAGCAGGGATAACAGTAATTGCAACTATACAAATCAACGCAATTTTCATATTTTTCACTCCTTTATTGTAATTATATTATATCATAATAAATTGCTTTTGTCAAGCGTTTTATGAACAAGGGAGAAGAAAATTTTCTTCTCCCTTAAAGGTGCGGTTCTTTGTCGCGCAGAAAATAATTAACGGCATTTAGAATAAGGACACCAGTTAGAATAATTGTGGTTTTATCAGCTATAATAAGCGTAGACCAAGAAACAACATTCATAAAAAAGATAACAAATGCAAGAGCGCCGATAATAAGCCCATCAAAACGTTTATTATCTTCGTTAAAAAGGGCATAGCCAAAACCAAGACAACCAAGAGCAAGAAGTAGATTTATAATAGACCATCCGGCGGTTGGGGCGATAGCAGTAGCCTGAGCAGAATTGACAATTTTAACGAGCGCGACGCCAGACGTAAAAACGGGCAGAGCGGGTACGCAAATCATAACTCCGAGCGTAACGAAAAGCAAATCAATAAGCAACTGTTTCATGATTAAACTCCTTAATAGGTAAATTTAAAATGCTATCACGCCATTCATACTGATAGCCGTAGCGAGCGCAGTTGTCGAGAAGGACTTCTGCTTCTTCAAAAGAATCGTAGTCCCTCTCTAAAACCACGTCAAAATATTTATCTCTAACTGTCAATTTCATAATTGTCCTCAAACGGCACAAACTTCTTTTTCAGACACTTCTTGCACTGATAGTGCCTACCACTACGAGCCTTGCCTGTCCAGACCTCATAACCGTTATAGGCGTCGATCTCAACCCAATCGTGCCCAGAACCGACCGGGCAAATAATGTTTTCAAGTTCCTCTACACGGTGCTGAAGGTTCAGATAATTCTCTTTTGACACAATCATTTTATTTTTTCCCTTTCTTTTGGATTGATTATAGTATATCACGTTTTAGGTAATTTGTCAAGAGTTTTCTTCATATTTTAAAGCAATATGCGGAAGAATCTCAATTAGTGCAACGCTTGTTGATTTTTCCCACATTCCCACATCGTATTTGCCGTTAAGAGCAAGAGTATATTCTTGACCTTGTATCTTGGTTTTAATAAAAATTATTTTTTCTTCGCGATATCCCAAAGCTAAAAATTGACGAAGAGGGGCTTTGGCAAGAGTGTTTATTCCTGCTTGTGGGTATGGGTTATATGCATTAAGTTGCGAGAGAAACTTGATTTCAGTCTCGTCTGGCAATGATTGAAAACAATCACCAAAACTAACAGAAGAAGGCGATAAACAAAAGTCATAATTCACGTCAAAATCAGGGCAATAGGTTTTGACGAAAACTCTGTTTTTATAAGAAAACCAATCACCGATATTTAATTCCTTATATTTCATTGCGCACCTCTCCTATTGTTGGATTGATTATAGTATATCACATTATGGTTAACTTGTCAAGAATGTTCTTCACATTTTAAATCAATGCGTGGAATTATCTTAACAGGAACGCAAGAGGTTGCTTGTGTTAAAATACCTGCATTATCTCCGTTAATTGCAAGCGCATAGACTTCGCTCTGAATTCGGACTTTAATAAAAATTGTTTCACGGTTGTCAAGTTGCCAAGACAAAAATTGAAATGTAGGAGCAACAGATAATGTTTCATCCGCTTCTGTTTTAAATGGGGTTGGATTTTCAACGGTTAAATGAGAAACAAACTCAACTTCTTCATCTTCTATACCACACGGAACAAAGATCGCTCCAAACATTTTTTCAGACACACAAATATCATAATTTGCCTTTAAAAGTGGGCAATAGGCTTTAATAAACGTTTTTCCTACATAAGAAAACCAATCACCGATATTTAAGTCTTTATATTTCATTTTTTATTCCTCGCATACTTGATACTCAAAAGTAGAAGTTAAATAAACAAAATCATTAAGCCTTTCGACCGGACGCCAAATACCAAGTTCATCGCCCCAAATGGACGAAACAACGACATAATAAAGCGTGTTATTAAAGTAGCGTAAAACTATTACATTGTTAGTATCAGATTGATAAAGGGGTTCAAGTATTGGAGCATCGCGGACAACACATAGAGTTCTTTCGCAGTGTTTTGGCAAATCAACCCTATGAGAAGAAACGAAATCAACTTCTATATTTTCCGACATTATTATCCCAAGCGCACCAAACAAACGTGTATTCCCCATATCAAGATTATAGTTTTTTCCATAGAAATTGGTTTTAATCCAATAACTACCAGTGATGTCGGTGAACCAATCGCCAACTTGCAATTCTTTATATTTCAT
>ULVD01039404.1_pt1 | contig 11457 bp, 8 predicted proteins | sample 1959101 | NCBI WGS metagenome assembly ULVD01 (sample SAMEA4835777, study PRJEB28245) | human gut metagenome | biome: gut microbiome; material: fecal sample | place: Denmark | collected 2008
GTTGAACAGTTCTTGATGTCTTGTAAGATTTGAAAGATCATTGTGCAAAAAAGTCAACACGTTTTGTGGATTTGCAATTTTTGATATAACGTTTTCAAAATACCATTCTGCTTTGATGGGGCATATTGAACAAACAACAACTTTAAAGCCATGCTTTTTGAGTTTTGTTACTGTTTGATTGTAAATTTGTTCAAACTCGTCCAGATTTGTTTTGGGACTGTGGCTTTGTTGTGGCATTTTGTCAACTTGTTTCCAGTCATAATCGGAATCGTTTCCGCCGATGCATAAAACCGCATAGTTGGTTTTGGACTTATCTTTTTGCATTATTATTCTGTCAACAATGCCCTTTTGATTTACTCGTTTGATTGTTTGCCCAAATGAAGAAAAATTTTCAATTTCCAAATTCAGCGCATTGCCAATAATATCAATTGCAGGTTGTGTTGAAGAAAGTTTGTTATCTTCAAAAATTATGCCTTTTGTAATGGAATCGCCTATGACGATAACTTTGTTTTTTTTCATAATTTTTTCCTTTTAAAATTGTTATTTGTTTAGAAACAAAATTCCAATGCAGTTTGGTCCGCAGTGACTTGAAATCGTTCCGCCGGCATAAGTGTCATAAATATTTTTAAATCCACGTTCTTTGAGTTTTAAAATTAATTTTTGCACAACTTCGTCCATGGGTGATGAGTGTGTGACAAAAACATTTTCAAGGTCAGGATTTTTGTAATCGGACAAAATTTGATTGGCATATTTTTCTACACATACACCGAAGTTCCCCATAAACTTTTTGCCGAGGACCATTTTTCCTTGGCTGTTCACAATAATTTGTGGTTTGATTTTCAAAAGATTTGCACCAAAAAGCGCAAGGGAAGAGCATCTTCCACCACGGTACAAATATTGCAAATTTTCCAAAATAAATCCTGCTTGAACATTTGGAGTAAGGTTTTGAATTTTGTTTGCTATTGTCTTTGCATCAAGTCCGCTGTCTGCAAGTTTGCGGGCCCTTATTGCCAAAAGTGCAATGCCAGTCGAAAGGGTTTTTGAATCGACGACGTACACGTTGTCAAAGTTTTTTGCTGCTGTCAAAGCGTTTTGGCAAGCACTGCTTATCACAGAACTTAAACTTATGTGAACCACTGCATCATAAGATTTTAAAAGTGAAGCAAAATGCTCCTCAAATTGAATTTGATTTACTGCACTTGTTTTTGGTAACGTTTTTGTTTTTTCAACAAAGTCATATATTTTTGATGAAACACCTTGTTCGTCAGGAATAACTTGCTCATCAAGATTTATAGTAAAAGGTGTCGTATGAATATCGAATTTTTCCAAAAGATTTTGCGGAAGATCGATTGTGCTTTCCGCAGATATAGCTATTTTCATTTTTTTTCTCCTTTTTTGTTAATATTGTATTGCGCTTTTCAAAAAAACACACCCTAATGAAATTCGATTTCCTAGAATGTTTCAAAATGCGATTCTAATCAAAAAAATACTACTCTCTTGTCAAGAGAGTCACTTAAAAAATTTGTATTATTCGACTTTTTGTGCTAAAATATAACAAATTATCAAAGACGCGGCACTTGGAAAGGTTTGAAACATTTGTTAAAATATAAATATACGAAACTTTAAAAGCCTTGACAAAATACGTTTGCTTTCAAAGCGAATTTGGAAAAACAAGCAAAATTACAAAAAGGATAAATTATGACTCAACAAGAAATAAAAGATAATTTTTCGCAAAATTTAATAAAACTCCGCAAGGCAAAAAATTTGACCCAAGCAAAACTTGCGGAAGAACTTTGTTATTCGGACAAAGCCGTAAGCAAATGGGAAGTCGGTGCGGTGGTGCCTGATATCGAAACGTTGGTTTTGATTGCCGATTATTTTGGAATAACCGTAAACGATTTGATTTACAAAAAACAAGAAAAGTTGCCCAAAAAAGTGCGCACAAAATACGTGTTTATCACTTTGCTCAGTTTTGGATTGGTTTGGTTTGTTGCAACGTTGTTGTTTTTCGTTTTGAACAGCACAATCGACTTTGACAGAATGTGGCTTGTCTTTATCGGTGCGATGCCCGCAAGTTTTATCGTTTTGGTTGTGATGACTGCAATTTGGTTTGGAAAACTTTGGCAATTTTTGTCCGTTTCGGGATTGATTTGGTCAATAGTAACGACGATATTTTTGGTGTTGAACAGACCCGCCTTTTGGTTTGTGTTCATTGTCGGCGCCGTTGCACAAATACTTGTTATCCTGTGGTACTTGTACAAAAGACATCTGAGCATAAACTTCAAATTCAAAGATTGAACATAAAAAAATCTCAAACAAATTAACGTTTGAGATTTTTTTGTGCGTTTGGCAGGGATGGAAGGAATCGAACCCTCGACAATGGTTTTGGAGACCATAGTTATACCATTTAACTACATCCCTTTGACTGAAACGATACAAGCATATCATAAAAATGCCGTTCAGTCAAGATTTTGAGAAAAATTTTTGTTGTTGATGAAAAAACAAAATTTGAAAGGTGTGTGTATTTTGATTTAATTTTGTTTAAGATGCAATTTGACAAATTGGATTGAGCAATCGGATAAAAACAAACAAGTTTTTGTATTTTCAAGCAATGGTGTTTAATCAACTTTTACGCTGAAAGTGATTGTTGTTTGTGTACCGATTTCCATATCATCAAGTGCAAAACCATCCGCTGGGTTGAAAGTAGGTTGATCTTGATTATTGATTTTTACACTGCCATTTACAAACGTTGTACCGACGGGAATTTGATCGGTGAAAACAATATTTGTATTTTTGTACTTGCCAGTATTGGTGATCACGTTTGTGTAAACCAAAGTCGAACCAGAAAGTGCCGCACGTTCGCTTGTTTTTTGTATTGTTAACTTGTTTTCTGTTATTGCAATTGTAACTTCGGGTGTATCTTCAGACATATCCTGAATTTCATTGACATTAAAAGTAACATTTGTTTTTAGTGCCACACTGTCAACGTTTGGTTGTTCGTCAATGACAAGGATATATGAAACCAGTGCGCTTGTATTTGGGGGAAGACTGTTTGGAAGTGTGATTTGGTTTGTTATATCCATATTTTCATAAGGGATATCTTCGATTGTTACTGAACCTGGCTTAAAGTGAGCACCGTTGCCAATAGTTTCAACAAGTCGAATTTCAGTTATTTCGGATTCACTTTCATTTGATAAGATTATATTCTGTTGTATTTCATCATTTGGTGAGCCATACTCAAACATTGAAGATTTGTCTTTTACAAACAAAACTGACATATTTTCGGTCTTTGATGGATTGCTTTTTGTCGAATAAGTTTTTTCGGCTTGGTCGGGCAAAGTGTACTTTGCCGTCAGACTTGACGTATTTAGAATTATTTTTTCCATTTTTTCTCCTTTGTGATTTCTTTACAATATATGAAAAAATTTTTTTTTGTGTTTTTCATTCATGCAAAAATAACCACCAAATGTAAAATTTCATATATTGTAACAAAATGGAGAAATTATGAAAGACATTTGCCAAAACAAACGCACATACTGTGACAAAAAAAATTTGTATCCAACAAGCATTTTTGGAAATTCAACTCAGATTTTTTACGGACCTATGGGACCTCAAGGTCCACAAGGTGAAAAGGGCGAAACTGGTCCAACTGGACCACAAGGATTGCGTGGATTACAAGGCGAAAAAGGCGACAAAGGTGCAACTGGCCCAAGTGGTGAAAATTTGGAAGTAAAGTCAACAAAAACTGTTGATTGGGATCAGCAGGCTTGCGTAACTGCAACTCATGATGGAAATACCACGTATTTGGAATTTGAAATTCCACGTGGGTGCGATGGAAAAACTGAGGTGGTCTTTGCAGGGAATACAACTCAACTTGAACCTACCGAACACGCCAAAGTTGTTGACAGATACGAAAAAGGTGTACATTATTTTGATTTTTTTATTCCAAAAGGTCAAAAAGGTGACCAAGGTTCACAAGGGGTGCAAGGTTTAAGGGGTGAAAAAGGTGATATTGGCGCGACAGGACCTCAGGGTGAAAAGGGGGCAACTGGCGAGAGAGGTTTACAGGGTGAAAGAGGCGAAATTGGTCCCAAAGGTAGTACAGGTCCGCAAGGAATACAAGGTCCGCAAGGAGTACAAGGACTGCAAGGAGCAAAAGGCGAAACAGGTCAACGGGGTGAAAGGGGCGAACCTGGCCCCAAAGGAGATGTTGGTCCCACAGGACCACAAGGCGAAACAGGTCAACGGGGTGAAAGGGGCGAACCTGGACCCCAAGGGGATGTTGGTCCCACAGGCCCACAAGGCGAAACAGGACCAAGGGGATTTCCAGGAGAAATAGGCAGAAGCGAACACATTTCAATTGATACTACTGAAACCACAAATCCAGGGGAAGAGGCACGTGTTGAAGATACGTTTGAAAACAACATACATTATCTGAAATTTTATATTCCCCAAGGTCAACAGGGTCCCAAGGGCGACAAGGGCGATAATGGTGATAGAGGTGTCCAAGGAGAAAAAGGTGCAACTGGCGATCGTGGACCTGCGGGTCCACAAGGCATACAGGGACCAACTGGTCCAACTGGGTTAACAAGCAATATAAACGCAACAATTTTCAATCCAGAATCCCAATCAATTGCGTCGTCCAAACCAATCTCATTTGGAAGTTCGCTAACCGCAAATCAGTTGATAATAAACACCACATCAATAACCATAACTACACCAGGGACATACCTTGTTAGTTTTTCAATCAATAATGGTTCATCTGCAACCGCTGGCGACCGAATTGGAATTTTCAAAAACAACGTCTTGGTTGAAGGTTCGACTCGACCATTGACTTCAAGTACAAATGTAAGTTGTACAATTGTGATTGAACTTGCTCGAAACGATATAATCACGCTTGTTCCAATTCTTACACAGGGAAGAACAATCACAAATTCAGGGGCCCCAAGTGCAATGCTTACTGTTGTTCAAATAGCATAATTTTTTGTAACAAAACGACACAGCAGATTGTTCTGATAAAAATAAATTTTCAAGGCTTATTGTTTGCTTTTTGTTTTCAAAGCGTCATTTCTTTTTGAAAAATAATTTTTTCTTAATCGCAAACAAAAATATCGAAAAAACTGCAATACTACCGATAGTTACAACAAAAATTTCGATGTCAGAGAGTCCTTTTTTATCCTTCTTTGTTTCTGCGGAAGGCAATTCATTTTCTGATTCTTTTTTTTGCAAAGTGATTGATATTGTTGTGTTTTTGTAATTTTGTTTGTTTGCTCCAACATATATCGCTGTTGCACTTGACAAGCCATCAATTGGCAGGTCTGGATAAAGCCATTGCCAGCCTGCAGGCAAATCAATATCCTTTAAAATTTTTGCATTATTTGAAAATTGAATTTTGTCATAAGGTTTTGTGGGGACATCAATCGGAAGTATTTCAAACTGGACGGTCAAAATGCCACTGTATTTTTCGATACCAGTTACACAAATTGTTGCAATTCCAACGTTCAAGTTATCTTTGTATGAAAGAATAAAATCAACGTTTTGAACAAGTGTTTGAAAATTTTTTGTCAATTTTACTTGTGGACAAACAGATTGTCCAGTATACAACTGTGGAGATATGGGGTCAAACAAAACAGAGGATATATCTGTTTTTGTCTGTACATTTTGCAAAACAGTGTAAGCCTTTATTCTGCCAGCAAAGTTTGATTTGTTCCAACCACTTGCCGATTTGAATTGAGTGTTTGGACTGGAATTGAGTGAGTACAAAATGTATGACTGCCACCGATTGTGCTGCTTACTTCGACTACAACTGAATAATACGAGTTTTTGTCGATTTTTGCCAAGTTATCAAGTACAATGGTGTGATAACCTCCGTAGTCCAAAATTCTTTTGCCACTGGCGGACAAGGTTCCGCTTTCGGGATTGTTTTGGTCGGTTAGATTGGTGAATACTTTGACACTGCAAGACAGATTGTCGCCGAAAGTTGCAACATTTATTGCTTTGACGTACTCAGTGTGGTTGTCATTGCCGTTTTTTGCCATAAAAATATTTGAGACGCACTTTGAATTATTCTCACTTCGTATTGGTTCATCTACAACGTTATCAAAAAAATAATTGTAATCAAATTCAGATTTATTTGCATACTTGAATCCACAAACGTTGCCAATCGAGCTGTCGTAAGAAAGATAAAAATAAGGGCAACTGTCGTAACTGTTTTTTACAATCCAGCCCCCATCTACGCTTGCGCTTTTTGGTTGAAATTTGTTTGCAGGAATTGTGTCGTCCCAACCGATTAAGGTTATTGCGTGCGAAATCCCGTCACGGGTTTCGCCTTTTGTGTTGTAATATTCAACTTCACGTGCATTGTAATAAGAAGCTGTTACAGCGCCATATTTTGCAATAGCTTGTTTTATTTGGTTGATTTTGTATGTGCCTGTGGAGTTTGAATCAATTTTTTCGGCATCTAACAATCTGTAAAGGTTGTTTTCAAAAGCATCAGCTTTGGCTGGTACGTTGCCAGCAACTGGTGCGCACCATTGTGACAGTGGCAAAAAAGTGTTGTATGGATTTCCTGTCACATTCCATTTGTCATTGGTATAAATTCCAACGGTATTGCCAAGGGGATCGCTGTCCCTGTTGTAAGTGCGGTATGCAATTTGTGTTGGTGAAAGGCGTAAAGTGTCTTTTGTGTTGGTGTCCAATCGATCTTTCAGTATTGATATTTCGGATGCACTTGCGGTTGCATAAGCCCAACAAATATTTGTTGTTCCTTGGTCAAGATTTGGAGTAACAATACCATAATCACAACTGTTGTAACGCTTTTTTGTAACTGCTTGTTCAATATTTGAATCCAATGTATTTGCGATTGTATTTTCGTCGGCAAAAACAATATCTTGCCTGTGAAACATTGCAAAGCATGGCAAAATAAAGGATATTATGCACAACATGACAAACATTGAAACTTTTGTTTTGCAGTTAATTTTCATTTATAAAAATATATAACATACGTAAAACTTTTTTTGCAAATTTTATAACAAAAATTTGCTCAGCAAAGAAAAACAAAAAAAACCATTTCATATTTTGATGGTAGTCATTATATAGCAATTCCTCACACAACTAGACCCACAAAAAAGGGTTATAGTCCACCTGAGGAACTGATAAAAGCGAAATTAAAAAAGTTATATTTCTATTTGTGCAGAAATACAACTTTTATAGTTATACTATATATCCATTTTGCATTAGCCAAATTGCAAACTTTGACATTGAGGGAAAACCGGTTTTTTCTAAAATTAGTGTTACTGTGTTTTTGATTGTGGACTCAGAAAAGGACATTTTTTGTGCAATCTCTTTTCGATTGTTGCCTTGACAATATAGTCTTACAATATTGAGTTCGTTGTCAGTTAAATTTTTCAAAAAAGAAATTTCTTCTTTTTTGCTTATTGGAAAAGTGCCATATCCATTCATAACATTCCGTATAATTGTTATTAGTTCTTTTGTTGGGATTGTCTTATACACAAAACTGTCTGCACCAGCTTGTTTGGCTCTATCAATAAAACTTATTTCCATAACAGATGTCATTAGAATAATCTTAATGTTCGGATTATCTTGCTTAATTTCTTTTATAAAATCAATGCTATTGTGATTATTCGCACAGCAAACATCGGTTAAAATTACATCCACTATATTTTTATCTTCAAAAGTAAAATAATTTGCAATATCCTTAAATTTTCCAATAATTTCAATTTCGCCACTTGCTTCAAGCGACAAAGACATTCCGTCTAGTAGCAAATCTTGGTCTTCAACAAGCAATACTTTTATTTTATCCATTTTCGCTCCCAAAAGTATTTATTTTCTATATTGTACCATAAAATCCCCACAAGATAATAGGACTTTTGTCCTTTTTTTTGAACAAAAGTTTAGACTTAAGTCCTAAGGTGTTTTAATACCTATGTGATATAATAATACATATATTTATAAAGGAGTAAAAAATGACAAAGAAAAAATCAATTTTATCACTAATTTTAGCAATTTGTTTAATTGTTCCAGCAATGTTTATGATGACCGCTTGTGGCAATAAACCAATCAGCGAAAAAGGAAAAACTTACACTGTTTTAAACAAACAAAGCGATATAACTATCAATTGGGGTGATGATAAAGATGCCCTAATGGAAGAAATTGGAAGTGAAGAAAATGCAAAAGCAATGTCTTCTACATTTATTCTTACTTTTGATGAAAATGGTGGCGTTAATATTTCCATTGGTGGTGAAATCGATAGTGGAAGGTTCTATATTATAAATGAATATAACTGTATAGAGTTTTACGATACCAAAGAAGATGCTGAAAACAAACTTAATCGAGTTACTGATGACTACTTAGGCGCTGAGTATAAATTTAGTGCAGATAAAAGAGTTATAACCATAAAACAACAAGTTAGTGCTAAAACCAGTGTTGTTATAAAACTATCTGCAAATGTGTAAAATATACCACACTTGATATGGAATAAAACAAAAACACAAAAAGGGACTTTTGTCCTTTTTTTTGAACAAAAATTTAGACTTAAGTCCCAAACAATTTTGATGATTATATGATATAATGAAAATGTGAAAAAGAAGATTGATAGATTTTCTTCTTGTATTTCACAAAAATTAAAATATAAGGAGAAAAATATGACAAAGAAAAAATCAATTTGGGCATTTGTATTAGCATTTATGTTATTTGTGCCCGCAATGTTTTTGTTTTCGGCTTGCGGGAAACACGAACATTCATTCAGTAGTGATTGGACAAAAACAGAATCACAACATTGGCATGATTGCACAGACAAAAATTGTGAAGAAAAAAGCGACTTAGCGGATCATGACTTTGTTTGGTTTGAAAAGACCCCCGCAGGTGTCCACACTGACAAAGTGGAAACAGGCACTTGCTCAACCTGTCAATATCAAAAAGACAGAACAATCGAAGGCTCGGGTATTCATACTTGGGAATGGAAAACCAGCGACACAAAACATTGGCAAGAAACAACTTGCGAACACGAAACCCCATTAAAACAAAACGAGCAAGACCACACTTGGGAAAGAAAAAGTGATGCCACAAAACATTGGGAACAAACTACCTGCACCCAACATGAGACAATTAAAAGAAACGAAGAAGCTCATTCTTGGGTATGGAAAGCTAACGATGCTAAACATTGGCAAGAAACAACTTGCGAACAAGGAACCCCATTAAAACAAAATGGGCAAAACCATACCTGGGTATATACGTCAGAAGGCGAATTAACCCACCAACGCACAACTAATTGTGGTGCAGAAAAACATTCAACAAGAATAGAACCTAACATTCCACACAGATATGACAATGTGGATGACACAACTTGCAATGACTGTGGCAATGTAAGAAGTTTGACTGGAAAAGGCTCATTTAGTGCACTTTCAGCAAAAACATACAATGCTGGAGCACAAGGTGTTGCTTCAACCGAATACTCAGTTAATGAAGCAATCAAAGACCTTTGCGAAATTCAATACAAAGTGAAAGGCGCAAACGATAGCACATACACCACAACTGCACCAACAAATGCAGGAACTTATGAAGTAAGAATTTACTGCAGAGGAAATGCTACTTACCTAAAAGGCGAAGTTGCAAAAGCAGAATTTGTAATCAATAAATACAAAGTTGAAATTGTCAGAAATTCAAGTTTTAAGGTCGCTTATAACAAAGCAGCTATGGAAGATGCCAATGTTCAATATATACATTTAGGAACTGTTCACGTAACTGAAGGTTTAGTTAAACCTGTTGACGTTCCAATTAAAGCTCCAAAGACGGACGGCAACAAAACTCCTGGAAGAAAACAAGTTTATGTTGAAGACCTATTAACAGAAGATGACAATTTCGCAATTAAGGAATTGCCATCAAGTGACGCTACAAGAAGAGTTACTTTAGTTCACTATGACGACAGCGTTGTAGCAACATTAACAAGTAACACAGATGAAAGCAAAATTAAATGGGACGAAACCAAAAAACAAGTTAGCATTACTGTTACTAGAGTTAACAACGGAACAATAAGAGTTGGTGACTATATGATGTGTGAGGGTTATACAAAACCTCTTAAAGTAGTTGCCTTAAAATTGCAATATAATGTTCCTACTGACATGTTAGTAAATGCCGACAGCAACTGTGAGATATATTTTGACAACAGCAGTTTTGCTGATTTAGCTACTGCAAAACCTATTTTGGCAAACAAAACCTTTACAGAAGTTGAAACTCTTAACTTTGCAGAAGGTAAAAATGTTACCAACACTGTAAGCAGACAACTAAACAAAGGCGAATGTTTTTATCTTGTATTTACAACAGATGAATCAACAATCACAAAATCATATAAATTAAATTTTGACGACAATGGAACAGGCTATAAAGCAGACAGCAGTAGCGTTCGTTTCCTTAGAGAAGATGGAACTACTTTTACAGCTGGTATTCAATTGAACACACCATCCAAGGGACTTTGTTTTGTTAGAGTAACAAAAACTGATGATTGTGTGTCAGGAAAGGAAAGTGTTGATTTCTATATCTCCAAATGGTAAAGCAAACAACTAAGTTTACTAATATTAGTTACAAAAAGAGCATATTTAGGAATTTCCCTAGATATGCTTTTTTTGTGTTTGTATAAAATAGACTACCATTAAACAACCTTAGAGTATAGACAAGTTCAAATTATAGAATTTGTATACATTTTTCTTCTCAAATAAAAAACTATTTGTTAGATTTTAGTTCTATTTTCAAATAAATTCTAACTTTTAATCTTTTAATAAGGAACTTATAAAAAAATAAAGTAGCATTAGTTCACACGATTTTTTTGTTGCACATTAAAAATTAGTGTTATTTACAACTTAATTTGCATTTGTTTATGGAAAAGCTGATATTTTATGCTATAATGAATTTATGAATAAATTATTTTGCAAAAGGAACTTAATAGTCGCTGGGGTTATGCTAGGCATTTTGTTAGCAATTGTTTTTGCACTTGTTTTTGGCAAAACTGAACCTACAGAAATCAATAAAAAAGCAAATGTTTTAATTTATTGTTTGGTGGCAGTTGTTTTATCTGTTGTAATGTTTGGTGCAATTATCAAAACAATTGATAAAAAGACAAAAATATATTTTATCATTTTGTTTTGCTTGTTTGCTTTTTGGCTGGGTATTAAAATTTTTGACAAAGTGTCGGCTTTTAATGATAACAATGATTATACTTGGTATCTTTTATATATTCCACTTCTTTTTATTCCTAGTATGTGGTTTATAACAAACAATCAAATTTATATCAAAAACAAAACATATAAAAGAGTTGTTGCAATAATTTCGCTTGCGATATCTCTAATTTTATTATTGCTTGTTTTAACAAACGATTTTCATGGTTTGGTGTTTATTTTTCCAGAAGGAAGCACCGGCTCGCACTCAAGCGATTATAAATACAAC
>ULVD01078426.1_pt1 | contig 11427 bp, 10 predicted proteins | sample 1959101 | NCBI WGS metagenome assembly ULVD01 (sample SAMEA4835777, study PRJEB28245) | human gut metagenome | biome: gut microbiome; material: fecal sample | place: Denmark | collected 2008
ATCAAAACGTAAAAAACAAGCATACGCCGCGCTCGGCTTCCCGATGCGGCCGCATGATCCTGCTGCGCATCATAGCCGCCCTGCGTCTTTTTCTGCCGCCACGCGCCGGAAATATCCGGATATGGCCATTTGGACAATGCCCGCAAGCAGGGATTGGCGGAGAAGCTGACGGGCTGTCTGCATGGTACCGACGAAAGAGGCTGTTAGAAATCCGTTAGAAACGTAGAAAATACCCTGCTTGGAAAATACCTCAAAAGTTCGCAAAAGCAAAAAAGAAGACTCAAAATCATACGATTTCAAGTCTTCCAAGTTGGTCCGAGTGACTAGATTCGAACTAGCGGCCTCTTGAACCCCATTCAAGCGCGATACCAAACTTCGCCACACCCGGATATGAAATTACACTGCTCTTGTCAGCTCAACTATAATAGCATACACCTTTCCTTTTTGCAAGTCCTTTTTTCATAAAAAGCCGATTTTCACTTCTGTTTTTCCTCCGGATGCAGCCGAAGGATGGTTTTCCGCTCCGGGTGATAGCTCTTCGCGGTCAGGTGCAGCGCCCATTCCTCCGCTGTCGCGACCGTTGCAATCGTACAGGCCGCGAAGCAGACCGGCCGGAGCACCGCTGCGTTCAGAAAATACGGAATCAGGAACACCGAGACGCCCGTGAGCTTATTCAGATAGGTATGTACGGCGGAGAAGCGGTGAAATCGCAGTGCGACCGTCAGGTACAGTCCCGCGCGCAGCAGCAATATCCCGCCGACCCAATACCAGATGCCCTGCGGGAGCCGCTTGACCAGCTCCGGCAGAATCCGCAGCATCATTACGACGTAGAACATCAGATCCGCCGCGCTGTCCAGCCGGGAGCCAAGTTCGCTGGTCGAGTCGGTCGCACGCGCGATCCAGCCGTCGAGCACGTCGCTGACGCCGCAGAGCGTGTAGATCACAAAAAACGGGAGCGTTACCGGCTGCACAAACACCAGCGCCAGCGTACCGAGCATCCGCAGGATGCTGAGCATATTCGGGATGATCGATTTCTTTTTCATGTCCGCCTACCGCCGCATTCGTTTGTTTTTGCCTTGATTATACCGTTTTTCTTCGCTTTCGTCAATCGGCAATGCTTGTTCCGAAAGCCGGATGCGGCGCGCATCTCCCCTGCCCTTTTCCGAAAAATTTACCGGCGCGGCAGAAAAGCTCTGCCGCGCCGGTCGTTTCAGTTTTCAAATGTAAAGCGGAGAATGGGATTTCTGGCGGCGCGCACCTCATCCAGACGCCGCACCGGCGTCTTATGCGGCGCAGAGTGCAGCTCGTCCGGGTTTTCGTGTGCCAGCGCGCAGAGCTTCTTGAACACGGTGATTGCCTCGTCCATCGTCTGCTTCGGTTCCGTCTCGGTCGGCTCGATCATGAGCGCCTCGTGGACGATCAGCGGGAAATACATTGTGGGCGGGTGGATGCCGTTGTCGAGCAGTCCCTTGGCGATGTCCAGCGCGGAAACGCCGGTCTGCTTGTGCAGGCGGTCGAGCGTCATGACGAACTCATGCATGCACGGGCCGGGATACGCCATGTCGTAGGTATCCTGAAGCGAGGCCATCATATAGTTGGCATTCAGGACGGCGTTGCGTCCCACGTCGTGTACGCCTTCCCTTCCGAGCATGGTCAGATAGGCGAACGCCTTGACCACGACGAGGAAATTGCCGTAGAAATCGCGCACGCGGCCGATGGAATGCTCCGGCTGCGCGAACGCATAGCCGTTCTCCATCTCCACCGCGACCGGGCCGGGCAGGAACGGCGTCAGGAATTCCTTGCAGCCGACTGGGCCGGAGCCGGGGCCGCCGCCGCCATGCGGCGTGGCAAAGGACTTATGCAGATTCAGGTGGATGCAGTCAAAGCCCATGTCGCCCGGACGGACGACGCCCATGACCGCGTTGAGATTCGCGCCGTCGTAGTAGCAAAGGCCGCCCGCGTCGTGGACGATCTTCGTGATCTCCAGAATGTTCTTGTCAAAAATACCGACGGTGTTCGGGTTCGTGAGCATCAGACCGGCGGTCTGCGGGCCGACGGCCTTGCGCAGCGCGTCCAGATCCACGCACCCATCCGGGCCGGAGGGGATGTTGACCACCCGGAAGTCCGCCATGACCGAGGAGGCCGGATTCGTTCCGTGCGCGGAGTCCGGCACGATGATCTCACGGCGCGCCGTATCACCGCGGGAAACGTGGTATGCCTTGATGAGCAGCAGACCGGTGAACTCGCCGTGCGCACCGGCGGCGGGCTGGAGCGTAAAGCCGTCCATGCCGGTGATCTCGCCGAGGAGCTTCCCGGTGCGGTACATCAGCTCCAGCGCGCCCTGCGCCGTACCCTCCGGCTGGAGCGGATGCAGCCGCGCAAAGCCCGGCAGTGCCGCCAGCGTCTCATTGACCTTCGGATTATACTTCATGGTACACGAGCCGAGCGGATAGAAGCCGTCGTTCATGCCGTGAACGCGGTGCGACAGCGCCGTATAATGCCGGATCAGCTCGTTTTCGCTCACATGCGGCAGGTGAAGCGGCTTCTCGCGCGCAGCGCCGGGCATGACCTCCGGCACGTCGCACTCCGGAAGGAGCGTCAGCGCATGATCCTTTTCTCCAAGCTCAAAGATCGTTTTCATCCGCAGCTCACCTCCTGAAGAATGGCGACGGCCTCGTCCAGCCGTTCCTTCGTCACGACCTCCGTGACACACCACAAAATGCCGCCCTCGACCGGCAGGCCGCCCAGAATGTCGCGCTTTGCCAGCGCGGCCAGCGCCTTTTCCGTGTCCGGACATTCCGTCACGAATTCATGGAAGAATTCACCCGGATGCACGCGCTTCCAGCCGAGCTTTTCCTCAAGCTGCTGCGCGAAATAGTGCGCTTTGGAGGTGCAGAGCGTCGCCGCCTGCCGCAGGCCCTTTTCGCCCATGGCGGAAAGATAGACCGCCGCAGTGAAGGCGCACAGCTGTTCGTTCGAGCAAATATTGCTCGACGCTTTTTCGCGGCGGATGTGCTGCTCGCGCGCGGAGAGCGTCAGAACGTAGCCGATCTCCCCCTCCGTATCCACCGTCTGGCCGACGATGCGGCCGGGGAGCTTGCGCATCATGGCGCTGCTCGCGGTCATAAAGCCCAGATACGGGCCGCCGAAGGCCGTGTCCAGTCCGAGCGGCTGGCCCTCGCCGACGGCCACGTCCGCGCCGCATTCTGCGGGCGTTTTGAGGATCGCCAGAGAGATGGGATTGACACCCATTACATATTTGGCTCCGGCGGCGTGCGTGATCTCACCGAGCAGCTCCGCTTCCTCCAGCAGGCCGTAGAAGTTCGGCTGCTGAACGTAGAAGCAGGCAGCGTCCTGTCCCAGCAGGCTCCGAAGCGCCTCCGGGTCGGTCCGTCCGTTCTTCTGCGGAACAACGGTCAGCTCCACGTCGGAGCCGAAGCAGTAGGTTTTCATGACCTCGATCACCTGCGGATCGGTCGTCGCGGAGACGTAGGCCTTCGTTCGCTTACGGTCGCGGCACATGGTGATCGACTCTGCGGCAGCGGTGCCTCCGTCGTAGACGCAGGCATTGGAAACGTCCATGCCGGTCAGCTCGCAAAGCATGGTCTGGTATTCAAAGATCGCCTGCAAAATGCCCTGGCTGATCTCCGCCTGATAGGGCGTGTAGGCGGTGACGAATTCCTCGCGGTTCACGATCGCCTTGACCGCCGCAGGAATATAGTGCCGGTAGCTTCCGGCGCCGCGCAGGCAGGTACGGAACACATGGTTCTTTTCCGCCAGCGCGGAGACGGACTCCAGCGTCTCCATCTCGCTTTTGCCGGAGGGCAGGTCGAGATATCCGTCGATCCGCATTTCCTGCGGCACATCCCGGAACAGCTCCTCAACCGAGCCGACGCCGATGGTTTTCAGCATCTGCTGCCGTTCCGAGGGCGTTGTCGGAACAAATGAGCCCATCAGTGCTCCTCCTTCGTAAAGGCTTCATACTCCTCCGCGCTCAGCAGCTCGGAGAAATCGGTGACGTTTTCGATCTTCATGATCCATGCGCCGTAGGGATCGGAGTTGAGAAGCTCCGGAGAATCGTCCAGCTCCTCGTTGACCTCCGCAACCGAGCCGGTCACGGGACTCATGACGTCGGAGACGGCCTTGACAGACTCCACGTCGCACGCAGCCTCACCGGCAACCACATCGTCGCCCACGGCGGGCAGATTGACGAACACAAGGTCGCCCAGCTCACTCTGTGCAAAGTCGGAAATGCCGACCAGCGCGGTGGTGTCGTCCAGCATCTTGACCCATTCATGGTCCTTCGTATACTTCAATTCAGCGGGAAAATTCATCTTGGTTCCTCCATTTCATTTTTTCAGCGGCAAATTTGTTTTCCGCAGGCGGCCGTCGGGCCGCCTGCTTTTGGTTTTCTCAGTTCGATCAGATGCCGGTCGCGGCTGCAAACGTGTTAAGCATCGCGTCGGTCTCGGCATCGGAGAAGCAGTAGTGCATCTCGGTATAGCCCTCGCGGAGCCTGGCAGCCTCCTCCTTCACGTCGGCATTGCGCAGGACGCAGTCGGCGATCAGATGCGCCAGCTTTGCAAATTCCTCCTTGCCGAAGCCGAAGCGCGTCATTTCGTTGACGCCCATGCGCAGCGCGCCCGAGGCCGTGAAGCCCTCTTCCTCCGGCGTCGCCTGATAATTGCAGACGATGTTGTTTTCCTCGAGCCGCTTGGCGATCTCCGGACCGTGGCTGTAGCCCACGCGCACGATGACCTGATGCGTCTCGGTATAGCCGGCTGCCGGGTCGCCCGCAACATCAAGGCCCTCCGCCTTCAGGCTGGCGGCAAAGCTCTTCGCGTTCTCCACAACGGCCTTCTGGTACTCGTCCTTGAAGGCGTTCATCTCATATGCCGCCATCAGCTGGCCGAGAAGCGTGCCAAGGTGGTGGTTCGAGACGCTGCCCGGGAAGGCGCGGGTCTCGATGGTCTCCCACAGGCCCCATTTCAGATCCTCCTGCTTCCAGTTGACGCCGATCACGCCACGCTGCGGCCCGAAGAAGGTCTTGTGCGTCGAGCCGGTGACGATCTCCGCGCCCTCTTCAAACGGCTTCTGGAAATGGTCGCCGACAAGGCCCAGCACATGCGCCATATCGTACATGACGGTCGTCCGGATGCCCTGCTCGCGGATGAATTTCACCAGCTCCGCCACAGGCTCCTTGTAGAGCACCATCGACTTGCCGAAGATCACGAATTCCGGTCTGTATTTTGCCAGCAGCACCTTGGCCGCCTCGGTATCGATGCGGTACGGGTCGTCCGCGCAGACCGGGAAATTCACGACCATCTGCTTTTCGGTGACGGGATCGGTCGCAATGTAATCGTGGAGCGCGCCCATGGGCTGCGCCGACAGGTGTCCGCCGCGCACGATGTGGTTGTTCATGACCCAGCCCAGCCGCTGCGGCGTGCGCTTGCGGTCCACACGGTTCTTGAAGTCCATGAGCGCCGAGAATACGGCGGTGTTGGACATCTGGCCGGAGGTCACGCGGGTCTCGACCTGCGTGCAGCCGAGGTATTTCTTCATCTCCTCGACAAGCATCGCCTCGACCTCCGCGATGAAATTCGTGCCCTGATAATAGAAGATCTCCGCATCATAGAACGCCTTCTGCTTCTTATGCTCGGCGTAGCGGTTGGAGGGGTCGGATGCGCACAGCAGGCGCACCGCGCGCGACTGCGTGTTTTCCGACGGGATCAGGTTGATGCAGCGCTGCTGCCGCCACAGATGGTTTTCCTGCGCCTTTTTCAGAAGCTCCGCCGCCTTCTGCGGATACGGCTCCGCCGAGGGCTTGAACGTCTCCGGCACAACGCCGGGCAGGATGGGACGGGCGTAGGGAGCCGCGTCCTGACGGATGTGGTAGCCGACGACGAGCGCGGGCTGGCGCTTGCCGCGGATATCCACCTCAATGTTGAAATTCTGGCAGACGCGGGAATCCATATACGCAAGGCCGATGGAGCGCTTGCCGGTCTCCTCTGTGATGACGGTATCCAGTCCCTCGCCCTTCGTCTTGAAATACGGGATCATGGTGCCGGAGGTCACATAGCCGATGGGCTTTCCCTCCGACCATGCGTCCTTGCTGTAGACCGGGAAGCCCTTTCTCAGGACGCCCTTTCCCTCCAGATAGATCGGCTGGATGCGGTAAGGCAGATCGGCCAGCGCGGAGTAATCACGGTCCATGATCTTCTTGAAGGCCTCAAACTGCTTTTTGAGCGCGGCCTTTCCGATGAACTCGCCCTTTTCCGGCGCGAAGGAGACCGCGAATTTTGCCAGCGGAACGGCATAGATGGGAATTTCGCCGCCAAGCTCGCACTCGCCCATTTCGTGGCCGTAGAGCGGAAGCGCCGCCTCCATGCGAAGCGTGTCGCGCGCGCCCAGCGCCGTGGGCTTTGCGCCCAGCTCGATCAGCCGGTCCCAGAAATAGCGCGCATCCTCGGAATTGCAGTACAGCTCGTAGCCGATCGGCTCGCCGGTATAGCCGGTCTTGGCCAGACGCACCGGACGGCCCTCCATTTCGAGTGTATTGAGCGCGTTTTTCACATTCTCCACCGTCAGCGTTCTGCCGCCGGAGAGCGTCATGAGGATCTTCTTGGCCTCCGGACCCTGTACGGCGATGGCCGCATAGCGGTCGGAGACGTTCGTCAGCTTCACGTCGAAGGCCTCCGCCTGCCTGTACAGGTGCGCAAGATCCTTGTCGATGTTGCCGGCATTGATGACGAGGAAATATTTCCCCTCTTCAAAGCGGTAGAGATAGGCATCGTCGATGGCATAGCCGTTTTCATCCGGGATGATGCAGTACTGCGCCTGATTCACGTCGAGCGCAAGCACGTTGCTCGAAAGAACATGCTGCAAAAAGGCGACCTGCTCCGGGCCCTCCACGTCGATACGGCCCATGTGGGAAACGTCGAAGATACCGCAGTGGCTGCGGCAGTAGAGATGCTCGGCCACGATGCCGTCCGGGTACTGAATGGGCATATCCCAGCCGCCGAAATCGACCATCGTCGCTCCGGCGTCCAGATGGGCCTGATACAATACCGTTCTCTTGAGTTCGCTCATACTTTTCCTCCTTTTTTCATTCCGTCGCGCAGACTGTGCGCCTGCGGCCAAGCTGTGCTTCGATAATTCTTATCCGCCCGGTCTGCGTCCAGCAGGTCGAGGCGGTCAATGTCCTTCAGCCGCTCATAAATGCGGATCCACGCGCAGCGGTTCTCCGGGTTGACCTCGCAGCGCCCGTTTCTCTGTCCGCCGCACGGCCCGTGTACCAGCGACTTGGCGCACTGCGTGATGGGGCAGATGCCGCCGGTCTGGCCGAGCATACAGTCGCCGCACATCCGGCACGCCTCGTGGAAAACGCCCGCCCGCTCGATCTGGCCGAGGAAGAGGGTGTCATTGGCCGGGAAAACCGGGATATGGACGTGCTCCGCGACGGTCTGGACGCCGTCGCCGCAGGCCATGCCGACGATTGCCTCCGCGCCGCTGTCGCGCAGGGCCTTGATGTCGCGCTTGACGAGCAGCATGTGGCAGCACTCGTCCGGCAGGATTGTCCCCACGACCTCAAAGCCGTGCTCCTGCAAAAAGGCGGTCATTTCCGCCAGCTCCTTTTCGCCGCCGGTCTGGCAGGCCGTCGCACAGCTCTTACATCCTGCAAGCGCCACGCGATGGACGCCCGCAAGCATGGCCAGCAGCTGTTCGGGCGGTTTTTTTCTGGTGATAATCATAGTGAACTCCCTTGTCTGACCGTTCCTTCGGAACGGAAATGCGGCGCGGGCTGCCGGATAAAAAGACAGAGCGCGCCTGATACAGGCGCGCTCTGTTGATGAACCTGAAAGATTCTCCCCTTGGGGATTGCTTCTTCGGTGCTGCGCAGCAGCTTTCCAGAGTTCCGTCCGGGATCAGTTCCTTTACCTGAGAGTTCCTTGCGCGAGCCCCTTCGGTGGCATAGTCCTATGCACTCTCCTGATCCTTTCATCCGGCCATATGCAGTTGTAGATCGTGCCCAAAAAATTGCAGCGCGAATGCCGAAACTTATCTACTTTGTTAGCTTACCGCGTGTGGAGGAAAAAAGCAAGCAGAATTTTCCCCTGTCCGGAAATTTTTCCGCCCGCGCCCAGGGCATCCGTCGGAATATGAAAAAGCGGAGCGCCGTGCATCGTGCGCGGCACTCCGTTTATGTTCACGCCGCTGCGCGGCGCTGTTTCTGGTCTGCCTCTTCGGATCGCTCCGGGGTGGGGCAGCTACCCCCTGTAAATTTTCGTTTTCATTATGGACGGCTCAATATCCGAAGCCGAAGCCCCACGGGAACAACTGTCCGCCCTGCTGGCTCTGGCCCTGCGACTGCTGGGACTGCTGGGCGTCGTCTGTTGTCGTGGTGGGCATTGCCGACTGCGTCTTTTCACCGATGGTCACGGTGAGCTCCAGCTCTTCGCCCTGACGATAGACCTTGAAGGTCAGCTCGTCGCCGGGCGTCTTTTCGCCGACGTAGTTGACAAGCTCTGTGCTGGAGTTGATGGCAGTGCCGTCAACCTCTGTGATGATATCATTTTCTTCCAGTCCCGCCTTGGCTGCCGGAGAATCCGCCTCGACCGAACGGACGGCTGCGCCGGTGGGCAGGCCGTAGCCCTGAGCCTCCGAGCTGACGCTGCTGACTGTCACGCCGATGTAGGGCTTGGTGATGCTGCCGGTCTCGATGATACTCTTGACGATGTTCTTGACATGGTTCAGCGGGATGGCAAAGCCGATGTTATCGATGGAAGCCTCGCTGCTCGAGGATGAGCTGGAATACTTGGCGTTCGTAATACCGATGACCTCGCCGTAGAGGTTGAAGAGCGCACCGCCGGAGTTGCCGGAGTTGATGGCACAGTCCGTCTGGATGAGGTTCATCGTGACATTGCTGGAAAGCGTGACCTCACGGTTCAGGGCGCTGACCACGCCGGTCGTGAGCGAGAAGGTCAGCTCACCGAGCGGATTGCCGATGGCAACGACCTGATCGCCGACGTTCAGATTGTCGGAGTCGCCGAGCACGACGGGCGTCAGGCCCTCCGCGTCGATCTTCAAAACGGCGATGTCGTTCGACTCGTCGCAGCCGACGAGCGTGGCGTCATATTCCGTGCCGTCGTAAAGCGAAACGGTGATGGAGTTGGAATCCTCCACAACGTGGTAGTTCGTCAGGATGTAACCGTCGGCGCTCAGGATGAAGCCGGAGCCTGCCGCAGCGGCCTGGGTCTGATAGCCCCAGTAGTTCGTGGTGATTGAGGTGCGGATGCCGACGGTCGAATTCACGTTCTGTGCGTAAACCTCGGCGGGCGTCATTTCCTTGCTGGTGTCGATCTGCGCGATGTTGATGACGCTGGTTTCGCGGCTTCCCTCATAGACGACGGAGGCCTGCTGCGCTTCCTCGGTGTCTGCGTTCTTCGCGGCCAGATGATTCTGGAGTGCGCTTCCGCCGAAGCCCATCGCGCCGCCGACCAGTGCGCAGCTCAGAACAAGTGCCGTGACCTTTGCGCCGGTGCGGTTCTTCTTCGGCTTCTGCGGTGCTCCCGGAGCGGTGTCCGGCTGCGGCTGATAGCTATGCTGCGGCTGATAGCCCTGGTTTTCATTTTCACTTTCATTTACATTTTCAAAACGATAGTCCATAATGAATGCCTCCGTTCAATTTGTTATCTTTTATGTTCCCGATTATAAAGGCGAATTCTGAACAAAAACCGAAACCGGGCTGAACAAATTGTGAACTTTGGCGGGATTTTATGAACGTTCTGAAAAGGCATGATATGGAAATCCCTCAGACAGCGTCTGAGGGATGTTCTCTTATTATAGAACGCCGAAATGCTCGAGCAGGATCTTGACGCCGATCAAAATCAGGATCACGCCGCCCGCGATCTCCGCCTTGGACTTCCACCGCGTGCCGAACACATTGCCGATCTTCACACCGGTGCAGGAGATGGCGAAGGTCGTCAGGCCGATGATGCAGACGCCAAGGAGCGTATTGAGAAGCTCGCTGGCCGCAATGAGCTGAAGCGGCACACAGGCGAAGGTGATTCCGACGGCCAGCGCGTCGATGCTGGTGGCGACGGCCATGACGAGCATGGTCTTGAAGTCGAGGCCCGCCGAGGCGTGCTCCTCTTCCTCCTTGGAAAGCGCCTCGCGCAGCATGTTCGCGCCGATCAGCGCCAGAAGGATGAACGCGATCCACGACGAAACCGCCCGGATGTACTGCTCGAAGCGGCTGCCCAGCAGATAGCCCACAAACGGCATCAGCGCCTGAAAGCTGCCGAACCATACGCCGCAGATCGCGGCGTCGCGGAAGCGGAGGCGCTTCATGGCAAGGCCCTTACAGACCGAAACGGCAAATGCATCCATCGAAAGCCCGATGGCCAGAAGAAGCAATTCGACAAAACCCATAATATCTCTCCCAAAATAAAAATAAGGAGCCGACGCCGCGCGCCGCTCCGAAGCAAACCAGACGCACACACGGCAGACCGCCATCTGTGAGTCTCATCAATTAAGACGCGCCAGACCGAAAGCCGGTCAGTATGTTGACGCGCCGCACCGTCGTGCCGATTACTCCCTCAACGAAGAAAAAGGTAGCATATTTCCAGCGGAAAGTCAAGGGCAACACCGCACAACTCGGCGAGAGATTTTTCGTCAAGTCAAGGTTTGAAAAGTGACGGAATACTGTATGTATTTCAAACTTTTCAAACCGCAGAATCGGCGGAAAAAATCCACCGAAGCGCGAAGATGCAATTGTGCAGTGTTGCCCAAGAGTTTGTCCCGGCTAATCGAAATATGTTTTTGTGAAGATATACCTTGACAGGCGAGGTATTTCGTTGTATTATGTGGTCACAGCAAGGGAGGCGATGCCATGTCGATCGGTGCAGACCTGATCCGGGGTCATACCGACGCCATCATTCTGGCGCAGCTGCTGAAAAAGGACAGCTACGGATATGAGATCAACAAGACCATTTCCCGGTCCTCCGAGGGGGAATACGAGCTTAAGGAGGCAACGCTCTATACCGCCTTCAAGCGCTTGGAGGACAGCGGACAGATCACGTCCTACTGGGGAAGCGAGCCTGTGGGCGCACGGCGGAAATACTACTGCATCACGCCCATCGGGCGGCAGAGCTACGGGCGAATGCTTGCCGAGTGGCGGCAGGCGAAAAAAATCATCGACACACTGATGGAAACGGAGGAAACGATATGCGGGAACGGCTGATCGAATATATTGACGGGCTGTTTTCCGGCGCTGCGCTGAACATGCGCAACGCGGAAATCAAGGAGGAGATCCTGCAAAACACATTGGAGCATTATGACGACCTTCTGAGCGAGGGAAAATCGGAGCAGGAGGCCTATGATACGGTCATTCAGGGCATCGGCGACGTGCGTCCGCTGGTCGAGCCG
>ULVD01060548.1_pt1 | contig 11425 bp, 10 predicted proteins | sample 1959101 | NCBI WGS metagenome assembly ULVD01 (sample SAMEA4835777, study PRJEB28245) | human gut metagenome | biome: gut microbiome; material: fecal sample | place: Denmark | collected 2008
TACCATCTTAACGAGGCCGTCGTCTTTTCCAATTCCAATGTTGAGCGCAACGGCAAAATTACTTATTTGCCAATCTATATGCTGATGTTCCTTGAAGAAACTGAAATCGAATTCGCCGACATTTCCATTGACAGGTTTAAAATATAACATAACAAAATAACAGAGGCGCGCCGACGGCACGCCTCTTACTGTACTTATCTTCTCGCGCATACTGCGAAATCATAAAAGTATTTCTCAATAAACGCTCTGTCGGTTTTATACTCATTCTCTCCGACAAAATAATCGCACATGACCTCTCTCAGCCGAAGCAGCTCCCTAAACACACCCGGATGCTCGGCTTTCTTAGCAGGAGCGTCCTGAATTGACAAGTCAAGGAGTTCAAGACCTCTCTCGAATGCCTTCATTTCCTTTTCCCTATCGCCTTTCTCTTTTCGTTTTGCAGCTCTGCCGAACTCACTTCCTATGTTGGCAAGCTGCTCGGAAAGTGTCATCGTCCGCCATCTTCCGGCCGCAAGAGCTCTATGCTGATAATTTTCTACAGTTCTATCCATTTTTCCCTCCTTGCAAAATTAATCCTTATTGTTCTTTTCTTTTCATCCCAAGTTCCAGTGCCTTGGTCGGACAGTTCTGCACACACGCAAGGCATAGGATACACTCCGTGCGATTCTGTCGTTCCTTAAATGGAACATCCGGCTCCACATTCATCGGGCATACCCTGCGGCACTTTCCGCACGAAACACATTTTTTCACATCCGCCTCGATACGCATCAGTGAAAGACTGCTCGCCGGTTTCAAAAAAACGGTAATCGGACAAATATATTTGCAAAACGCCCTGTTATCCTTAAATGCAAAGGCGAGCGCAATTCCCGCAGCGTAATAGACAGCATTTCCTATCAAAAAAGCATACCACATAATCCGCTCTTTATTCTCCGCGCCAAGCAAGAACAGTGATGCTGCAAAGACAAGCGATAACGCGAAGAGCAAATAACGAAAGAGTCCGAGTCTTTGCTTTCGCTCTCCTTCCGGCTGCTTAAACGGCAGCAGGTCAAGCACCATTGCCGTCCAGCAAGCGTATCCGCACCAGCCGCGTCCGAACATAAGCGGTCCGAAAATCTTGGCAACCGCATAATGAATTGTCGCTGCTTCGAACACACCGAGGAAAAGATAGTACCAAAACCCTTCAATCTGCATATTTTCACCGCAGATAATCCCCAAATACACGAGCATGTAACTTCCCACAAGGAACTGCACGACATGACGCGCATAGGTCTTTTTTTCTGAAATGAGCGCAGTACCCAGCGCAATCGACGCCCCTATGTAGCTGAAGTTAAACAGATAAAAGATATTATCTTTAGTCAGCCAAAGACTAATCGCAATCACCTCAAAAATCGCGAGCATCAAAAGTGACGGCATGTATTTCTTCATAAATGCAACACCCTCCAAAAGCTATATATGCCTATATTATATTGTCTTTTTACATAATTTGCAAGTTTTTATCGGCTGTCGCGACCGTGCGTGCTCTCAAAAATACAGGAATGCCGACGGCAGCGGAATTTCCTTTTCCATCCTGTTTTCATCCGCCCAAAGGAAGTCGCCGTCCGCGCCTTTTCCCTGCCTGCCGCATGGAATATAGTATCCGGTCATGTGCCACTCCACATGAGAAAAGATGTGCTTGTACTCACTGCTTCGGTTCAGTCCTGCAGGGCTGCATCCCCAGTCCGCGGCCAGCGCGAGAGCCTCATCCGGCGCAAGTTTTTCTGCCACATTCGGATACTGGTAAAGCCCGTGCAGAACGCCTTTCTCTTTTCGCTTCTGCACCGCTCTTCCGCCCTCACACTCTAAAAGAAAAACGGTCATTTCCATGATTTTTCTTTCTTTTTTCTTTGCTTTGACTGGATAACTACGCATCGTACCGTGCTCGCAGGCACCGCAGTAAGCCCGCACCGGGCAGACATCGCATTTCGGTACTCCGTTCGGCACACAGACAATTGCGCCGATTTCCATCAGGCCCTGCGTGAAGTCGCCGCAGTTTTGGTCAGGGTAAATCTCGCGCAGCATTTCTGCGTATTTTTTCTTGGTGCTTTGCTTCGCAATGTCAGCCTCATCTTCCGTCAGGCGGCTCAAAACGCGCAGCACATTCCCGTCCACCGCGGGAATTGGCTCATCGAAGCAGTTTGAGGCAATCGCACCCGCCGTGTATTCCCCGATTCCGGGCAAGGTTAAAATATCCGTATAAGTTCTCGGGAACTCGCCGTTATGTGCCTTTAGGATTTGTTTCGCTGCTTTTTGCATATTCCGCACGCGGTTATAGTAGCCAAGGCCCTGCCAGAGCTTTAAAAGACTTTCCTCGTCCGTTTCTGCCAAATCCCGCACGGTCGGCAGTGCTTCCATCCATCTGCGGTAATATTCCCGCACGGCGCACACGCGCGTCTGCTGGAGCATAATCTCCGAAACCCAGATATGATAAGGCTGTCTGTCCTCCCTCCACGGGAGCTGGCGTTTATTTTCACGAAACCAGCTTGTAACTGCTTCCGTAAATGTCTTGTCGATTTTCTTCATTTTATTTCTCTTGGATTTAAACTGCACAATTATTCTAAACCATCATACCGCTTTTTTGTGGCGAAAGTCAAGAGTTCTTGCACGATAGTGTAAAATAGTTGTGGAGTTTTTAAAGGAAAGGAAATATCACAAATCTATTGCAGAAAATAGCACAAATCTATTGCAGAAAATTCCGCAAATCTATCGCAGAAAATATCACAAGTCTATTGCATTTTTAAAAAGATAAGGGTAAACTATTCTTAAACACCCCTATGTGAGGAGGATAAACAACATGGAAAAGAATAAGACATATCTGAAAAGAACTGTGGATGAGCAGTTATCTTTTTATCTGGAAACATTTGGCGCTGTTCTTATTCGAGGCCCAAAATGGTGCGGTAAAACAACAACTTGTGAACAAGTCGCAAAAAGCGTAATCAAAATGCAAGATTCAAAAAAGTCGAAAGATTATCTTCTCGCCGCAGATACAAATATTTCCTTGATATTAGAAGGCGCACCGCCGCGCCTCATTGATGAATGGCAAGTTGCACCCGGAATTTGGGACGCAGTTCGTACTGACGTTGATGAAAAACGCAAACCGGGGCAATATATTTTGACAGGTTCACGCGTTCCGCCGGAAAACTCCTGTCTGCACAGTGGAGCCGGCAGAATCGGTACTCTTTTTATGTATCCTATGAGTTTACAGGAATCGCAAGATTCGGAAGGAAGTATTTCGCTTGAAGCGCTCTTTAATCAAACACAACAAGTGGACGGGCAGAAATCTAAATTGACGATCCGGGACTTGGCCTATTGTTTGTGCCGAGGCGGCTGGCCGGATAACATTGGTCTGGAGTATCGAAAATGCGCCCTTAAGCTCCGCAGCTACCTCGACTTGATTTACGAAAGTGATGATTTATCATTAAAAAAATATGCGAAAAATGTTGATGTAGCTAAAGCGATTGTAAGGTCTTACGCAAGGAATGTCTCCACACTTGCAGAAATGAAAACGATTTATCAGGATGTGACGAAGAACGACATCAGCATTTCCGACTCACAGTTTTATGATTATATTGCTGCCTTGCAAAACACTTATTTAATTGAAGATGTCCCTGCGTGGAGTCCTTCCCTCCGTTCAAAAACCGCGATACGCTCTGTTCCAAAACGCGAATTGATCGATCCATCCATTGCAGCGTTGTCTCTTGGTATAACGCCGGATAATTTTGTTGATGATTTTAATACATTTGGATTTTTATTTGAAAATCTTTGTGTTCGCGATTTGCGTGTGTATAGCAGCAATCTCTATGGCAAAATCTATTACTACCACGATCGATATGGTCTGGAAGCAGACATCGTAATCATTTTAGAGGATGGAAGATTCGGTCTGATAGAAGTAAAACTCGGGTCCGCAGAAATTGATAAAGGAGCCGCGAATCTTTGCAAGCTGGAAGCACTCTTAACAGAAAAAAATCTGAAAGCTCCCGCTTTCAAAATGATCTTAACAGGCGGGGAACTAAGCTATACGCGAAAAGACGGTGTCTTTGTCGTGCCGATTGGCTGTTTAGGTGCATAGCCCTTAATGCCTCCTAATTGAACCATCTTAAATTCTTACACTATCCACGCCTTCTCTTGTCTTTTTGCGTCGAAAACGATATAATAACCTATTGACGAAGTATAAGAAGGATAAGGAGGAAAATGCTGTCATGCTGAAGGGTTTTGCCAAGCTTTTGTTTGCTGTCGTGCTGATTTTGGTCAGTGCCAGTCTTATCATTCAAATGAAGTACAGCATTTCTTTTAACGAATATCTGGCTTACTCGCAGCCGCTCACCCGTGAAGAGCAGCAGTTTCTCAAGGAAAAGAAATCACTGACTTACGGCATTGTTGCTGAAAACGCGCCTTTTACTTCTAAGAACGAACAAACAGGTGACGACGAAGGACTTACCATCGACTACATTGATATTATATCGCAAGAGCTCAATATACCGATTTATGAAAAAGTGGTCGAGGCAGGCGATGAGCCGCAGGCTCTGCGCGAAGAGCAAATTGATATTACGGAGCTTTTTTCCGCTGCAAAAGGCAGCAGCAGTTATGTCTCGACACAGCCGGTTTATAAGCTCGATAACATTCTCGTGACATTGTATGAAAACAAAAAAATTAATTATATCAGGGACTTAAATACGAAAAAAATTGCCGTGCTCAAGGATGAGTTTTTGGAAAAAGCGCTGACAGGCTCGATGCCGAAGGGGCAAACGACGAATTTCGTCTATGTGCCAAGTATGAAAACCGGGCTTACCATGCTTGCGGAAGGCAAAGTTGACGCAGTTGCCGGGACAGAGCTTACAATTAATTATTACGCACAGCAGCTCGGCATGGAAAATTCCCTGCGTCACATCGGTGACAATATCTGCACCGAAGATGTTGCTCTTGCGGTAAGTGTATATAATACGAAGCTTTACAATATTCTGAACAAAACTTTGCTCCAGCTCAAAAAAGACGGTGCCTTTGACAGTTCGCAAAAACTTTGGCTCGGCTCTTCTGCCAGCATGGTTACAAACTCCGCCAGCGTAAGGTGGGCCGAGTGGATTATCATCGTCTGCGTTGCGATTGTCGAGCTTCTGATGTTCTGGGAATCGGTTCTCAACCGCAGAATCGAGAAAAAAACGTTGGAACTCCGCATTGAAAAGAAGAATCTGCAGACGATCATCGACAACATAGACGCTTTAATTGCGGTAATCAGCGGCGATGACATTATTACGCAGTGTAATGCCTTCGGAAAACGGCTCCTCGGCGACGAACGGGCTTCCTTCTTAGGCTGCGGCATCGGCTCTGTCGAGATTTTGGGTGATTTATACCGGCTCTATTCTGCCGACCCGAATGCGCCTTACTACGCCTACAGGCATCGGGAGTATGCGATTTCCGTCCGTGTGCTGAACCCTGAAAAAGGAACACGGCTGATTCGGATTGAGGACTGTACCGAAAGCAATCTTGCCGAGAGGAAGCTCCGTCAGGAAAACAAAATGGCTGCGGTCGGTCAGCTTTCTGCCGGACTGGCGCACGAAATCCGAAATCCGCTCGGTCTGATAAAAAATTATTCCTATATTTTGCAGGATTACGCTACAGACGACATGGCGCAGCATTCGCTGGATGTTATCAAGGATTCCGTCGGACGAATTGATTCGCTCATTGAGAATCTTCTCCGCTTTTCGCGGCTGAGTAACGATACCTCCGCCTCCTTCAATCTTGAAAAGCTCCTGCAGAGCATTTTAAGCCTTGAACGAAAAAAGCTCGATGCAGGAAAGATTGAAATTGCACTGTCCTGCCCACAGGATTTTTCCATCCGCACCAGAGAAGAGACCGTTAAAATCCTCGCCTTTAATCTCATCAACAATGCAGTAGAGGCGATAGCGGAAAGCGGACAAACGAGCGGAAAAATTGAAATCAGCGTAACTCGCCTTGAGGAGAATAATTTGATACAAATGATATTTTCGGACAACGGTCCGGGTATGGATGAAAACCAGCTGGAAAGGGTTTTCGATCCATTCTTCACAACAAAAGATACCGGCACGGGACTTGGACTTTACATCGTCAGCACGGAAGTAGAAAAGGTCGGCGGACAAATTTCGGCAAAAAGCACGCCTGCAGAAGGCACGACATTCACCGTCCTGCTTCCGGATGAAAAAAATGAGGAGAAATGAAATGGAAAAGAAGAATTACAAAATTTTGGTTGTTGATGACGAAATTGAATATCAGAGAGTCTTTTCATATTTGCTGAAGCGAAACGGTTATGATGTGATTACGGCTTCGGGCGCGCGTGAGGCTCTCAATCTCCTCGAAAGCAACGAAATCAATCTGATTATGACGGATTTGAAAATGCCCGATATGGACGGGCTTGAGCTTGTAAAAGCGGTGAAGTCCGAGTATGAGGACATTGACATTATGATAATCACTGCCTTCGGCTCTATCGAAAGCGCAGTCGAGGCGATGAAATACGGGGCTTGCGGCTACTCCATCAAAAACAGTGAGCCGGAGGCTCTTTTGGCGGATGTGGACAGGCTCGCGAAAATAAAAATGCTTGAAAAAGAGAACAAAATCCTGACCGAGCAAAACAGCCCGGACAGCGATATTTTCTTAAAGAGCAAAAGTCCTGCTTATCGGGATCTTCTCGAAACCTGCCGCCAGATTGCGGACTCCGACATCAACGTTCTGCTTCTGGGCGAATCCGGCGTCGGCAAAGAAGTTGCCGCAAAGTATATCCATGATCTGAGTTCCCGAAAGGCCCGGCATTTTATCCCGGTAAACTGTCAGGTTTTCGGTGAAGGTACTTTGGAATCCGAGCTTTTCGGGCACGAAAAAGGTGCTTTTACAGGCGCAAACGAAAAGCGGATTGGCAGGTTTGAAGCTGCCGACCACGGCACGCTTTTCCTCGATGAAATCGGAGACATTCCGCTGAGCTTGCAGGGAAAACTTCTTCGCGTCCTTGAAAACCGAACGATTGAAAGGGTCGGCAGCAACAAGCCGATTGCTCTTGACATTCGACTGATTTCCGCGACCAACAAAGACCTTGAGGAGGAAATCACGCGCGGACTGTTCCGCGAAGACCTTTTATACCGCATCAACACCATGACGGTCACCGTTCCGCCTCTTCGCAGGCGTAAGGAAGACCTGCCGGACATGATTGAATTTTTTATCCGCAAAATTGAAAAAGAACAAAAAAAGAAGATTCTCGATATTGAGCCTCTGACTTTGGATTTCTTATATCAATATGATTATCCCGGAAATATCCGTGAACTGAAAAACCTGCTTGAACGCATGGTTGCCTTGAGCGACGACGGCATCCTTCGCAGCCGCGGCTTTGCAAAAAGCCCGTCCGTGCCGGCATCCGCCGGCACGGCGCAGGGGCAGCGCGAAGTGCTGCCCCTGCGTACCGCCAGAGGCATTTTCGAGAAGGAACACATTGAAAATGCGCTGGCGGTAACGGGCGGCAATGTTGCCGCCGCCGCGAAACTTCTGGATATCACGAAACGGCAGCTTTGGAATAAGATTGCAGAGTATAAGATTCAGCGCTGATAGTTTGTGAAGTTTTTTTCATTTTCAATAGTGAAGTTTTTTTCACTGACCTATGAAAAAAACTTCACCCGGCACCCTGCCTGGTGTTCTCATCATTATTGCACCCTTTGAAATTTCAACAAGAATCCAACATAGAATCATCACAATAGTCGGTGGCACGCTTTTTGCTTTATAAATGAGCAGTCACTGACTAGGGAAGGAGATTACCTTGCATTCAAAAGTAAAGCGGAAGCCCCCGTTGTGGCTTTCCCTTGTTCCCTTTGTAAGCTTAATATTGATTATGCTCCCAAGCGTAATTATCTTGGGTGCCGACCCTCAGATTCCGCTGATTATCTGCATCGGAATTACTGCTTTCATCGGAATTTTCGTTCTCGGCTATTCGTGGAGCGACATTGAAAATGCAATGATTGAAAGCAATGCGGCGGCAATGCAGGCGAATTTTATCATCATGCTTGTAGGCTGTCTCATGGGGGTTTGGATGTCGGGAGGCGTTGTTCCCGGACTTATTTACTACGGTTTGAAATTATTCACGCCCGGCATCTTTTTGGCGGCTTTGCCGATTCTATGCGCAATTATTTCAATTTCAACAGGCTCAGCGTGGACTACCGCCGGTACAATCGGCGTGTCGGCGATGGGTGTTGCAGCAGGACTTGGAATACCTTTTCCGATTGCCGCGGGTGCAATCATTACAGGCGCACAGTTCGGCGATAAACTATCACCGCTTTCGGACAGCACGAATCTGGCTGCCGGAATTACAGGCACAAATCTTTTTACGCATGTGAGACACATGTTGTGGAGCACAATCCCGAGTTTTGTTCTCGCAGTCGGCTGTTTTGCCGTTATCGGCGCAGGCTACAGCGGCAGCAATGTTGATGACAGCCAAATTCAGATGATCTGCGATGTACTGCAGGCAAACTTCCATATTACACCTTGGATTCTGCTTGCGCCGCTTTCCATTATCTTGATTATGATTCTGCATGTCCCGGCAATTCCGGGCATGGCAGTCGGAACAGCGATTGGCGTTATCTTCGCCTTGGTACAGGGAAACAGTCTCGGAGATATTATGCAGCAAATGCTTTATGGTTTTGAGCTCACGTCGGGCAGTGATTCGGTGGACAAGCTTCTGAACAGAGGCGGAATGCAGTCCATGATGTATACAATTTCTTTGGTTATCTGCGCACTGGCATTTGGCGGTGCGATTAAGTGCATCGGCTGTCTGGATGTTTTCATCGAGACGATCCTTCTGAGCTGCAGAACCAGAGCTTCCATCATGATCGCAAACATATTTTTCTGCATCGGCATGAATTTTTTAGCTGCCGACCAGTATATGTCCATCGTAATCCCCGGACAAATGTTCAAAGAAACCTACAAAAAGCTGAACCTTGCACCGGAAAACCTGTCTCGGCTTCTGGAAGACGCCGGAACTTTGACATCCGGCATTGTTCCTTGGTCGACCTGCGGTGCTTTGTATTACTCCGTCTTAGGCGTCAGTGCATTCGTTTATTTCCCGTTTTGCTTCATGGCCTACTTAAACCCCCTCATCTCGGCACTTTATGCCGTGACAGGATTTAAGCTCACACCTTTGGATCCTTCAAAACCGATTCGGGACAGGCTGGAAGACATCGAGGAAATCTAAGTCAAGGAGGATATTTTTACAATGAACGAACAAACAGTAAAAACCGCGCGCATGCCGAATAAAATCGAAGCTCTGATTCCGATTGTATTCCTGCTCGCTATCATGATTTCAAACTATGTTTTCGGTTGGGGACAGGATCCTCACATTCCGGTACTTCTTGCTTGCTGCGTAGCAATGCTTGTCGGCAAACTCTGCGGTTATTCCTATGCAGATATGCTGGCAGGCGGCCTCAACGCTGTCAGCCAGTCACTGGAAGCAATCATCATCATTCTCTGCGTAGGATGTCTGATCGGTTCTTTTGAATGGACAGGTACAATTCCTGCCGTTGTATACTATGGTCTGCAATTAATCAGCCCGAAGCTTTTCCTTCCGCTTGCATGTATCTTATGCGCTGCTGTAGGTATTGCAATCGGTTCTGCTTGGACGGTAACTGCAACACTCGGTATTGCGTTCATGGCAATCGGTACGACAATGGGGCTCAACCCTGCGCTCGTTGCCGGCATGATTCTTTCCGGTGCTTGCTGCGGAGACAAATTCTCCCCGCTTTCCGACTCCACGAACCTCGCCGCAGGTTCCGCTCAGACCGGTCTTTTCGACCATGTACGAGCAATGATAACAACTACATTCCCAAGCCTTGTAATTGCAATCATTATTTATTCTATTATTTCCCTTCAGGGCAGTGCTCAGTATGATCCTGAACTTGCAAACGGCTTATCTCAAGCAATCATCGACCATTATGACTATATGAGCCCTGTGCTCCTGCTTCCGCTGGTTGCAATCGTAGTTGTTGCGCTTATCAAAATGCCGGCACTGGCAGGCGTAATTCTGGTTTCGATTATCGGATGTATCTTTGCAGTAATTTTCCAAGGTGCAAACTTCTCCGACTGCATCACCATGATGCATTACGGCTACAGTGCGGAAACCGGAAATGAGCTTTGCGATACACTCCTTAACAAAGGTGGTATGGACAGCATGCTTTGGACAAACAACCTCGTAATCGTAGCCGTTGCTTTCGGCGGAATTCTCCAGACAATTGGTGCTGTAGAATCCCTGCTCGGCGGTTTAATCAAGAAGGTTCGTACACCGTTCCAGCTCATCGTCGTTACAATCCTTACATCCGTATTCTGTATTACGACAATGTGCGACCAGTACCTCGGACTGATTATTCCTGCAAGTATGTATAAAGACAAATTTGACGAAATGGGTCTTGCAAGAAACATGCTTTCCAGAACACTGGAAGACGGCGGTACACTCTGGTCACCACTGGTTCCGTGGTCATCCTGCGGTGCTTACCACTCAAACATTTTAGGTGTTCCGACATTATCCTACCTGCCGTTCACCTTCATGAACTTAATCAACCCGATTTTCGCAATCGTTACCGTCTCCTTCGGCTCCAACATTCTCTATGCTGACGGATCGAGAACCAATATCTTCGGCAAGCTTGTCAAGGGCTCCGTTGCAGGTGCCCCGAAGGAAGCTCACGAAAAGGCACTCGCCGCTCTTGCAGAACTCAGAAGTGCCGGCAAAGCGAAAGACATTAAATAATATTCGATAGAATTTAAAGGAAGATTTTGCTATGAAATACCACGGAATCATTAAACAGCGTGAGCTTTGGCTGACGATTACAATCTTTATCATTGCCGCATACCTGCTTTACAGAGAATATGCCGCAGGTCAGTACATTTATATTCCGCTTGCGTTAATGGTAATGCTCGCCTGCTTCTTTGAAAGGGAACACATTATCTCGGAAGAAGGGGTAGATATTAAATACAATCTGTTCAAAGTCTGCATCAAGCACAACTATTGGGCATGGGATGAAATAACGACCCTGCACCCGGATTACAAGCGTGCAAGACCGAATGTCATGCTTCATATCGGCAAGGACGTGGTAACACGGACTTTCACGATGAAGCCTTCCGATTGTAAGGGCGCAATGGAGCTTGCGCGGCGCATGAATCCGCACATCTATATTGATGATATTACCGAAACGGAGCAGGAGCTCCGCGAGCAGCAGATTCTTCACAGGCAAGAAGTTGCAAAGGCGCAGAAAGCCGCTGCAAAGCGACGCAAAAAATAAAAATTATATAGCGAAAGCGTAAGTCCAAACGGATTTACGCTTTTTCTTTTTGCAAAATCGAGACGGGGGTGCGGACAAAAGTGCGCATAACGAAATCAGAGATTTCTATGCGC
>ULVD01066836.1_pt1 | contig 11387 bp, 9 predicted proteins | sample 1959101 | NCBI WGS metagenome assembly ULVD01 (sample SAMEA4835777, study PRJEB28245) | human gut metagenome | biome: gut microbiome; material: fecal sample | place: Denmark | collected 2008
ATTGCGTAAGCAATCGGGATTTTACTTTTTCACTCTTCACTTTTAACTTTTCGCTCGTCCGCGCATTCGGGATCTTGGAAAAGCGGTAAGTAATAGTGAATATTAAAGACGTAAAGACGTAAAGACGTCCGGTATGCTTCGCAGAGAGATATAAAAAACACCTGATTCCAATACGGAGCCAGGTCATTTTTAAAAAATTCGTTCCTTGCAAATATGTAGGAAGAATATATATCTGTCTGCGGTTCAATATTTGACGGATCATCGGGCGGATACGGAATCCCGGGCGGATATGGAATCCGTCCGGGCAATTTTTTGTTATTGTGCGGGGACAGGCTCTGCCTCTGCGGGTGGGCAGGTGCTTTCAAACAGCTTGAGGGTGGGGCAGAGCCGCACGCTCTGATACGAGGCGGTGTGCTGTCCCTCCAGGCGCTTACGCAGCAGTACTGAGGCAAGCTCGCCTATATCCCGTGTCGGCATATTGATACTTGTCAGCGCCGGAAAGAGGTATTCTGACGTTGTATTTGCGTCAATGCTTATTACCGATATATCCTCAGGTATACGCAGATTTGCCTCGCGTATGGCGCGAATGGCTCCGTATGCTATATTGTCGTACGCCGCAAATACCGCGGTAGGTACGTCCGGTTCGGACAAAAGCCGCTTCATTCCCTTGTAGCCGCAGGCTTCAAACCGTTCGGGCAGATTTACAATATAATTGTCCGGAAGGCTCAGATCGTGCTCCTTCATGGTCGAGATAAAACTGTTCATGCGTATTTCGGTGTGCAGCTCGCCTATATACGCAATCTTTCTGTGCCCCAGCTTGATCAAGTGATTCACCGCGATAGCTGCGCCCATCGTGTGATTAATACCTATGCAGTCGCAGAAGTCAATATCATTGTCGGTACACACCAGCATGAGCGGCGTTTGCGTCTTTCTGAAGATACGACGTATCTCATGTATGTGTGACGTGCTTTCGGTAAGCAGGAATATTCCGGACACGCCGTCGCGCAGGAAGGCTTTTATTGCCGTCATCTCCTGATTGCAGTCAAACTCGGTCAGTGAAACAACAATGCGGTAGCCCTGCTCCTGCATGCGGCGGTCGAATGCGTAAAGTATGCTGTTATAGTATTGGCTTGCAAGCTCCGGAAAGATCACTCCTATGGTCTTTTCATACTTTTCACCGTTGGCAGGGGAGATCGGAGGCGGAAGCTCATATCCCAGCTGTATTGCAAGCTCCCTTATATGTGACGCGGTTTCGGTATTTATATCGCTGCTTCCCCTGAGCGCCTTTGAAACGGTGGAAACATTCACCTTTGCCAGCGCCGCAATATCTTTAAGTGTCGCCATTCGTCATCACCTTTAATTTTCGAAAAATCCGTTTATATTATATCAGCAAAGCGGATATTTGTCAAATCATATGTGTAAATTGAAGAAAAAATAATAAAACCGCTCCGGTATCTCCTCTGCCGTAGATTTGGCAGGGTTATCTGTTCTTTATCAGCTCAAGCAGCGTGCTGTCTCCGAACGCGCCCTTCCAGTCGGCGGCAAATCCTGTCACTGAGGTGTCGGTGGTGGTGTGCCGCAGCAGATTTTTCATCACATCTGAGCTGACCGTTGCGACCTGAACGCCGACAAGGGCGCATTCAAGTACCTCGCGGGCGGTCTTGAAGCTTGCGGCAAGAATTTCGGTCCTTCTGCCGGAGGCGGCAAGAATCCTCGCCATGTCGCGCACGCAACCCACGCCGTCAGCGCCTATATTTTCAAGTCGGCTGACATACGGCGCAACGTAAGCCGCGCCTGCCTCGGCGGCAAGCATTGCCTGAGAGGCGCTGAGCACCGCTGTCACGGTGATCCCGAAGCCGCGCGCGGAAAGCTCGCGTGTGGCGCGCATCCCGTCCGGTGTGGCGGGGATCTTTACAAAGGTGTTCTTGCCGAGCAGGGACACTATTGCCTCCGCCTCGGCTTCCATTTTTTCATATTCCGTCTCGGTGACCTGAACGTGAAGCTCCTTGTCCGCTCCGATCATTTCACGTATTTTTACAAGGTGGGAAACGATATCCCCGCCCTCGCGCGAGAGGATAGTGGGATTTGTGGTCACTCCGCAGATGGGAAAATAGTCGTTAAAATACCTGATGTCGGCAAGATTTGCCGTGTCGAGAATAAGTCTCATTTTCTGTTCCTTTTTTATAAGCTGATTTTGCAGGCAGTCTATAAATTATATCAGCAAAACCGGCAGTTGTCAAATGCAGTCCGCGAAATTATGGCGCGGGCGCGGTTTATCTTTTGAGCTGGAGATCGTAATGAGGATCGTATGCCTTTTCCTCGTCGGTGAAGCGGTGCAGGGTATTTATGACCTCTCCGCCGTTCCACTTGCGGTCCTCAACGTCCTCGGTCGTTCCCATTACGGTAACGTTAAGCTGGCGGCGGCGTGCGCGAACCTGATCCCAGTCGATGAAATAAATATGTGCGAACTCTCCGCCGTCAAGGACGCCGTCCTTTATGGTAAGAGTTTCGCTTCTGCCGAAGAAGACCGAGCGCAGATGCCCGTCGGTGTTCATGCTGGTGAAGTCGCCGGGTTCGTTTACGTATCTGCCGAACTGGGAGTGGATAGGACCGGGGTGACGGTACTGATGCTCCTCGCGGAAATCCGGAACCAGCTTGCGCATGATGTCGAGCAGGTCATGCTGGAGATATTCAAGGTCAAAGCTGTCGATGTCGTGAGAGCATTCCTGCACCATTACCGAGCAGGTGGTGTGATGAGACGCCACGCAGACCGTGCCGTTTTTGACTCCGGAGGCGGCGACTATCTCTCTGATCTCGGGGGATACGTCGTGAAAGGTGGGTATCCACCCGCGGGACTGCAGTTCAAGTTCTTTCTGATACACTTTGAATTCCATTTTGTTTTTTCCTCTCGTTATTGAAGATTATACTTTGTTCAGCCGTTTGCCCACCGCTCCTCCAGGATGGATGACGGCAAATTTGCGGCTGCTGTAATCAAGATATTCCACAAGCGCGGCGCTGAGCGCGTCAAAGACCGCCGAGGTAACGGCAAAACTGGTCGTTCCCTGACAGTTGTCGCGGTCACATTCGCGTGTGACGGCGATCCTTAGCACTATGTCAGCCTTTTTTCCGAGTGATGACTCAGGCTTTTCTGTAACGGCTATCACTGTCGCGCCTCTTTCACGGCAGATGTCTGCAATCGGCAAAAGTTCATCTGTCTCCCCGCCGCGGGACGCAAGCAGCATTACATCGCCGTTTTGTATGTAGCCAAGACCACCATGTACCGCTTCGGCGGGGGAAAGAAATCTTGCCGGACGCTCAATGCAGCAGCAAAGGTGGGCAAAATGACGGCAGGCGATGCCGGAATGTCCGCAACCCGATGCGGCAATGCGTTCTGCGGTCGCAAGCGCGTGTACGGCTTTTTCAAATTCTTCGGGATCGAGCGCCGCGGCTGTGGCGGCAAGAGATTCGCGTTCGATCTCAAAGGCGGCAAGCGCGCGCTCCATCATAAGGCTTGCGGTGTTTTTTTCTTCAGCGCTCATGCTCCGTGCACCTCGTTCCAGACGGCTCTGAGAGTGCTGAGCATTGCGCGTGCCGCCGCCTCGGGGTCAGCGGCGCGCATGACTCCGCTTGTGCATCCGGTGGCAAGCGCTCCGGCGCGTATGACGCGCGCAACGTCATCGGGAGTGGAGATGCCCGCGCCCTGAAGCACCATTATGTCGGGATTTATGCGCCGTACTGCCTCTATGGTGTCCCGGACATATCCCATGTCGCTGGTGACACCGGTGCCGATAAGCTCGGTCGGCTCGGCGACAATGAGGTTGGGCGAGAGCTTTGCCACAGCTTCGATCTCTTGGACGCTGTCGGCGCAGACGATGGTGGCAAGACCGACCTCGTCAGCCCGCGCGATAGTCTTTTCAATTTCGTCAAGCGTGAGCTTTTTTTCGGCATGATTCAGCATAACGCCGACCGCACCCGCTTCCTTTATGGATTCGGGCAGCACCGAGCCGAGTCCTCGTCCCGGACGGAGGTAATCCATATGCTGGGCATAAACGTGAATGTGGCTTGTGTTTTCGGCTATCATGCGGATATCGGCATACTGCGGCGTAATTATCACGTCAAGGTCATATTCCGCGGCAATTTCGTCTACCGCCTTGGCAAGGCGGAGCATACGCTCGCCCCACATGAAGCATTTCGGTCCTATTTCAAAGTAGGGTGCTCTGATCTTATAGTTACTGTACATTTTTCTTAAAGCTCCTCAACGGCTATGCCGAGGATCGCGCAGAGGTTGCGTATCTGCGGACGGTTGTCGCCGTATGTGATGATATAATGCTGACAGCTTACGCGCTCGGCAAAGCGCGCAACGTCTCCGATCTCAATTTCAAGCGCGGAAAGCTGCGGCGCGGGCTGTGCCCAGCCGCACTCCTCCCATTTCGGCGGGGTCTTGCCGTTGCCAAGGAGCATCTGCATGGTATATTTTCCGTCGCTGTACGCAAGACGCGACATGGTAAGTGTTCCGGTCTTTACCTTTGAGACGTTAAGAATACCCTCGCTCAGCAGTCCAAAGGCGGCGGGGATGACGGTGTAGGCGTCGCCGTCCACCATATCGGCGGCTACAAAGTCGGGCACGCCGGCAAGCACGCTGTTTTCAAAAAATTCGTAGAATTCCAGATACCCGGCAAGCTGACCTGTCAGCTTGTTCATCACAAGCTGAGTTACCGCGCCGAGGGAGTCGTTTTCGGGGATGGTGGTGTATCCGTCCTCGGAAAGCAGCATGAATATCGACGCCGGAGGGAAGCCACACAGCTTCTTCATTCCGTCAACGTCCTTGAGCGATATTGAACGGTAGCCGCGTTCCTTGGCGATCGACGCCACGGCAAGGTAATATCCGGCGGCTTTTTTCAGCGTTTCGGGCGCGGCAGGCTTCAGAAAATGCCACTTGCCCATGCGTTCGCTCACGACCTTTTCGACCTCGCGCGGGTCGGCGGCAAGATATCTCTGCTCGACCTCAAGCAGCTCGAAGGTTTCGATCTCCACGCCCGTCTCTTTTTTGAGCGACACTCCGTCGTACAGCGTGCCGTAAAGATTCATGTCGCGATATCCTGCCATTCCGACCTTTGCCGAACGCAACTCCCCCGCGGCAGAGGCGGCGCGGCAGAACGCGGCGACCTCGGCGGAGCGCGTTTTTCTTCCTACTATGTCGTATATGTACTTAAAGCGATACCCCAGCCCCTCAAACGCGGCTCTCAGCCCGGAGGTGCCCGCCTGATCAGCGGTGGTCACAAGACGTCCGTCCTCGTACCAGCCGCAAAGCCCCCACAGAACCATAGGGAGGGAGCGGTAATGCTCGGTTATTTTCACGACTGCGTGTGTGGGGATCCATCCGGCAACGCAAAGCACCAGCGCATCAAACGACTCGCCTGAGAGCTTCTCAAGCGCGGCGTTTATCTGCTTTTCCTCACTGTCGTCGGCGACGGGGTAGACCGAAACCAGCTCAAGCCCTTCGCCAATGAGCGCCTGTTCGGCGGCGCGGCATTTTCTTATTATCACATCCACCGGGGTGTTTATTTCACCAAACCCCACAAATCCAATTTTGCTCATCTTTCCTCTTTGTCTTATCATTGTTTTTTGTTGAGCGTGTCGTCAAGAGCGCAAAAGCTCTCATACGCACCCGCGTAGCTTCTTGACCATGTGTCATCTGACGGGCGGTATTCCTGGACGGTGCGTACCGCACGTTTTGCCGCTTCACTGACTGAGGGGTATATTCCTGTCCCCACTCCCGCCAGCAATGCGCTGCCAAGGCAGGCGGATTCTCCCTCCGCAAGGGTAAATAGACTTTTTCCGGTAACGTCCGCTTTTATCTGCGCCCACAGGGGGCTTGAAGCGCCGCCGCCCGTGATGCGTATTTCTTCGATATCGGCGTTTATATATTCAAGCTCCTGCCGCAGGACAAATGCGACCGATTCCATTATCGCGCGGGCAAAATGCGCGCGGGTATGACCCAGCCGCACCCCGGAGAACACCGCGCCGATATCGGGATTGTATTTCGGCATTGACGAGCCGCAGAAGTACGGAAGCACTGTCAGACCGTCGCATCCCGGCGGAACAAGCGCGGCTTCATTGTCAAGCTCGCGGAAGGACAGCCCTCCGCCCAGATTGTTTTTGAACCATTTAAGCGACATTCCGGCGGTAGCCGACCAAAGCAGCAGGCAGTATTTACCGTCCGCGTGCAGGTGGCAGGGAACGATACTGTCGGGATCGAATGTAGGGATCTTATCGGTGACGACGCATACGGCGAGAGCGGTTCCGGTCATTTCGCTGACCATACCGGTATCGGTAACGCCGACTCCGATCGCTCCCGCTATCTGATCCAGCGCACCGGTCGCCACGGAGATGCCCGCGTATTCGCCGACACATTCTCCTCCCGCGCATATGCGCGGGAGCATTTTTTCGCTGACGCCGATGAAATCAAGCATCTCTCTCCACCAGCGTCGGCTTGAAATATCAAAGTAGATTGTTGACGACTGCACCGTCGGCTCAGTGACAAACGCGCCGCACAGCCGCCAGAGTATCCAGTCCTCAAGCAGAAATATCTTTTTTGTTTCCGCCCAGATATCGGGGCGGTTCTTTCTGAACCAAAGCAGCTTTGAGGCGGGCCATGCCGCGGTTATTTCCGGCTGTCCTGTGACCTCATAGACCTTTTTTCTGCCGAAATGTGCCTCAATTTCCTCAGCCTCGGCAGAGGCACGGTTGTCAAGCCACACAACGGCGGGATAAAGTGCATTCCCGTCGCCGTCGGCGAGAATGAGCGTTTCTCCCTGTGTATCCACGGCGGCGGCACATATAACGCCTATTCCGGACACAGCATCGGAAAGCTCGGATATGGCTTCCCGACACATCGTGACATACTTTTCGGGGTCAAACTCGACAAATCCGGTAAGTGTGTCGGTGTCAAGGGTGTAATCCTTGGATACGATACCGTAACGCTTGCCGTTCTCGTCAAATACCGCCGCCTTAAGGGAGGTGGTTCCTATATCTATACCCAAAAGCAAACGCTTCTGCATATATTCGTTCATTATGCTAACTATGCCTTTCCCGGTTTATTGTCTTTTATTCGCGGGTGTTGGGCGTTTACTTTCCGGGATGGAAAGCCGCCTCATCAAAATCCCGCGGTAATGCCGCAAATGTGCGGCATTACCGCGGAGCAGACCTTACCGGTCAAAACCGGTCAGTTTTTAACCTTTACTCTGCACACGCAGACCGCGCAGGCAGCGGCGGCAGCTACGGCAACAAGGAGCACTGCAAGCTGAACGGCACCGTTATCTCCGGTGGGGACTGCAGGATCGGTGGAAGGAGCTTCGGTGACAACAGGAGCGTCGGTAACGACAGGAGCGTCGGTAACGACAGGTGCTTCGGTTACAACGGGAGCTTCGGTTACGACAGGAGCGTCGGTAGTGTCAGCGGGGGCGCTGTTGCCGACAAGCTGTATCGTGCCCTTGAGGGCGTCGTTCTTATAGGAGCCGACGTCGCTCCACATAAGACCGATGTCGCGCGAGCCGGTAATGCCGGCGATATTGTCGTTTACGAAGATATCAATACCTATGCAGTTGCCGTCTGTCATCTTCATATCGGCAAATCTCTGTGAAAGATCAAAGGCGATCTCAATAAGATATCCGGTGTCCGTGATCTTGGTGCAGAAGTTCTTGAAGGTGTCGCGGGGGATCTGGTTGAAGTTGGCAGTTCCGTCGCCGACAGCGGCTTCACCTCCGCCGATAGCGCGGCAGCTGAGGACGAGCCAGAAAGCGGGGGCTTCCTGCGTGGCTGTGGCGGTGCGGTTGTAGTTGGGGGAGATAGTGATGCTTACTGAGTTGCGCTGCCAGAGAGAGCCTGCCGATACGGTGTTAAGCTCCCAGTTCTCGTCGCCGATGGTGGAGTCGGTGACCTCAATGAGCAGATAGAGATACTGGCTGTCCCACATGGTGCGGAACTGAGCCTTTGTACCGTTGGTGGGGTCGTTCGGGTCGGGGCTGTTGGTGGCAAAGGTCTTTTCAATGACGTTGACCTCAGCAAGATCCCAGATGCTGTCGATCTCACCGTCAATTACGGGCGAGCCGAATACGGATTTTGCGATAGGGTAATTCGCGTCCGGCTCAATTGCCGCCATGGGGAGAATACATACCGCGCAAAGTGCGGCTGCAATGACAAGAGAAAGTGCGAGAGAAAATGCTTTTTTCATTGTTGGATTCCTTTCTTGCTCTGTTTGAGTTATTTTATATAAGTCAGAGACCGCTTTGTCACTGCGGTGCGCTCTGAATATATCGGTTGGGGGGTGCGTAGTTTCTGACCTTTATGTTTTTTGTTCAAGGGGCGGGCAGACCCAGTGGTGCGTCTGCGGTGTGCAGTGATATATTCCGTAAAGCTCGCGCAAGGCTTCCGTTCCGCGCTTTGAGTTGCTGAGCGCAAAGCCGTTTGCCGCAAGCTCGTGGTCTATCACGGCACGCAGGTAGAGCATCCTCCATCTCGGAGTCCGGCGAATGCGCTCGGGCAGCCTGCCGTCGTACTCAGTCAGGGTATTATAGACATATTCGATATCGCTTGTGTCTGATATTTGGAAGCGGCGAACGCCGTCGGCAATACTTCCTTTGCGCGCCAGCGCGGTCTCGGTGCGTTCGATTGCGTCAACAAGCGCGGTGTCATCACAGCAAAGCTCAAACCTTGCGTACTGCTTTACCGCGTCGTGCGAGATAAGATGCCTTCCGCTGTAATACGAAAGGATCATATATTTGTTGATATCCTCGAATATACCCTCCGAGTAGGGGAATCCGCCCCGGTAAAGGTGACCGCTGCCCATATTCGTGCGGTCGAGGAAACGACCGAGCGGATTGGCGCCGAAGCCGCCCCACGGCGTGCATGAATACATGCTGATCTCGGGGAAGTCAATGAACCTGACTCCTTCCGGTATGCCGTCGCGGCGGATGCATTCGGGAAGCTCTCCGTTGAAGAAGAAGGACATGATATAGTCAAAGCCCGAAACCTCGCCGGAACGTATTTTTTTCATGAAGGCTTCCCACTCGCCGTCAATAAACCGGTCGAAATACCACGCGGAGATTATCAGCTTACAGCCGGGGCATACCTCTGCGAGCAGCTTCTGGAAGTGAGGAAGAATTCTCAGAAATCCGTTTGAACCCCACGGGGTGCATTTTTCGCAGGTGCAGCCGCCCTGGTCGTAGGGCCAATAGCACACGAGGTCAATATTTACGTCAGAAAACGCCTCAAGCACCTGACGGCGCTCGCGGAGTATTTCCTCAATGCCGCCCGGCTTTGAGGGACATATTTCGCGGTTGTAGATGCCATAGGGTTTGGTGTGATAGCCGTTTTCGACGAGGAAGGTCGCTCGAAGCTGCTCCGGGGAGGAGTCAAAGCCTTCGTTTGCCAGCATGGTAAGGGAGGCGGACATTCCTATCTTCTTTGCATACTTGAGGAAGAGCTTGAGTCTTGATATGAGAGCGACCGATTCGGGCTGGTCGATAGAGGTGTAATGGTGCATATCATACCATACAAGCAGCGCGTTGCATCCGCGCAGCGCAAGATCTTCGATCACCTCATAAACCTCGCTTACCGGAGCTTCATGATAGAAATTGTGAAAATGCGTTGCAAAATACATTCCGCGCAGGGGCTTGGCGGGTGTAAAATCCACTTTTTCAGCTGAAGGCTCAAAGCCGCCTATGCCGTCAAAACGGGAATCGTAAAGGAAGCGTCCGACGGCGGCGTGAAGCGCGCAGTCGTTTGCGGCGGTAAAGGAAATTTCCTTTCCGTCCGGCACAATGATGTAGCGGTCAGAGGAGAGCTCCGGATCTTTGGCGAGCCGGAAGGTGTAATCCGCATCTTGGGCATTGCAAAGCTCACAGCCGCGTTCGCCGAAGCGGCGGGTAAGGGTGTTTAGGAGAACTTCAAAGCTATCCTTGCCCATTGAAATGTTCTGGATATAAAATGTCGTCATGATTTTTCCTTTTGAATGTATGTCAGCGTCCGAGCGGAGGGCAGACCGATTTCTGTATCCGCATATCATACGCGTGATAAATATTCCACAGCTCGCGGAAGCAGGACTGCGCCCGGGCTGAGTTGAGCGGAATATTTTCGTGGGTGGATATTTCAAAGTCGATCACGGCGCGCAGATAAATTATTCTCCAGCGGGCGTCTTTCTTTACAGCCTCGGGGAGAGTCGCGTCAATTTCGGTGATTATTTTGTAAATTTCACGTATTGCGGCAGGGACGTACGGAGTCACGCGCAGTCTGCCGTCCGGTGCAAGCTCTGTTTTGCGCCACAGCGTTGCTTCCATAAGCTGAATGGCGCGCACAAGCTTTTCGGTGTCCTTGATGCCGAAATAATAGCGGATATAGTCTCTAAGCGCGTCGGTTGTGGACTCGTATGCCCCGCTGTAATGTGAGACACAGAAGAACTCGTTGAGATTTTCCCACATTCCCTCGGAGTAAGGGAAGCCGCCGTCAAGCGCGTCTCCCGCCGCCGAGAAGAAGTTGTCAAGCCGCATGGGTATGGGGTTTGCACCGTATCCTCCCCACGGGCGGCAGCTCCACATGCTTATCTCCGGAAAATCTATGACCGAGCGGTCATCTGGCGCACCGTTTTTCAGAACAAGCGGCATAAGCTGACCGTCGCCGTGGACTGCCAGTATATATTTTGCCCACGGATATTTGCCTGCCGCGACATTGTTATAGAGGCGTAAGCCTTCGTCCCGGAGGTGTCTGTCAAAGTGCCAGGTCGAAAGTATCATTTCCGCGTCGGGGAAATATTCCTTGATAAGCGGCTTTACCGATTCCTCGTATACCTTGACAGCGCCGTTTTCGCTCCAGCGGGAGCAGGCATCGCAGGTGCAGCCGCCCTCGTCGTAAGGCCAGTAAGCAAAATATTTTATCGGAACATCCGAAAACGCTTCGAAAAATTCGCGGTGTACGCGGCGTATCTCGTCCATTCCGCCGGGCAGGTTGGGGCATATCTCGCGGTGCAGCTCGGCGTAATTGGGAGTTATGTATTCTCCGCGCATATCCCACGGGGCGGCGATCTCATCGGGTCGGTCAATATATCCGGTGTTTGAAAAGAGGATGAGAGCAGGGTCGATACCCATTTCACCCGCACAGGCAAACAGCTCCTTCAGCCTTTCTGCCATTTTAACTGCATCGGGAGACTTGAAGGACGTGTAGTGCTGAGGGGCAAGGCAGAGCATGAGCGCGTTACAGCCCCAAAGTGCCAGATCCTCTATGTAGGGCCGCACCTCGTCCATCGGCGCGATGTGCCAGAAGTTATAAAAGTGTGTGGCAAGATACATACCGCGGATGCGGCATTTCTGTTCGTGGCTGATCGGCAGGGGGGG
>ULVD01017615.1_pt1 | contig 11367 bp, 6 predicted proteins | sample 1959101 | NCBI WGS metagenome assembly ULVD01 (sample SAMEA4835777, study PRJEB28245) | human gut metagenome | biome: gut microbiome; material: fecal sample | place: Denmark | collected 2008
TCAAGACCATATTCTCGCTTTAAGATATCGCAAAGCTGAGTAGTGGTCAGATAGTTGTCTTCATCTGTACGCTCTTTTAGAATTTGAAGAAGAAATAAAGGTCTGAGCTTTGCGTCTATATCCATATTTTTCCTTTCATTTTTTCAGAATTCTAATCAAAGATTCTGCAATTATATTCGCTTCTTCAAAAGTGTTTTCTTTGCCAAATGAAATCCGAATCGTTCCCCTAGCATAATTATCTTTCAGTTTGATTGCCTTTAAGACATGGGAAATTTGCGTACTAACACTATCGCATGCAGAACCAGTCGATACACATATTCCCATCAAGTCCAAACGATGAAGAATTGCTTCTCCGTCTGCATCTTTGAATGACACGCTGATATTCCCAGGAATGTGATTCCGGGCACCGTTTCTCACAAAATCGAGCCCTGATTCCTTTAAGCGTTCAAGCAGGGCATTTTCAAGTTTTAGTATATGCTCAGCATTTTCATTCAAAGCGGAGCAGCTGATTTCAAGTGCTTTTGCCATACCCACGATAGAAGCAACATTTTCAGTACCGGCACGCATTCCGAATTCTTGAGCACCGCCATCGTTAAGAGGCCTCAATTCAACGCCTTTTCGGACATAAAGAAATCCAATACCTTTAGGACCATTAAATTTGTGTGCTGATGCTGAGAGCATATCAATACCCATTGCCTTCACATCTATGGGAGTATGCGCAATTGCTTGAACCGCATCAGTATGAAAAATTGCACCATGGGAATGGGCGATCCGAGCCAATTCTGCAATCGGCTCGATCGTTCCTATCTCATTGTTTGAGAACATGATAGAAACAAGCCTTGTTCTATCGGTAATTGCGGCGCTTAGCTGTTCCGGAACCACCATTCCTTCCGAATCAGGGGATAAGTAAGTTACAGGATAACCCTGCCGTTCTATTGATGTGCAAGCATTTAAGAGAGCATGATGTTCTATTGCCGAAGTAATAGTTGCAAGTTTATCTGGGTCCGAAGATGCAGATCCTTTTATAGCCCAATTGTCACTTTCCGTTCCCCCAGAGGTGAAGTAAATCTCCTCCGGGAGAGCGTTGATGCACTTAGCAATTATTTTTCGTGATTCAGCAAGTGCTTTTTTTGGTTTTCGCGCAAATGCATATGGCTGTGATGCATTACCATACTCATCGGTCAGCCACGGGATCATCGCGTTGAAAGCTTCTTTATTCAGTTTTGTTGTGGCCGCATTATCGGCATAGATAAATTGCTTCATAGGTATTTCCTCACTTGAAGAGGGTGCAGCCTGCTTCTTTAAATTCTTCAATTTTTTCCAATAGTTCGTCCACTGTGCAACCCAAATAGTCTGCAAGGCAATCCATACAGTAGAAATTTGTTATGTCTTTGCCTAACATCTTTTTGTTTATTCCTATGGTGTCTTTCTCCAATGGCTTTTTACCACACGCAACACATTCTTTTCCCATCTTAGTCATCCACCGTAAAGAACGGCACATCCTTACCCTTGTATTCTGTATCTATAAATCCCTGCTGCAGTTTTATAATGCGCCGCATTTTCATTGCAGGAATAAGGCAATAGTCTCTAAACTCTGTTTTATCAACATCTATTTCCGACTGAACATTTGGAAAAAGAAGCTTAAGATAAGCAGTTGCTATTTTCTTGATTGCTTTTGCGTCTCGAGTGTCGGCATCATCTGGTCCTTTTACAAGCTTTTCGACAATAGCGCTATAGCTCATATCGTTTCTCAGCTCATGTAGAATGGAACAAAAATACTCGGAGTTCAATGCCCATCCTGTAACCTTCAAACTATCGTTCATTCTTGGGATATCCCAGCCCTTCACAAATCCATGAATGCGATCAAGCAATGCGGTCTCTTGAAACAATGTTGGAAGTTCACCAAGCATGTATTCATATTCATTCATCTTTTCCTCTTTTATGTTGCCAAGGAAAACGACCCCCGCATCAGACTCTCCATTATATCCGTTTGCATTAAATGTTCCGTATTCCAAATATCCCTGCAGTATAGAGCGCATTTCATTCTCGTCACCAAAGTTAACAAGCTTCACTTCATCTATTGCAAGAAAGTCTGGACCACAAATATATCCAGGTTTTCTGCGGTTAGCATCATAGAACATCTTAGTTCTGGTTATTTTTCCGCCGTCAACTAAAAGCCCATATTTGCTTACATGACCAAATACATAGCTTTTTCCTGTTCCTTTGGGGGCCAATTCAATTAGATTAACTCTTTTTTCAACAAACGGTAAGAGCCTGGTTAACATTGACAGTTTTTGCAGATCGGACTCATATCCATCTGCATTATAATCGATGGCTCCAAGAAGAACATCAATCCATTCGTCAATCGTAAAATGGGACCGCATTTCCTTATAATAATCAAGGTCAACGGTATATGGGCAGAAGTTCTTAAAACCGACGAGTTTGATTTTACCTGAGAGCCTAGGCTTAACCGTATCGTCTGGTGGACGATAGCCGAGTTTAATAATGCCCCATGTTTCACCATTTTTGACGAGCTCGTCTTTATAGGTTTCCCAAATAGAAGGCTCAATCATCGTCTCCTTTTCAGATACGCCAAAATCCGGAATTGCAAATGAAATTTCGCCAGTTTTGATATTAATATCTATAGAGATTCTTGTAAGGAGCTGAACCTGCTGATTTTCATAGACGATTCTGTTCTTAATGCTCATCCAGTCTTCTTTTTTGGGAATATACTTTTTAACAAACGCAGATACCTGCTGCATGTCAAAGTTCCCATATTCATCGCTAAAAGTCTTCAAAAGGTAATCTCTCAAGAAAGCAGGAAGCCCTAAAGAAGAGAAAAAGCTGTTATTCCTGAGATCCTTATATACGACCATTTCATCAAAATAGTCACGCAGTTTTGTCACTTTTTATTCCTCCTTAGTTAAAAATCGAATAGGCCTGCGTTTTCCGACATTCCCATTTTCTTGATTTCAAACTTTTGACCGGAAGCAAGAATGTCATTCCCATTGAGAATTTCAAACGTATAAGTTCCTTTTCTTGTATAGTCAGCCAGATCGACGCTGTAAATATATGGTTCTGATGTAGCTAAAGCATCATAATATTGCCCGTTCAGCATAATACCAATGCTATTGCTCTTTACACCAACATATATCTCGAAGCGCTGCATGTTCTTTGGCGGCAAGTGTAATCACCCTTGACGAATCAAGAATAAATGCCTCGATATTAGTTTGCTTCCGTGTAATTTCTATAATTGGAACAGCGACCTCTTCCAAAGATGCTCCTCCATGTACTTCAACATTTGCCTTTCGTCCACCTTTGAATCGATCGTAGTTAGCCAAAACCCAAAATCCGTTTTCTTCGATTGCAGCATTTGGTTTACTATTCAATTCATTTACTGGGCAACATCTTCCAGAGTGTTCCCCAGATGTGGCCATGCTCCAGATGTTTTCCGTTTCATGTAAAACGGCCAATCTACTTGCACCATGGTCAGATATGATGATAGCCTTTTCATATGAGCCATTAAAAATGCTTGCTTGGATTTTTTTCAAAAGCTCATCAATAATTTCAAGCTCACGAATAAGGTAAATCGGGTTTTTCTCTTTTTCATAGTCAAAACTATCTTCGCCATGATGTTTGATATCGTCAAGATCCTTAATGTCCGCTATAACACGCCCTTTGCTTTGAAGTGTAGCCACAAATTCTTTGTTTTGCGAGGTAATTGAAGGCAATTCACATCGCCCACAGGATACATCTACAGATAAGCCATACTCGCTACACTTTTCTTGGATAAAGCCAAGATATTCAACACCAAGTGCATCAAGGAAAAATGCTCTTGAATTGGTAACATCAAGTTTTTCAACGATAGCTGCTCTGGGCTTTAATGCTGTGACAAAATCCATTTTTGTGGCTTGTTCATCAACAACCGTCTCAAAGGACGGGAGAATATGATTAACTACTTTTTGATACTTGTATGCGTCAAAATAATCGTCAAGTAACTTATTTTTAAAGCGGAATTTTGTCAAATAGCTCGCCAGATCCGGAAATACTTTTTTTAAAACAGAAATTAGTTTCAGAGTATCATACTTTTGACCATAGACATTAAGCCACGCAATTACCCTTTCTTTCTCAAGAATCGTTAAGTCAGTAAGATAATAAATCGCATTTTCGCCCTTGGTTGCAAGGACTTTGCAATATTCTGCAATCTCTGACAAGCAATCCTTAAGTTCTCCTAGAAGATCCTTACGCTGTCTATATAACGGGTCGAATTTAGCGTTCGATTTATCAATCGTCAAAATCAAGCGAAAAATGGTTTTAATCAGCTCTTTCTCTGTCGAGACAGAATCTATCACCATTTGCAGATATTCGTTCTCTTTTGCTCCGCTTATAGACAATGCGATAAAATACAGCCATTTTTTATTGTCGTCATACTTCTGGTATGATGCTATTGCATGGCAGAGATTAAGCTCAGAGCCAAACTCCCCCTCTATAAGCTGACTCCAGTTCCCGTTTTGCCCCATTTTTTGAAGCGCATAATTCCACTGCTCTGGCGTGCCAAAGCTGTTAGGAACACTTTTTGTTCTTGGATCATTTCTCACCAAAATGTCATATCCGTTATTCAACTGAGAGATATGATAAATAGACTCAGGGAAACTGTCCTTAAGCGCCATCGTCGAAATGTAAGCAGTGTTTTGTGGGCAGTTTTCAACGATCGCCCCAATTTTCTGTAGGCCCGAATAGCACCCGGCAAACGCAGCTGAAATAGAAGGATTAACAAGACAGATACCCGGCGTAGTATCTGACGCGCCGTCAACAATAACCACCCTACCGCTTTCTACAATTCTTGGATCCGAAAACTTCAGGTAGTTTTTGCACTGATATGTAAGCACAACTACATGGCCGGATATACCACTGGTAGCTAATGTTTTCAATGCTCTTTTTGTTGCTAACTCGCCATGAAGCTTTAAGAAACCAGTAACATTTGTAATAAAGGTATTGCCGACATTTGCTGAGACAGCCGCATAGAGTTCGTCAACCTTCAGATCGCCGTCATCGTTACAAAAGCTCTCAATATCAGGGAAAGTGTTTTCCCCGACCTTAAAGTAGTCGATTATCTCTGACTTGTCTGATTTGGTTTGGACATCCACAAGAAGAGGCCAGGTTTTGTTCGAACAAAGATAAGCCTGTATTCGCTTTTTTGCATCGCTTAAGTTCATAAAACGACCTCCAAATTATTTTTGCCCTTTGATTATCTCCACGCCGACAGCAATGTTGTCTTCAATCAATTTCTTGAGGTAGTCCTTAAGCTGATCAACGGGCATATTGTCGATGACCTGCTTTGCTTCGCTGTAACCGGATTTCACATAGTTCGCATTTGCCATTTCCTTAATTTTCACCGAAACTTCTTTACTGCCCATCCAGTGATAGGGAGATTCCGTAACATGGCTTTTCAGATAGTCAATCACTTCATCAACATCGTCGAAGAGAATTGTATAATCTCCAAGGAAGACGTCACGGAATGCCTTATCTCGTTCGGATTTGCTGCTGAGTTTATCCGCATAGGTTATTTTGCTAAGATAATCCTCGGCTGTTGCGATTGATTCTTCATCTTTTGTTTTAGAGTTAATAAAGCCAAACACCTTACGCGCTATGGACATTTCAGCATCTGGGACCATAGCCAGAATCGGCATACCATATTTGTTTGGCCATGCATACGGAGAGTCCGTACCAGTCAAATCAAGCCAATGCTTCTTCAACTGCGTATATTTTTGCGCATTTTTATATGCGGTGACAGCCTTCTGCACCTTGCTTGTATATTTATCAGGTTCCAACAGATAAGAGCTGCCAAATCCGTATGTATCGTCATCAAGAATTGCCTTAGCATCTTCTTCTGACAAGTCATCCAGATAATAACTGCATGCTTTCATAAAGAGCGAGCTTTGCGCTGCCATGAACTGCTTGAATGTATTGGCATTCTCTTGAAGCAATGCAAGAAATGGCTTCTTCTGTGAATCAAGAAGATTTCTTTGCTTATACAGAGAGCATAGCAGTTCATAAAATGGCCTTGCATCGCCAAGCTCATTTTTAATTACAGAATAAGCGATGCAAATCTGACTGAGCTTGTCTACCCATGCACGGATGGTGTCTGCGAAGGTTGTGTTCTTTGTAAGAATACGATTGCTGATTTCAACAATCTCATATTCACAAATCAGTTCATCAATCTTTGCATTAACAGTATCCGTGTTCCACACCCAATTTGCTGCATCAGAACTGAATTTGTACTGGAGCTGATTAATATACTGCCCCCCGTCACCGATTTTACCCGCAAGGGAAGGAAGCTTTCCTCCGTCGTACAGCTTCAGATACTCCATCATTCCGCTCCGGCAATTATCTTTTGTCAAAACAGATTTCAAGTCCTCTGCTGCACCAGAATTATCAATGCAAATCTGGCCGATGGTGAGAGCAATATCGTTGTCCGATTTCTCTCCGTCCATGTTCTTGTTATTAGCAATGCCGCAATAGTTGTCGATAAGTCGTGAAACCACATCTTTGCTCGTTTTAAAGTTATTGCCGTCAAGAACATACTTGACTACCCAAATCGGAAAGGAGAAACTCTTCATCTGCTCGCGAATTCTCGATCTGGTTTCCGTAATCGACACGCAGAACATTTCAGGGATATCGAAAGCTGTACAAGTTGCCTTGTTGAAAGCGCGTTCTGCTTCCGTAAGCGTAACAATGTATTTGTCCTTATAGCGTTTATCCGGTGTGTTCTCCTGCTTAATGATTTCGGAAATCATTGATGCAAGCTTGTCTGTATCCAGCGGTACAGTTGTCAAATTATCACTGTAGGAATAAATGCCGTTAGCATACTCTTTAGCATACTCTTTCAAGATGAAACCAAGAATAAACGCAGTAAGGTTACATGGCATAAACCCATACGGCTCCGCTTTCAGGACATCATAAATCTGAGCAATAGAAATTCTATCACTCTTGTCGAACGCCTCATCAATTATCTTGGTAACGGCTCTCTTCAGATTTGCAATATAAATGTGTGAGGTTTTCCAGTATTCCGGGACTTTCCAAGCGCCTTTCAATGCATTTTCAAGTTTTGTGGCCTCATTGCCGGATCGGAAAGTGCCTTTGGTTTCCTCTGTAATTCCGCAAGTTGCTCCAGCACCGAGAGAATTGGCATCATACATGGTGTTTAGGACACTTGTAAAAGTGCCCTCCAAACACTGCGGATAATGGAACTTGTCGACATCCATCAGTTTTTCAAACAGATCCGCTATATTCGCAACACGTTCTCCATTCGGAGCATAGCGAGAGTAGACATAGAAGGCACCGTTCTTAATGCGCTTTGCCCAATTGGAAAGAACCTCTATGGCATATCCTTCGTATGTCTTGCGCTGATCTATATCACTATTTGCAATTGCAAGTGCCATTGCATAGTTTTCGACAAATTCTGTATATTCGCTCTCACCAAGGAGCACGGAAGAACTGTCCACTACCACAGCATTTGTTTCGCGATTGCTCTCAAAGAAGTTTTCAATTTTCTTTTTCAGTGCGCCACTTTCGGAAGAGTCTCTGCCTATAGTTGCTACAACATAAAGCTTATTTCCAACTGCGCTTGGATTATTTGCCTTTTTGATTTCGCTGTCGAAGTCAGAAAGTGTGGCATAAGCAAGTGAGTAACGAAGCCTTAACGCACCAGTAAATTCAATCGTACTGCGCAGATTACTGCCGGCCATAAAGGTCATGTCCTTAGTAGATTTTTGCTTGGCTTGAGCGATAAACGGCGTAGAGTCGACATTCGGCCCATTGTTTTTGCAGCAATAAGAGAATACATCGCCGGTCAACGGTGTCCTTGTGATAACATGGTCGTTTAGCATCTTCATTGCGATTTTTGGCGCAGTAAACTGAAGGTCTGTTCCCTCAAAAGCAAGTTCAAGATTTCTGTTGTTTGGCAGGAAAATATCCCGATTGCCGGTCATTCGCTCAGAGACTGCCTGCAGAAGCAGGATTACCTTCAAGACGCTCTTTTCATCTTCAAGCAGTTCCTTGTCAAGCTTAGGGGTGTAGCAGCTGAGAACCTCTTTGATTCCGTCGGCAAGTTTCTGGCTGCCGGTCTCATAAAAGAAGTTCCAGAGCATATCCGCGGTGAGGAAAGGATTGCGAGATTTGAAATCATAGTTGTCGATAAACCACTGAAAGGCATGAACCTGTTCACCTTCATCGTTCTTAATGAAGTTGAACATGCTTCTCGCTGTAGATGTGTAGTAGATCGAAATATGCTGGAGTAAAAGAGCCGCATACGGATGAATCGGGAGAACATTAGTCAGATCTTCATCGGTAAGATTAATTGCTTTCCTGACGGCCGCGCGGCTGGTTTGAGAACGTCTGTCAAGGCTCGCCCTGTTCTTTTCCCACTTTGCCGCCTTATCTTCATCCTCTGTTTTCTTCATTGCCTGATTCATGAGTTCAAAGGCAATGTTTTCGGGCAGTGAGATATGAATTGGAGAAACAAAACGGTCAAGAATTTTTCTCTTATCCGGGTCTCCGTCGGAGAAGTAGCCCTCTGCCTTATGCGTGACGATCAGCAGGCAAAACGGTGCACTTGCTGCCAGCTCTGCAATCTGCTGGAAGCCGGTCAGATGGTGCATATTGTTTTCAAAGTATTCGGAGAACTCATCCCAAATAAATACAAGCTCTTTGAGATTGTTCTTCTCAATAACCTCACGAATCCAATCGCAAAGTTCGCCGGTATTCATGGAGAATCCGTTTCGAACTGCCGGAACCTTGAAAATCTTATTGATAAGGCTTCTAAGAGCTTCTTCATCGTACTCTCTCAGCTTTTTTAGGACACTATCTGAAGTATCTCCTCCGAGCGCCGTTTTGTATGTCCCTTTGGCATAGATATCAAAGCTCTGCCTGTTCTCCTCGTTTTCGAAGAAACGAATCAGAGAATTCTTCAGAGATGTATTTGCTGTATTTTCTATTCCCGCTTCCGCCAAGGCTTTCTCAATGCCTTCTTGCATAGCAACTATTAAGTCCGTATCGCTTTGAATATCAGAAGACCCATAGCGGTGGCAGACAAGTATTTTTCCTTCGTTTTTCTGGTTCAAGAGCTTCTTGCAGAGGAAATTATCCAGTCCATATTTCTCAAAATAGGCAGTTGTTTCTTCATCGGAAGCTTCGATGAGCTTCTTTAGAGTGAATACCGCATGAGATTTACCGGTACCGTAAGCACCGTCCACCCACATAGACAGCTTCTGCTTCCGTTCCAAAACATCCACCATGGCCTTGAGCAGTTGTACAAAGGTGGGATGCGGCCAGAATTTTTTCCAGAGATCCGGCTTTTCTTCTATAAGCTTTTTATCAACCTGGGGAAAATATTCGGGATCAATGTTGAAATACTCTCTATAACTCATCTCCGTCTCCTCCTCAGAACAGCTCGTTCAGTATTTCCTCGGCACTCTTATCGCTCTTTAAAGTGATATTATCGAGGCCCAAGGTAAATCGTGCTTCAATTAGATCGGGGTAGTTGAAGGTCAGTCCGTTTAGAATCTTTTCCATGGTGTCGCGATTCAATCCGAAAATCTGCGTAGGGCTGATTCCATCGCTTTCGATGGATGTGTCAAGCAATCTCGTCAGGGTAAATTGTTTGTAGTTGCCGCACTTTTCAGAAAACAGGTAGAGGGAATACAAAATAACTCGCTCATCGGGATTTGCCCACGGAAACCTGATAATTGAGTTTAGCTTTCGGCCAGTGCTTTTTTCTTCATAATCACAAATGCCGAGACCTATCTCATTTGCTAGCGGCTTGATTGAAATAAAAATGTTCTTAAATGCAGAAACCACATGTTCTCTCACCGTTTCGCTTATAGTATCATCTAACATAGCAAAAATTGCTTCCGGTGAATACGAATTGTTGAATTCGATATTTCTTACCCACCATCCGAATTGGCTGGAATATGACCAATTACACGCAATAAGTCCCCATGCAAGTGGCTCATCAATTCCTATATCAGCAATAATTTCCCCGAAACGTGTGAGGAATGGCTCTTTTTCGTTTCTTTTCTTCGTCGCTACTCCACTATCCTGAAGGAAACTTTTGAGATATTTAACTTTATTCGTTCCAAGGGAATGACTCGATGTCCAAAAATCAAATCCACTCTTGACTGCGTTAAAGTATTGCGTAAGCCAGTCAAACTCCACACCCATATTCCCATATCTGTTAATGCTACCCATCTTACTTTCTCCTTTAGGCAATCTCATCGAATTAGCGAGTAAACAACCGTAAAAAATATCGTGACATTTTCTGCACTTTACGCATCGGTCATCGATTTTTACCTTGCCGCTTTTCATTGTTATATACCCATGAGGGCAGTTTGACTCGCAGACTTTGCATAAGATACAATAGGCCGTTTTTCTCATGACTATTTTGAATGCAGACATGAAATCTATGTCGGTTTTTGTATTTGTTCCTATGTTGAATATAAACTCAACTTCAGCCTCTTTATCATCGATTTCCCCTACATATTTTTTCCCGTTGAAAACAATTTCAACTTCGCTGTTGGAATGATAAATAACTTGCCCCAAGGTTTTTATCCACTCCCTCCATGAAGTTGCTTTCTGGGTTGCTTTGATTCTGAAGATACCCTTTTCAAAGCTATCAGAGCATAAGCTCCTTGCAATTGAAAGTTCTCGCCCGCTTCTACGTGCTTTCCATCCTGCAATCTCCATAAATTCGCGTACCTGCTTTTCGGTAGCTAAGTTTTTAGAGGATGTTTCAAGAATTATCTCGTTAAAATCAGTTGTCGTGTATGCTCTTTCAGATGGATTGCTATAGCAAACCTCCTTGAAAAACATGTTTTTATAAGTTGCCATAGGGCATACGAGACAACCAGCCCTACTGTTTCCCTTTTTATATGCCTTGTTAATCACCAGATTTCTCGAATAAATATAATCGAATAACTCTGCTGAATTCCATTCCAAGATAGGGTGACAGCTGTATTGCCCACGTACCTTCTCGCCTAAACTAACATCATCATATTCACTTCTTGAAGCGCTTTCATCGCCCCTTATGCCCGTGAATGCCATACCTCGAAAGTGCGGATTATTCGTATAATCCCTTAATTTGATAATTTGTGGGGCTGTTTTATGAACGCTGCAACACCATCGCATTGTTTGAGCAGGGGGACCGAAAATGTGCCAGCTGTCAATTGGAGAAATTTCTGATTTTGAAATCAGAAAATCAATTTTTTCTTCGCTACAAAGATCTCGAATACTATCAACAACATCATATGTATCCGGAAATTCCATCCCTGTGTCACCGAACAAAACCTTAAAACTGTTATGCGGAAGAGC